>Ga0129310_1001135_pt1 | contig 25059 bp, 22 predicted proteins | sample Go1ome_2_FD_94433 | JGI IMG/M metagenome (GOLD analysis project Ga0129310, IMG submission 94433) | Western lowland gorrila individual fecal microbial communities from Wisconsin, USA - Go1022A metagenome | ecosystem: Host-associated > Mammals > Digestive system > Large intestine > Fecal | place... | reverse complement strand
AACTGGGATGCAGCATCAAGAACAGTAACAGTACTCAGCGGACAGAGAATCATCTCTATGACAATCGGATCAAGAACAATGTACATCAACGGTACACCTGTTGCAATGAACACAACAGCAGCTATCGTAAACGACAGAACATTTATCCCTGTAAGAGATCTTTCTAACTCACTTGGTATCAGTGCAATCAACTGGACAGAAGCTTCAGGTACAGTTACACTTAACTAATCGTTCTGTACAAATTAATTTAAGGTAATTAAAATTAAAGCCAATTTTAATTATATGGGACCGAGGTCTCCGGGAAACCGGAGGCCTCAATTTTTTTGGGCGTGTACGCCCTAAGGCAAAAACTAATCGTTTTTGCCTTGTTTTAAATTAAGGTATGAATTAATAATTTCAATAAATTTTGAAAAATTTTTGAAATTATCAATTCTCCTCGACGGGAGTGAATCCCGTCTGCGGATTCCACTCGGGAAACCTTAGGTTTCCCGTACCCTTCCTCCTAAGAAAATTATAGGAATGTGGATTCAGGTCAGGAACTTTACTAATCTGTTTCGCTTAGTAAAGTCAATAATAAAACTTTTTATATTTGTTTTCAAAGTATATAAAATTTGGTATACTAAATTATATATGCTTAGGCAGGTGATATTATGGAGTTTTCGGAAGATATTTTTGTCGGCGGAAGTATTACCGATGAAGAGGATATTATATTCAAATTGAAAAACGGCGAATTTCCGACAGATGTTTATTGCGTGTGCAGATGTCCGGAAGGTAAATTCCGATATGAAATAATGTCGTGCCGAGAGCTTAAAAAGGAGCTTCGCAGAAAGCATTTTGTTATCTGCGGTATCGGAGGCAGTAAATCGGAAGCCTTCGAGATATTCAGAACAATGGTGGAGGAAACAGATGAATTTGCTTAAAAAGCCGCTGACGGCTTTGTGTGCTGTTGCGGTTGTTATAACATTACTGCTTACGGTTGTTGCAAATGTTGTTTTCGGTGATATTAATTATTATCAGCGAGAATTTGAAAAATATAATGTTACGGAAAATATAGATATGTCAATGGAAGATATAATGTCCGTAATGAAGGAGCTTATGGATTATCTGCATGATGACAGGGAGAATCTTGAAGGTATAGAAACAACGGTAAACGGAAAACACGTTATGTTTTTTACGGATAGGGAAAAAACACATATGGCAGACTGCAAGGTGCTTTTTGACGGCGGTTTTGCAATAAGAAATGTTTCGTTTGGAATTTTTGCTGTACTTTTGGTAATATTGATAATAACCAAAAGCTTTGATTACAGATTCTTTTTGAAAAGCTGTGGTGTTTTTTCGGTATGTATACTGGCGTTGTGCGTGTTTATCGCAATAGCGGCGTCTATAAATTTTGATGCCTGCTTTGAAATTTTTCATAAAATATTTTTTAATAATGACTTGTGGATATTTGATCCGGCAGAGGATCTTATTATAAATGTGCTTGTAGAGGAGCTTTTTATGGATATTGCTCTCAAAATAGGTATTTGGTGCATGGCAATTCTTGCGGCGTTCACTGCCTGCGGAGCGTATTTGTTTATTAAGGATAAAAAGAGGGTAGCTTGATGTCGGTATTGATTAAAATACTTAAGTTCATAGGCAAAGCTTTGTTATGGGTGCTTACTGTAATATTGGTCATACTGGCTGTTATACTTATATGCCCTATAAAATATGAGATAAAAGGCGAAAAATACGAAAATATATCGTTTAAAGGTCGTATAAAGTTGTTTTTTGGAATACTCACCGTCAAATTTAAAGCAAGCGCAAAAGGGCTTGACGGTATAAAGGTTGAACTTTTCGGCAAAAAACTTGGTGGCAAGAAGAAAAAGAAAGCTGTCGATAAGGATAAAGAAACTGCTCAAAAAAAAACAGAAACTAACGATAGCCAAAATGAAAAGCCGGAGGCTGAACCAGAGAAAAAGTCTGAAAATGAGCCGGCTAAAGCAGAAGAAAAGACTGAAACAGCAGAAACAACAGAAAAACTGAAGCCGGCTGAGACTGTAAAAAAAGTATCGGACGAATGGAATGACAAAAAGCCGACGGGCAATTCGGCAAAGGTAAGAAGAATTAAGCTGTCCGATGCGGAAAAAAATATAGCAGAAAACAAAAAGAATGAAACAGCGGTTAAAAAAATAAGTCTGTCTGAAGAGGAAAAGGCAGAAAGAAAAGATGAAAAGACTGATACTGACAGCGAAAAGGATAAAGAAGAAAAAAAGCCGGAAAAGCTTGATTTGGATTATTTTATAAAAATGCCTATGGCAGACAAAAAACAGCTTTTTAAGGCTGTTGTTAAGCTCCTTAAGTCGCTTTTGAAGGGCATAAAGCCCGATGATTTTTATGTTAAGGGTGACATCGGATTTGAGGATCCGTCAACAACGGCGGAAATAGTCGGAGCGGCATATGCAATCGGCGGCATACTGAATAAGAAAATTGAGCTTAAGGCTGTGTTTGATAAGGAAATATTGCAAGGCGAGGCTTATGCAAAAGGAAAAATAATACCAATATATATGCTTGTATGCCTTATAAGGTTTGTATTGACAAAGCAGGTTAGAAAAATAATAAAAATATATTTGAAGGGTTCAGGTGATAAAAATGGCAAATGAAGTCGGAAACAATCTTGATATTTTATTTAATAAAATGGAAAACTTTATTTCTTCAAAAACTGTTGTCGGTGATGCCGTAAAGGTCGGAGAGGTTACACTTATTCCGCTTGTTGACGTTAATGTAGGTGTTGCCGCAGGAGCCGGAGAAAAAGGACAGGGTGGCGGTGGACTTGGTGCAAAAATTATGCCGAGTGCAGTAATTGCCATTTATAACGGAAACGTTCAGCTTATAAATATCAAAAATCAGGATGCAATAAGCAAGCTCATAGATATGGCTCCCGGTATCGTATCAAAGCTTAATTTCGGCTCTGCCTTCGGTAAAAAATCCGAGGATAAGGATGATGTCGAAGAAGAGGTTGTTGAGAAAAAGGTAAGATTTGAAGGGAAAACGGTAACGGAATGATATGACGCTTATAGAATTTTTTGATAAGGATACTATAAAAAATATACTTGCGGTGCTTACGCTTGAGCCGGACAGAGTTGTATATATTTATGATGATGCGATAAAGGATAAAAAATATTTTGATGCATTGAATAAGTGTTTTAAAAAGCATATTCCTCAGATACGAGTTGAAGCTGTTGCGGTGAATAACAACAGTGTTTCGGATATATATGAAAAAACAATGAGTATTATTGACAGCGACGAGGACTGCATGATGGAGCTTACCGGCGGAAGTGAGCTTATGATGATTGCCGGACATAAGGCAGGTTCAGAGCGAAAAATACAAATGCTGTATACAGATATTGCCGCCGGAACAATAACCGATATTGAAAATCCGGAATGGGTTAAAGAAACGGCTGTGCTTACGCTTGATGATTTTATTGATGCAAAAGGTGCGGCATATGTCGGCGGAATGCACAATGAACCGGAAGAAAGAGATTTTGATAAAATACTTGAAATGTCGAGATATTTGTTCAGAAATCTCAGAGAATGGCGTTTTACCTGTATCTATTTGCAGGCGGTTAGTGCCGCAGCTGATAACAAAATGAAAATTTCAGCAAATACACCGTTTCTGCATAAGGACGGCAAAAAATATCACCCGGACAGAAATATACTCGAAATGTTTGAAAAATGCGGATTTATTAAAAATCTTTATATAACCGAAAACAGGGTAAACTTTTCATATGTTTTTCCGGAGGCGAGAGTTTATCTGACTACATACGGCTTATGGCTTGAAATGTATGTCTTTATAAGTGCGAAAAGAACCGGAGAATTTTCAGATGTCAAGCTCGGAACAATGATAGATTGGGACGCATATGACGAGAATGATACGGTAGGAAATGAGATTGATGTAATACTTATGGAAAAATCAATACCGATATTCGTTTCGTGCAAGCTAAGAGAAATAAGCACACCGGATCTTAATGAGCTGTATATTGAAAAGAAAAGACTCGGAGGCTGGTTTTCAAAGGGAGTTATTGTTACATCGGGCGATGATAAAATAAAGAAAACAGGAGTCTTTAAAAAAGCTGAAGAATTTGGTATAATAGTAATGGACAGAAAAGACATCAAGAGCAAAAATTATGGGGAACTGCTTTTTGATGCTGTTTCTTCACAGAATATCGTTGATATGAAGTGGAAAAGAGTCTGAAAAACAATAAGGAAGAGGGAAAATGATTAATGAGTTCTAACGGTAATAAGCAGAGAGTTCCGTTCTACTGCTCTTGGATTGTGATTGTAATTGCGGCTGTTATTTTGTGGCCGCTGGCTGTACTTCTTGTTTGGAAAAGGGGACAGTATGACAGAAAGCTTGGATTAAATCTCGGTCTTGTTTCTATGGTGTTCGGTGTAATACTTATCATTCTTGCCATAGCTATTTCTTACATTGCCGGAGATACAATGGTCTGGGCAAAGTTTATGTCAAAGCTTAATCCCGTATTTGCACCTATGGCATATATTTTCGGTGAATCATATGTTACATACTGTGCATTCTACGGAATCATAGGCGTTGTGTTTGCAAGAATGGGCTATGAAGGTTATAAAAAATCAAAGGTATATACTAAATATGTAGACCTTATCGAAAACCATGGCGTATGTATGGTTTCGATGCTTGCGGACGAAATCGGTACACCTGAGGTTGACGTAATCAAAACACTTGAGAAGATGTTCAAAAAAGGCTTTCTGCCGGATTACGAATTGACACACAATAACAAAAAGGTCGTTAAAAAACCGAGAAGAGTATAATAGACTTGGCGTTGATGAATTTCAACGCCATATTTATATCAATAAAAACATTTTGGAGGCTAATAATGAAAAAATATATTGCTTTAATATCAGCGGTTGTGCTTGCTTTTTCGCTTTCGGCCTGTGGAGGAAAAAATAAGTCTGACAATTCAAATGCCGATTCACAGACACAGCAGACCGATAGTACAGACAGTACGGCTTCAACCAATAACGGCGATACGGGACAAAGTGACACATCTTCATCAAAAATAACAAATGATGAAGTAAATAAACTGTCAGACAATGAATTTTATATTTTAAATTCGACAAGTAAAGGAATAACGGAATTTTATATTTCGCCTACCGGAAACAATGACTGGGGAAGCAGTCTTATTTCATCAACGGTCAGCAGTGGCTCAAAAATATTAGTATCGTTGGGAAGTACCGATTTAACAACAAGATATGACATAAGGGTTGTTGCCGATAATGGAGAAACAACGGAATATACAGGCTTTGATATGAAATCTACTGTGCAGATTACGTTCTATGACAATGCGCAGTGCGATGTGGATTCAATATAATTGATATAACGAAAAAAACGCCGTACACAGTTAAGTGTACGGCTGTTTTGATATATACGATATTATACGTTAAATCTGAAAAGAATAACATCGCCGTCTTTTACGACATATTCCTTTCCTTCGGAACGGACAAGTCCCTGTTCTCTTGCGGCATTGTATGAGCCAAGACGCATAAGGTCGTCATAGCTTACAACCTCTGCACGGATAAAGCCTTTCTCGAAATCGCTGTGGATTTTTCCGGCTGCACCGGGAGCCTTTGTGCCTTTTGTTATTGTCCATGCCCTTGATTCTGTCGGTCCGGCTGTAAGATAGCTTATAAGGCCGAGAAGCTTGTAGCTTGCGGCAATAAGTCTATCAAGACCGCTTGTTGATACACCGAGTGCAGCAAGAAATTCCTTTTTCTCATCGTCATCAAGCTCGGAAATTTCTTCTTCTATTTTAGCACAGAGAACAAATACCTCTGAACCTTCGTTTGCGGCATATTCACGAACCTGTTTAACATATTCGTTTGATTGTCCGTCATCTGCAAGGTCGTCCTCGCATACGTTTGCGGCATAAAGCACGGGCTTACCTGTAAGCAGTGTAAGAGAGTCAACAAATGCCTTTTCGTCATCATCATTAAGTTCTATAAGACGTGCAGGAATGCCTTCTTCAAGACCTTTTTTGAGCGTTTCGAGAACAGCAAGCTCTTTTTTAAGGCTCTTGTCGCTCTGAGCGGCCTTAACTGTTTTTGCAATTCTTCTTTCTATTATTTCAAGATCTGAGAATATAAGCTCGAGGTTTATTGTTTCAATATCTCTTACGGGATTAACCGAACCGTCAACATGAACAACATTGCTGTCTTCAAAACAACGTACAACATGAACGATTGCATCAACCTCACGAATGTGAGAAAGAAACTTGTTTCCGAGGCCTTCACCTTTGCTTGCACCCTTAACAAGACCGGCAATATCGACAAATTCGATAACGGCCGGAGTTATTTTTTCCGAGTTGTAAAGCTTGGCAAGGTTTGTGATTCTTTCGTCCGGTACAGAAACGATACCTACGTTTGGATCTATTGTACAGAAGGGATAGTTTGCGGCTTCTGCCTTTCCGAGAGTCATTGAATTAAAAAGTGTGCTTTTTCCGACATTAGGAAGTCCTACGATACCTAATTTCATAATATATTTCGTCCTTTCGTTTCTCTTATTATACGAAGTTAAATTCGTAAACTATATAGAGTATATCACAATTTCGCCCAATAAGAAAATATATTTTAAATATATCGCAAAAAGCCTGACAATAGCTACATTCATAAATAAATTTATCAATATGGAAGCGGAAAATTTTTTGTGCTATACTGGTTGTAATCTGCATTGAAAGGAGCGTTAAAATTGAACGATTTGACATATACTGATTCTATGATGAATGAAATCAGAGAATTGTTATTAAATGCACGTCAGCGCGTGGCGGTGCAAGTAAATACTGAATTGTTGTCTACTTATTGGAATATAGGAAAAGTAATTGTTGAGCATGAGCAGAAAAATAATGCCCGGGCAGATTACGGAAAGCAGACCTTAAAGGAGCTTTCTAAGGAGCTGACAAAAGAATTTGGAAAAGGATTTTCTGTTTCTAATCTCCAATTTATGCGACGCTTCTATCAGAGCTATCAAATTCAACAGACAGTGTCTGTTAAATTGTCATGGTCGCATTATTGTGAGCTGTTGACGATTTCAGATTCGGATAAACGCAGCTTTTATGAAAATGAGGCTATTAATTCCGGGTGGTCGATACGAGAACTAAAGCGGCAGATTTCCACTTCTCTCTATGAACGATTATTATTGTCAGAGGGAAAAACAAACAAAGAAACAGTCCTTGCTCTTGCGGAAAAAGGAATTGAAATGTCTACGCCATCAGATATAATCAAAGATCCTTATGTATTTGAATTTCTGGGCTTACCGGAAAATAAGCCTATGCTTGAAAGTGACCTTGAAAAAGCATTGGTCGAACAGATAGAAAAATTTCTGTTGGAATTAGGACGAGGTTTTATGTTTGTCGGAACACAGCAGCGTATTACCTTGAACAATACTCATTACTATGTAGATATGGTTTTTTATAATAAAATTCTCAGGGCATATGTGTTGATTGAATTAAAGACAACCAAGCTTATGCCGGAAGCTGCCGGACAGCTTAATATGTACCTGAACTACTATGCCGCAGAAGTTAATGATGAACATGATAATCCACCAATCGGAATTATTCTTTGTACGGATAAGGACAGTATAGCTGCCGAATATGCTCTCGGCGGTTTGTCCAACAACATTTTTGCTTCACGTTATGTTTCTTATATTCCGAATAAGGAGCAGTTAATTGCACAGGTTGAGGCTGTTTTGAATGAATGGCACAGGCCGGAAAAGAAAAAATAAAAATTATAATGGAAAAGACGGGACGGGGCAGTAAATAAACAGCCATAACGTCCCGTTTTTATATAACTCTGCTTTTATCACAATTTCGTCCAATAAGAAAATATATTTTGAAATATAGCCGACACATTCTGAATATATTGATTTGAGGGAGGAGATATATTGCAGAGATGGAGGTTTAATTACAGGCTCTTTATAAGAAAAAATATAGTAGGCTTGCTGGTTTTGGCTCTTTTCGGTATATCTGTTGCTGCATGGGACAATGACCTTACCCTTAAAACGATTGCACTTGCAGAGGTAATGCCTTATACTTCGGTAAATCTTGATACCGTAAAAAATGTACATAAGGCAGAGAAAAATGTGCAGACAAAGGAAACTGATATACCGACAACAACGAACGAGGACACAGATAAGGAGGAGAAGGAAAATAATGAACCTAAAACGATAAAGGACAACAGTGCGGTGTTTGTTATGAATGATGATGAAAAAAGAAATTACAGTGATATAAATTATCTCAAAAAGAATTTTTATACCGTTGCGGCAATTACGGATTTGCTGGAGGGCGATATAAAGCCGGAGGAATTTCTTGCAATGGATTTTTCGCTGAATACAGAGAAAAAAGGTCCTAAGGTGCTCATATTCCATACTCATTCGCATGAAGGCTATGCCGACAGCAATATGTCAAACGGACTTGAGGACGGAATAATCGGAACTGGCGAAAGACTTAAGGATATTCTCGAAAACGATTACGGAATAGAAACAATGCACTGTACGCAAAGCTTTGATTATGTGGATTCAAAGATGACAACGACAGGCGCTTATGAAAGAATGGAGCCTGTTATAGAACAGATTTTGAAGGAAAATCCATCGATAGAAATAGCCATTGATCTGCACCGTGACGGCGTTAAGGACGAAACGGTGCGTCTTGTTACGCAGATAAATGACAAGCCTACGGCACAGCTTATGTTTTTTAACGGAATATGCAGAATTTATGACGGTGACCGATTGATAAAAACAGCCGGTCTGGACAGTCCGTATATAAATGAAAACCTTGCATTCAGTTTTTGTATGAAATATGCCGCCGATAAGCTTTATAGCGGTCTGGCAAGAAAGAATTATATAAACGCATACCGATATAGCTTAAATATGCTGCCGAAATCTCTTCTGGTCGAGGTCGGAGCGCAGACCAATACCAAGGAAGAGGCTATGAACGCAATGGAGCCTCTGGCGGAAATTTTGTATTCGGTAATAAATAAAAACAGTACATAATTGTAACGGCTGAATGACAGAATACATATATGATAAAAAGATTTATATTATATGGATTTGCCGGATTAATTATGGAGGTGCTGTGGACGGGCCTGAACAGCTTGTACAGAGGCGATAAAAAGCTCGGATGCTATACCTCACTGTGGATGTTTCCCATATACGGAAGCGTAATATTTTTTGAGCCTATAATGAATATTATTGCAGGTCTGCCGATTATTGTAAGAGGAGTGACATATATGCTTTGTATATTTGTGGCAGAATATTATTCGGGAACTCTGCTCAGAAAAATTAACGCCTGTCCATGGGATTACAGCAACAGCAGATATAATGTGCAGAGCGTTATAAGGCTGGACTATGCACCGCTTTGGTTCGCTGTCGGATTGGGATTTGAAGCGGCTTACAGATATTTTGAATGGGAGATAAAGACTTTATTTTAATCATCTTCCAACAGCTTTGAAGGAGGAAGATTAAGACAATCGGCAATTTTGAATAGAGTTTCAAGAGATATGCCTCGTACAGTTCCTGTGCCTTCGACCTGAGCGAGAAAGTTGACGCTCTTTCCGATTTTTTCGGCAAAGGTCTCCTGGGTATAGCCGGCTTTTTTGCGATAGTATGCAATCTTTAGCCCAAGAGCAGTGTATTTTTCTGGATATTCAGTATTCATAATTTCACCTCTTAATTAAGATACCAATGTTTGATATTAAATATAATTGAATACAAATAAATGAATATTGACTTAAAGTAAATGATATGCTATATTGAAGATGCAAATTATGGTAGTTGAGTGACTATTCCGCTTTGCTATATGTTTTTACGAAAGGGGATAATAAAAATGAAAAAACTTAGCGAAAAAGAAATGCGTGTTGTTGACGGCGGAAGATGGAAATGCAAACAGTGTAATGCAAAATTTTGGACATATGTAGGTGGCTCTTATCACGAAATTTGTACAGGACATTTTAAAGGCTTAAAATGGTGCTGGTAATTAAATAAGCATTGATATAATTTGATTTTTTAGCTGGTAGAATGCAGGAATAGTCTGCATTTTATCAGCTGTTTCATTATTGGGGGAATATAGATGAAATTAATTTTACAGCATGACGAACGGGACTGCGGAGCCGCCTGCCTTGCCATGATTGCCGGGCATTACGGATTGAAGCTGCCTGTTTCTAAATTCCGGGAGCTGACAAAAACGGACAGCAACGGAACGAATATATACGGAATTGTAAAAGGAGCCGAACAGATTAATTTAGAGGCATCGGCGGAATGTGGAAGTGAGGAAGAGCTTCTTGATGGAATAAGAAGCGGTGAAATAAAATTTCCGTTTATAGCCCATACTGTTTCCGATGACAATATGCTCCACTATGTTGTTGTATATGGCTGTAAGGCCGGAAGGTTTTTGATTGCCGATCCGGGAAAGGGCAAAATAAAAGCGGCAAAAGAACATTTCTTTGAGCGTTGGACGGGATATATAGTTACCTTTGAAAAAACGGCAGAATTTAAAACCGGAAACTATACCAAAGGCAGTTTTATAAAGTTCTTTGCACTGCTCAAGGGACAGTATAAAAAGCTGGCGTCCGTACTTCTGCTTTCTCTACTCGTTTCTGCAATAGGTATATGCGGCTCGTTTGTGTTTCAGCTGTCAATGGATAACTTTGCGGTCAGTACCGGATATTATGAAGAAACTGCAGAAGATGAAACAGTTGACGAAGTACATAGCCATGAGGACGAAAATGCCATAGAGTATTTTCTTGAATATGCTTATGAAAATTTTACGGATATTAATAAAATATTCGTATGTCTTATTGGCCTGTATATTTTGCAGGCAGTCATTCAGCTTGTAAGGAGCTATCTTATTCTGCTGATTTCAAAAAAGATAGATATTAAGCTGACATTGTCTTATTATAATCATATTATGGAACTTCCGGTTTCATCGATATCCGTAAGACAGACAGGCGAGTATTTATCCCGTTTTTCTGATACATCTACAATAAGGCTTGCAATATCAAATGCAACGATAACCATACTAATGGATTCGATTATGGTAATTGCCTGCGGTATTATTTTGCATATGCAGAATAATAAGATGTTTATTATATCTTTGATTATGCTTGTATTTTATGCCATTGCGGTTATTGTATTTTATAAGCCGATTGAAATAAACAACAGAAATGTTATGGAAAAGGACGCCGTACTCCAGTCTTATTTTAAGGAAAGCATTGATGGCGTTGAAACTGTAAAGGCAGATTCGGCGGAAAAGCAGATAAACAATAAAACAACAAATAAATTCAACTGTTTTTTAGAGGCAGTAATGAAAAACGGTATAATTTCCTCCGTTCAGGACACGCTGGCAGGTACGGTTGAACTGGTAGGTACCGTTTTTGTGCTCTGGGCAGGATTTTCCATGGCATTGAGCGGGAAAATAAGTGTAGGCTCGGTTATTACATTTTATGCACTGCTTGCTTATTTCATAGAGCCTATAAAAAATCTTATACAATTACAGCCTATGCTCCAGACTGCTTTTGTTGCTGCAGACAGGCTGAACGATATTTTGGATTTGCAAAGCGAAAATATGGAAAATGGTTCTGAAATGCCGAAATCGGTTAAGTGCTGGAAATTTGAAAACATTGATTTCCGCTATGGAAACAGAGAACTTATATTAAATGATATAAGCCTTAAAATAAATCGTGGAGAAAAAATAGCAATAGTCGGAGAAAGTGGCAGTGGAAAAACAACATTGGCAAAATTATTATTGCGGTTTTATGAGCCTGAAAAGGGTAAAATTCTTGCAGACGGAAATAATATAAATGAAATAAATCTTACGGAGTTAAGAAAGAGCATTGCATATGTAAACCAGAATACTTTTTTGTTTTCGGATACAATCAAAAATAACCTTAAGCTCGGAAACGAATATGCCTCCGATGAAGAAATAGAAACGGCTTGCAAAATGAGCCGGGCTTCGGAGTTTATTGAGCATATGCCGTTGGGATATGATACGCCGTTGGATGAAAACGGAATGAATCTTTCCGGCGGTCAAAGGCAAAGACTTGCCATTGCAAGGGCATTGCTTAAAAAGCCGCAGCTTTTGATACTGGACGAGGCAACAAGCAATCTTGACACAATAACGGAAACCGGAATTAAAAATACTGTATTCAATATGGACAGCGATTTAACCTGTATAATTATAGCGCACAGATTGTCTACAATTAAAAACTGCGACAGAATATATGTGATAGAGTCAGGCAGTATAGTTGAAGAAGGTACGCATGACGAGTTGCTTAGATTGAACGGAAAATACAGAAAAATGTATGATGCACAATAAATGATATTATAAATTATTTAAGTAAGTATGATTGTTTAATTAATCTTTAATATTTTACCCCTTCATTTTATTTGATTTTGTCGTATAATGTAAATATCGCAATGATCAAGTAAAATATTAAATGTGTGAAAGGGGGATTTTTATAATATGCCTTCCGATAAAAAAGATGATGACAACAAGAAAAATGACAGGGAAAAACGTATATTGCTTATTTTCGGCATAGTTGCACTGATATTTACGCTTACACTTAATTATGTGATAAGCAAAAGACAGATGCAGTCTGTCAATGAGGTTAAATACAGCGAATTTATTGATATGGTCAAAGAAGGAAAGGTTGACGAGGTAGAGTTCAGCGGCTCTGTAATCAACTTTACACTTAAGGAGGATAAAGCTGACCAGTTCGGAAACAAAAGCAAATATTACACAGGATATATAAACGATCCTAATTTAATAAGCCGACTTGAGGAAAATGACGTTGCTTTCGACAATCCACCGACTACATCCTCGCCTATAATCAGCTTTGTCGTTGAATGGGTTCTTCCGATTGCGTTTTTCTATCTTATGATTTCGCTTCTTATGCGTTCAATGATGAAAAGAATGGGCGGCGGTTTCGGAAAAAGCAATGCAAAAATGTATGTTGAAAAGGAAACCGGCATAACCTTTGCCGACGTTGCCGGTGAGGAAGAGGCAAAGGAATCGCTTACAGAGATAGTGGACTTTCTTCATCAGCCGGAAAAATATACGCAGATAGGTGCAAAGCTTCCGAGAGGTGCACTGCTTGTAGGGCCTCCGGGAACAGGAAAAACTTTGCTTGCAAAGGCAGTTGCCGGAGAAGCAAAGGTTCCGTTTTATTCGCTCAGCGGCTCAAACTTTGTTGAAATGTTTGTCGGCGTCGGTGCATCAAGAGTAAGGGATTTGTTTAAAGATGCGGTTGCCAATGCACCCTGTATCATATTTATTGATGAGATTGACGCCATAGGCAAAAGCCGTGACGGCACAATAGGAAATGATGAAAGAGAACAAACATTGAATCAGCTTTTAAGCGAAATGGACGGCTTTGATGTTACAAAAGGAATTGTCGTAATAGGAGCGACGAACAGACCGGAGGTTCTTGACCAGGCACTTTTAAGACCGGGACGTTTTGACCGAAGGATTGTTGTCGATAAGCCTGATCTTAAGGGTAGAGAGGATATACTTAAGGTACATCTTAAGGCTGTAAAGACAGATGATGATATTGACTTAAAACAGATTGCTCTGGGAACATCTGGCTGTGCCGGTGCCGATATTGCCAATATGGTCAATGAGGCGGCTCTGCTTGCCGTAAGAGAAGGCAGAGATAAGGTAAGACAGAGCGACCTTATGGAGGCAATCGAGCTTGTTATTGCCGGTAAAGAGAAGAAGGACAGAATACTTACCGAAAAGGAAAGAAAGATTGTTGCATACCATGAGGTTGGACATGCACTTGCAATAGCTTTGCAGAAAAATACACAGCCGGTTCAGAAAATTACAATTGTTCCGAGAACAATGGGCTCTCTCGGCTATACAATGCAGATGCCGGAGGAAGAGCATTATCTTATGTCCAAGGAAGAAATAACCGAGCAGATTGTTACACTTCTTTCGGGACGTACAGCTGAAGAGATTATATTCAATACAATAACAACCGGAGCCGCAAATGACATAGAGCGTGCAACCGAGCTGGCAAGAGCCATGGTAACAAAATTCGGTATGAGCGAAAGCTTTGACATGATGGCACTTGAGAAAAATTCGAATATGTATCTTGAAGGTAAAACTGCAATGCTCTGTTCAGACGCAACAGGCTCAAAGGCAGATTATGAGGCACTTGAAATAATAAAGGACTGCCATAAGAAGGCAACAGAGCTGTTAAGTGCAAATATAGATAAGCTGCATAAAATAGCCGCATTCCTTATCGAAAAGGAAACGATAACAGGCGAGCAGTTTATGGAGCTGTTCAATGAAAAAGATGAACAGTCTGAAGAAAACAATATAACAGAAGAATAAGTACAGACGGCATTTAAGCATAACATATGTTTGAATGCCGCTTTTAGGTGTCGACAAAGTCGCCACCTAAGTCGAAATCTTGCCATGACTTTTGTTTTTTTAAAGCAAAAGTCATGACTGGATGGATCCCACTTGGGAAACTCTTAGTTTCCCAAACCCTTCCAATATGGAAATTTGTTTAATTTATACTTTGATACGGTATTCAATAATAATATATATTTGTTTTTAGATTTTTTGTATATTTTTGTAGTGCAATATTGCTCTGTTTATTATATAATCAATAACATAGAAGAATATTAACCAAGGGGAGATATGAATGAAAAAATATGCTTTTGCAGCATTGACAATAGCCTGCTGTACAGCGTTTTCGTCAATCGGATACGCAGCAAGCGGCTTTGCTGATATAAATAATATTCCTTGGGCAACGACATATATAAACAGTGTTGCCGATAAGGGACTTATGGTCGGAGATTATAACAAAGCCGGCAAAAAGGTATTTAGAGGAAAAGATAACATGACATATACCGAGGCTGCCCAGCTTATATATACTATCGTTAAGTCAACAGGCTTTTCCGATGATATTACCGAAACGGGAATACAGAAATATACTATGGAAATGAATTCCGAAGGCGTTCCCGCATGGGGACAGAAGGCAGTTGCTTTTTGCAGGGAAAAAGGAATCATAACCGCTTATAACCTTACAAAATTCACAACAAACGGGAAGAGCAACAACATAACAAGAGAGGATATGGCAGTATTCTTTGGAAAGGCGCTTGCTGTGGTTTATCCCGTGTCCTCCGGAACATCATTGTCATTTAGTGATACTGCATCTATTTCGGCAGAGGCAAAGCCTTACGTTGAGCTTCTTAATGTAAAGGGAATAGTAAGCGGAGATAACAACAATAAATTCAATCCTTCAGCAAACATCACAAGAGCAGAGGTTGCGGTTCTTGCATCAAAAACATACGATCTTATGAAGAAGGGAGTTCCTACGAATTCCGAATCGGGCTATACACAGACGACAGGCGTTGTTGCCTCTATTGCCGAAACAAACGGAACATGGCTTCTCCGTATACTTACAGCAAACGGAACAGAAGGCTTTGTGCTTGATAACTCAACGCCTGTATATATTAACTCAACAAACAATGTAGGCCCTAAAGGAATAGGACTCGGAGATACGGTTCAGGTTTCGCATTACAATGCGGAGATAGCCAAGGTAACAATTACAAAGGATGCAGTTGTTGATGCAAATATTGTAAACAGACAGGATTTTGGCAAGACAATTACCGATAAGGGTGAATTTATAAGTGCCGGAAATTACAGCATAAAGATACTCGACAAGAGCAACAGAGAAGTTTCCTATGTAATTGCGACAGATGCAAAGATTACTCTTGATGGAAAGACAGCCACAATGCGCCAGCTCAGCGATATGTCAAGAAAAAAATCAACAGCATATGTTGTTCTTGAAATAAGCTCAACAACAAATGAGGCAACAAAGGTTGAGGTAACCGAAAAAGAGGCGTCTGTAAAGAACGAAGGAAAAATAACGGCACTTAACAGAAAGAAAATTTCGATATTATCAGGCTCAAAGACATATACCTATGATTTCGCCGATGATGTAACCTATAAGCTCAACGGAAACAATGTTTCATCACAGGCTGATTTCATGGAAAAATATGATGACCTTGATGATGACAACAAATATATAACAGCAAAGCTTACGTTCAACAAGGACGATGAGGTTACAAAGGTTGACGGAACAGCAAGTAACTATAAAGATGAAAAGAAAGATTATAAAGGAACAATAAGCTCATTTAACGGAGATACAATAAAGGTTTCCGGTTCGTCAAAGAAATTCAATATTGCAAGCAATGCAAAATATGACATAACAGTCGGTGCAACGGATATTGATGATAATGACCTTTTCGGTGGTATGGATGGAGATGAAGCGCTTGAGGCACTCTTAGATGCCAATGCTGAAGTTTATGTAGAGCTTACGGTTAAAAACAGTGAGGTTACAAGAATTTCGGGATATGTATCAAGAGCCGAAGGTACACTTACATCAATGACAGTAAGCAATGCAAGCCGTTTAAGAGGTTCATTCTGGCTCGATATGAAGGGCATAGGCGATGTTGAATTCAAGTTCGACAGCGATACAAGAATAAGCATAGACGGAACAACCTATGATGAGGAAAATATCGAAAGTCTTAAGAGATCGATCAATAAGAATGAAGTCGAGGACGTAACGGTTAAGTTTGACGCTGACGGCGTTGCGGAATCGGTTAAAGACTGATGACTGATAAAAATTAAATATAATCAATAAAAAAGTCCGGCACGCCGGACTTTTTTATGTTTGGTATCAAGCTGTTCTTTTGTTGTTGTAAATAAATACCGCTATTGCCGCAGAGCAGACAATTATATAACCGATTACGCTGAGAACATCGGGAATCTGACCGAATATTACGAAACCGAGAAATGCGGCAAATATTATCTGGGAATAGTCATATATTGATATTTCAGCCGCAGGAGCATGAGTATATGCTGCAGTAATGGAGAACTGTCCTCCGGCAGCCGAAAGTCCGGCCAAAAGCAGCATACAAAGCTGATGTGTTGTCATAGGGTGATAATTGAGTATCAGATACGGCAGTGTCACTACGCATGAGAATGCCGAAAAGAAAAATACTATAAACGGTCCGGGCACACCCTGTTTTCCGAGCTTTCGCACGAATGTATAGGCTATTCCGGCTCCCATACCGCCCAAAAGACCTATTACTGCCGGGAAAAACGCCATTTGCGAAGGTGAAGGCTTTAATATGAATATACAGCCTATAAATGCAGTTATTATTGCACCCCATTGGAATTTTGTTGCCTTTTCGTTGAGAAGAACAACGCTGAATATTACCGCAAAAAACGGAGACATCTTGTTGAGCATGGACGCATCGGCAAGCACAAGATGGTCAACTGCATAGAAGTTGCAGAGTATTCCCAGAGTTCCGCATATTGAACGCATTATTATATCGATGGTCGATTGTCTGTTGAGTTTAATTTCGGGACGCTTTTTTGCAAGAAGTATTAAAGCAAAGAGCATTGCAACAAAATTTCTGAAAAAGCTTTTTTGTACAGATGGCAGATCGCCGGATAAACGTACAAATACGTTCATAAAGGCGAAACAAAGCGCCGAAAGAATTATACATAATATACCTTTTTGTTTGCTTGACATTTTAAATTCGTTCCTTTCTGAAATACATACGGTATATTATAGTTATTTTTCACAAAAAAATAAAGCCTTTTTTGGCCATATTTAAAATAAAAAAGAGGACGTAAAAACGCCCTCTTAAAGACAAAATCAGTTCATTGAATTTTCTGAACCGAGTACATCTGTAATTTTGTATTCTACAAGAGCTTCGATGTCGTTTCTTGCTGCTCCGAGATAACCTCTGGGATCGAATGCGGCAGGATCTTCCGCAAAGCTCTTTCTGATTGCGGCTGTCATGGCAAGACGGATGTCTGTGTCCATGTTGATTTTGCAGACAGCCATTGAAGCGGCCTTTCTGAGCATTTCAACGGGAATGCCTTTTGCGCCTTTAATCTGTCCGCCGAATTCGTTGCATGTTGCAACCGATTTCTGGTCAACTGCGGAAGCACCGTGAAGAACGATGGGATAGTTATGGAAGCCTGCTTCTTCGAGCTTCTTTGTGATAAGCTCAAGGCGGTCAAAGTCAAGCTTTGCATCACCTTTGAATTTATATGCACCGTGGCTTGTTCCGATTGCTATTGCAAGAGAATCAACGCCTGTACGTTTTACAAAATCAACTGCCTGATCGGGATCTGTGTATGTTGCATTCCCTGCTGCAACTTTAACATCATCTTCAACACCGGCAAGCTTGCCGAGCTCGGCCTCAACAACAATTCCTCTTTCGTGAGCATAGTCAACGATTTCTTTTGTTTTAGCTACATTTTCTTCATAATCAAGATGTGAACCGTCAAACATAACAGATGTAAATCCTGATTCTATACAAAGCTTGCAGGTCTCAAAATCGGGACCGTGGTCAAGATGAAGCGCAATATCAAGACCTGTTTCTTCTACTGCCGCATCTACCATTTTTTTAAGATAAAGCGGATGTGCATATTTAAGAGCACTTTTTGAAACCTGAAGTATTACTGCAGAGTTATGTTTTTTGCAGGCGCTTACGATACCTTGAATAATTTCCATATTGTTGATGTTGAAAGCACCAATAGCATATTTTCCGTTATATGCTTTTTCAAACATTTCTTTTGTTGTTACCAAAGCCACTTTGAAAAACTCCTTTCAGAAACTGTAAATTTGAAATAACGGTTAATTTTAAGCATTATATATTCAGTATAAGCTCTTTTAAAATTATAATACATTAAAATTAATGTTACAAGAGGTCTTAAACAATAAAATAAGTATATAAGCCGCAAAAAAAGAACATTTTCGGCATTTAGACGTGTAAATTCGTACATTTGTTGAAAAGACGTAGTATTTTTGCTATACTGTATTTATCAATCGGAGGACTGAATATGAAGTATATATTTATTTCAATAATTACTGCCTTGGCAGATATCGGAGTTAAAGAAAAAGTTAAAAAAGAAATGCGTGTCGGCGAAAAAAGGCATATTAAAGGCAGACTTTATTTATGGCACATAAAGAACAGAGGACTGGCATATAATAAATTTGAAGATGAAAGGAATAAGGTCATTCTTGCATCGGGTGCCGGAGTGACCGCTGTTTTTGCGGCACTTGTTTATTTAATCCGTTCCGGAGCAAAGCCTTCGGCAAAAATAGGTCCGGCGCTTATACTCGGCGGCGGATTAGGCAACTTTATCGAAAGAATTGTTCACGGAGAGGTAACGGATTTTATTTATATTGATGCACCAAAGGCTCCGATATTCAATGTTGCCGATGTAGTTGCACTTTTCGGAGGATTGATTACGATTGTTAAATCTTTGGTGTAATATAATGTTGAATTTATAAAAGAATAGTAGTATAATAAGCTCATACAAAAAAGTTAATAAAATTTTCCTGGAATGCTCGATAGCCTGTCTATTTTGAACCTACATTACTCATAAGGGAGTTCTATATGGAAGGTTGAATGTCGGGCCGCAAGATAATTCCCTTTGGGCAGCGGAGGACAGCCAACTTTAATGCGGACACCCACCTAGCTTTGGCTAGGTGTCAAAATGCAGGAACGACATTCTGGGAATTTTATATAAATTTTAAGCGGATAAACATATCGGCTTATTTTTTTGCTCGTTTTTAAGGCCTAAGTATGACAAAATTGGTTATACCGATAATCCGAAAGTAGGCTTTTTATCAGAAATATAAGAAAAAATCGTTAAAATTTGCGGTTATAAAAATTAGAAATACTCATAGTTCTGAAAAATTTTTGTTGCTTTAAAAGAAAAACATGTATATAATAAACTTGCTTAAAATATTGAAGATGTCCTTGTGCCACAGCATATATGTCGGCATGGGAACGAATAAATTAATCTATTAGGGGGAAATGAAAAATGAGTTATGTTGATGAAGTATTAGCAGAATTGATTAAAAAGAATCCCGGTGAACCCGAATTCCATCAGGCAGCAACAGAGGTTCTTAACTCACTTAAACCAATCATCGAAAAGGATGAAAGATATCAGAAGGCAGGCCTTCTTGAAAGACTTGTTGAGCCCGAACGTGTTATTATGTTCAGAGTTCCCTGGGTTGATGATGCAGGCAAGGTACATGTAAACAAAGGTTACAGAGTACAGTTCTCAAGCGCAATCGGACCTTACAAAGGAGGACTTCGTTTACATCCTACAGTAAACCTTGGTGTAATCAAATTCCTTGGTTTTGAACAGATCTTCAAGAACTCTCTTACAGGCCTTCCCATCGGCGGCGGCAAAGGTGGTTCAGACTTCGATCCTAAGGGTAAATCAGACAACGAAATCATGAGATTCTGCCAGAGCTTTATGACAGAGCTTTACAAATATATCGGTGCAGACGTTGACGTTCCTGCCGGAGATATCGGTGTAGGCGGAAGAGAAATCGGCTTCCTTTACGGACAGTATAAGAGAATTACAGGCAAATACGAAGGCGTTCTTACAGGTAAGGGACTTACATACGGCGGTTCACTTGCTCGTACAGAAGCAACAGGATTCGGCCTTGTATATATGGTAGATGAAATGCTTAAGGCAGCAGGCAAGAGCATCAAGGATAAGGTTATCACAATCTCAGGTTCAGGTAACGTTGCTATCTATGCTTGCCAGAAGGCTCAGGAGCTTGGCGGTAAGGTTGTTACAATGTCAGACTCTAACGGCTGGGTATATGATAAAGACGGTATCGACCTTGCTCTTGTTAAAGAAATCAAGGAAGTTAAACGTGGACGTATCAAAGAATATGCAGAAGCTAAACCCGGTGTTGAATACCATGAAGGTAAGGGCGTATGGTCAGTTAAATGTGATATAGCTCTTCCTTGTGCAACACAGAACGAACTTCTTGCTGACGACGCTAAGATGCTTGTTGCTAACGGCTGCTACGCAGTTGGTGAAGGTGCTAACATGCCCAGCTCACTTGAAGCAATCGACATCTTCCTTGAAAACAAGATATTATTTGCACCTGCAAAGGCAGCTAATGCCGGTGGTGTTGCAACATCAGCTCTTGAAATGAGCCAGAACAGCCAGAGACTCAGCTGGACATTCGAAGAAGTAGACGCTAAACTCCATGACATCATGGTTAACATCTACAAAGAAATGTCAGAGGCTGCTAAGGAATATGGCTATGAAAACAACTTTGTTGTTGGTGCTAATATTGCAGGCTTCAAGAAGGTTGCAGAGGCTATGCTCGCTCAGGGTATCTGCTAATTAAATTTAGGTCTTTTCTCTCCCTCAATCCTTTAATGGATTGGGGGATTTTTCGTTTATGAGGAAATACAAGGTTTTAAATTTTATTTAACAAAACAATGATAGATGCCAATGAGTGCTATACGTTAAAATTAAGCCCGTAAAGGAGGAGTATTTAATATGAAAAAGAAAATATTTACGGCTATAATGGCTATTGTTGCGGCAGCAAATTGCGTACCTGCTATGGCGGCTGATTTTAATGTAAAGGCATACGATGTTTCCGTACCGGAAAAACTCAGAGTTCCTTTTGAAAATTCTAAGGAAGGTTATTTTGAAAACGGACTTGTAACAGGCTTTGGCTCTGCGGTAACATTTAAAGGCTATAATGACAAGGGGCAGATGCAGTTTTATGCCATAACGGACAGAGGACCTAATGCAGATGCACCAAAATATAAAGATGGAGATAAAATAACGGACAGCAAGATATTCCCATGTCCTGATTTTACACCGAGCATAGCAGTGCTTACGGTTACAGACAGCGGCGTTGTTGCGGAAAGCGAAATTAAGCTTAAAAATTCAGAAGGTAAGAACATAACAGGACTTCCGCTTGAGCCGGGCAGTGTAGGCTCTACCGGAGAAACAGCGCTTGATATGAATATGAACAATATCGGATATGATAACGACGGATTGGATACAGAAGGTATTGCGGTAGATTCTGACGGAAACTTCTGGATATGCGACGAATATGGTCCGTTTATAGTAAAGGTCGATGCAAACGGAAACATTCTTGAAAAATATGCTCCCGGTGACGGACTTCCTGATGTGCTTAAATACAGAATACCAAACAGAGGCTTTGAAGGACTTACAATTACACCGTCCGGAAAGGTTATTGCTTCTGTACAAAGTGTTCTCGACGTAAATGGAGAAACTAAAAAAACTGCTTGCTTTACACGTTTTGTTGAACTGGATCCTAAAACAAAGGAAACAAAAATGTTTGCGTATCCGGTTGATGTAACAATGTATAAATCGCCCAAGGATTGCAAAATAGGTGATATATATGCTGTTGATGACAATACACTTCTTGTAATAGAGCAAGGCAAGAAAGCTGATAAAAAGATGTCTAATGTGGTTTATAAGGTGGATATTTCATCGGCAACTGATATCAGTGATATTAAATATGAAGGCAAAGAGCTTGAATATGCATCGGCTGATGAGCTTTCAAACATAAATTTTGCAAAGAAGAGACCGTATATTGATCTTCGTGCTAACGGCTGGACGGCGGAGAAGGCGGAAGGAATATGTATGACCGATGATAAAACAATAGCTGTAATTAATGACAATGATTTCGGAATTACAACTGTTGTAGATGATACGGCCAATGATGCCGATATTACAGATTATGTTTATGATTCGGAGAAAAAAGAATATAGTCTTAATGATAATAAAGCCGATGTAAAAATAAGCATTGATGAAAATACAGAACCGGCTCAGCTCTGGCTATTCAGTGAGAAAAAATCAACCGGAAAGTATATTATGTTAAGAGCGGCTGCAGAAAAAGCAGGAAATACCGAAAAAGCATTTGATGTTGATTTTGACAGTGAAAAAAGAACAGTAAATATTAAAACCGGAAAAAATTATGAATATACAGATGACAGTAAAGTTGATGAATATATTAATAAAGTAGGAAAGTCTTCCGATTGGACTGTTGAGATAAACGGAAAAGCTGTTGATTTGGCACTTTATAATGTAAACGGATATAATTATGTAGATGAAGAAGTGTTAAATAAAGTATTATCATAATAAATATTAATAAAATCCAATACTTACAAAATAAGTCTTTTGTACAATATTACATTGCAAAAGGCTTATTTAAGTTGCAATTATTGTAAAAATGAGTTAAAATATAAGGACAAATTATTAAAGGAGGATTCAAAAAATGAAAAAGTTATTTGCAGGATTAGTTGCGGCAACACTTGCTATCAGCATGGTTCCGGCAACAGCATTTGCAGCAGACATCACAGTTACTGCAAACGGAGATAAGGTAGCGTTCACAGACGCAGCACCTTATATCAACAGCGACAATCGTACACTTGTACCTCTTCGTGCAATCGCAGAGGCTCTCAACCTTAAGGTTGACTGGGACGACGAAGCTAAAACAGCTACATTTGCAACAGAAGACGGAGCTAAGAAAGTTGATTTTACAATCGGAGCAAAAGAATTAAAGGTAACAGAAGGCGAAAAAGCATCAACTGTTGAAATGGACACAGCAGCAGTTATTACAAACGACCGTACATATGCACCTGCACGTTATCTTGCGGAAGCATTCGGATACAATGTATCATGGGACGGAAGAGACAGTCTTGTTTCAATAACACCTTCATATGAATTTACATCAACAGAGGTTGAAATGCCTTCAGTTCGTTCAACAACTATTAAAGGTACAGTAGTTATGCCTAAGGTAGCAGACGGCGTTAAAGTTCCTCTCGTAGTTATCGCACACGGCCATGGCGGAAACAGAGAAGAAAACGGCGGACTTACAAGCGTAGCAGAAACACTTGCAAAAGCAGGTATTGCGTCAGTTCGTATGGACTTCCCCGGATGTGGTAAGAGTGAGGAATCTTTCCAGGCTAACACAATGACAAATATGGTAAACGATGTATACTCATCAATCGAATATGTTGAAGCTAACTTTGCTATTGATTCAGCTAAGGTTGGTGTATTTGGATACAGCATGGGCGGACGTATTGCTGCAACAGTTGCAACAGAAGGTAAGGTTGACTTTAAGGGCGTTGTTATGCTTGCTCCTTTCGCAGGCAAGGTTGACTATGTTGACTTTATGGGTGACAAAGCAACTTATGATGAATTATATGCTACAGCTTCAAAGGACGGTTACGTTGTATTCACAACAAAATATGGTCAGGTTCAGGAGCTTTCAAAGGCTTGGTTCGATGATATTGTAAATGCAGATCCTCTTAAAGATGCTGGCAAGTATACAGGAAAAGCACTTGTTATATACGGTCAGGATGATGACACAGTAGCACCTAAGATGAGCCAGGAAGTAGCAGATGCTTTCCACGCTGATGTTGTTTATGCAAATGGTGGAGCTCATAGCTACAGCTTCTACACAGATATTACAGAAATCAAGGATGTTATTGAAGTTAATACAGTAAACACATTCCTTGAGGCTTTCAAATAATAAAATGTAAGATGCTTATAGCCCGACCGAAAGGCCGGGCTGTTTTGATATTTGAGTAATATTAAATTATGAATTTAAAACAGGCGAACAAAATGATAATAAGATTTAAGCAGAAAATGAATATGCCATATAGCTTACATGATTCAGTTGTGAACAGAATTACATTACAAAACAACGCAGTTCATTTTGAATTCAACTATGGATATGTAAGCACAAAGTAACCATATACGCAGGTAAGCGGAAACATTACCATTGAAGATGTGGATATGGAGTTTGCTTGTGTTTTGCTGTTAAGCCAATTGGGGAAATATGGCGATTTTGAAGGAACGAAGCTGTCATTAAAGGAGTTTGTTGAAAAGTATGATGAGTATTTCTTTGAAATTATAGATGAAATGTATGGCTACAATCAGGTTGAATATATTGGCTATCTTAATTTTCCGGGAAAAGATGATTTAATCCAGATGTCGCTTTCGTTGTATTTTACCGGAGATGTTGTCTATGAAACAGAAGAATGATAATTTTGTGAACCTTAGTTCAGGTGATAGTCATAAAATATGAAACCCTACCCAAATCAATTCGAAATGGGCAGGATTTTGTTTTTAATTATACTTTTGTATCGGTTATTTT
>Ga0129310_1001131_pt1 | contig 25116 bp, 25 predicted proteins | sample Go1ome_2_FD_94433 | JGI IMG/M metagenome (GOLD analysis project Ga0129310, IMG submission 94433) | Western lowland gorrila individual fecal microbial communities from Wisconsin, USA - Go1022A metagenome | ecosystem: Host-associated > Mammals > Digestive system > Large intestine > Fecal | place... | reverse complement strand
TATTATAATTATTGTCAAATTTTTTTAAAATAAAAAAAGCCAGCTTTTATGCTGACTGAAAGAATATACTATGCAAATCAACCCTCAAAAATTATGGTGCTAAAAGTAAAAGACGGGTATTATCATGTATTAGTATAAAAGTCGAACAAAACACTCTGTTTTTAACAGTGGTTTTATGATATAATAACAAAATGTTAATTTAATAGATTCATATCGATTAGGCTTGTTGGGGGACATATGATTAGTTACAACGTTGCTCCTTTTACGGAGAAAGTTTTTGAATATATGCAGGACGCAGTGAATAACAAAAAGATCTGCGGTGATGGTAAGTATACTAAGTTCTGTAATCGTTGGTTTGAGGTGAGAACTGGTTCACCGAAGGTTATGCTTACAACGTCCTGTTCACATGCACTTGAGATGGCGGCACTTCTTCTGGATATTAAGCCAGGGGATGAAGTGATTATGCCGTCCTTTACTTTTGTATCGACGGCGAATGCATTTGTCCTTAGAGGTGCGAAGATTATTTACGTAGATATTCGTCCGGATACTATGAATATGGATGAGACGCTTCTTGAGGCGGCTATTACCGATAAGACACGTGCGATAGTGCCGGTTCATTATGCAGGCGTTGCCTGTGAGATGGACACCATCATGGAGATTTCACGTCGCCACAGTATTGCGGTAGTTGAGGATGCTGCTCAGGGTGTAATGGCTGAGTATAAGGGACGAGGACTTGGTTCCATTGGTGATATTGGTTGTTATAGCTTCCATGAGACGAAGAATTATTCTATGGGAGAGGGCGGAGCTATACTGCTTAACAATGCTCCAACTCTTGGTGGTGACGGTGAAGCTCCAGAAGCATCAGTAGAACTTAGACAAATGATAGAACATGCGGAAATCCTTCGCGAAAAGGGAACGAATCGTAGCAAGTTCTATCGTGGTGAGATAGATAAGTATACTTGGATGGATATGGGATCTTCATATCTTCCAAGTGATATTTTAGCTGCTTATCTGTGGGCTCAGCTTGAAATAGCTGATGAAATATTTGATAAGCGTATGGCTATATGGAATAGATATTACGAGGAGCTAAAGCCTCTTCAGGATATGGGAATCGTAGAGCTTCCGATTATTCCTGAGACTTGTAAGCATAATGCTCATATATTCTATGTAAAGACAAGAAATCTAGATGAGCGTACGAGACTTATCAACTATATGAAGGATAATGATATCCTGGCGGTATTTCACTATATTCCACTTCATATATCACCTGCTGGAAAGAAGTTTGGAGAGTTCAGAGGTGAAGATAAGTACACGACCAAAGAGAGTGAGAGGCTTGTGAGACTTCCACTGTACTTTGATTTGGATGAGAGCACACAGGGGTACATTATCAGCAAGCTGAAGCAGTTCTATGGACAGGACTATTAAACTAGGAATTAATTAGTGATGTATGAATGATATGTCATTAGATTAAATGAGGGATTACATGAACGCAATTGTTACAGGTGCTCGGAGGGGTATAGGACGAGCCGTAGTAAAGAAGTTTATAGAAAATGGAATAAATGTCTGGGCAACTACTAGTCGAATGGATGATTCCTTTATAGAAGATATGAAGAGATTGGAGTCGGAGGTTTCGGATTCTCGAAGTCTCGGTTCAGAAAGCGTAGCTAGTAGTAATCCGGGAAAGATAACTCCTATAGAATTTGAGCTTCGAGATGAAGATTCGATTAAGGCTGCTGTTAAGGCTATTACCTCAGAGCGAGATGAGGATGGTAATAAGCTACCGATAGATATACTGGTCAATAATGCTGGTATCCCAAGTGGCGGTCTTATGCAGATGACTTCGATGGACACACTTCGTGACGTGATGGAAGTCAATTTTATCGGACAAATGTCTCTTATTCAGAAAATCTCAAAGGTAATGATGAGACAGAAGAAGGGTTCGATTGTTAATATCGGCTCTGTTGGCGGTATAGAAGCAAGAGAAGGTTATCTTGCATACGGATCAAGTAAGGCTGCATTTATGTGGGCAACTCGTTGCATTTCCAAGGAACTAGCGCCTTACAACATAAGGGTAAATGCAGTTGCACCTGGGCTTGTAGATACAGAAATGGGCGACTATAAGGCGGACGCAGAACAGCAGAAGATTCTGGACGCTATTAGTATGAAGCGTAAGGGAACTCCAGAAGAGATTGCTGAAGTGGTTTACTTTCTGTCTACGGATGCGTCCTCATTTATCACAGGAAGTATTATAAATGCTGATGGCGGACGCTTGATTTAAGGAACTATAGATATGTATGATATGTCGACTGATAATATAAAGAGACTTACCGAGATGACCAAGAGGATGCGTCTACTTGGTCTTGATATGGCGCTTTCTACTGGAAATGGCGGCTCTCATCTGGGGGGCGGTTTTTCTTGTATGGAGATACTCGCTGTGCTTTACGGGGAAGTTTTGCATTTGACTGATTCTGATAAAGCTGAGAAGGTAAAATCTGAGAATAACCATTTGGAGCTTTGTGAGAATAGAGATATCTTCATTCCTAGTAAGAATCATTGCGTACTTGCACATATTCCTGCGCTTGCTGAGGCAGGAATCATCTCGAGAGAAGAGTGTCTTGAGTTCCAGAAAAATGGAGGAAGACTTGCTGGATATCCTCGAAGACCTGAGATTGGCCTTGAGTATTCAGGCGGAAGTCTTGGAATGGCTTTACCAGTTGCGATTGGAATGGCACTGGCAGAGAAAGAACTTGAGAGTAAAGTTTATACAGATGAGAGTAAGCACAAATCTACAAGTTGGAAGAATAGGCGTAAGTTTTATGTTCTGCTTGGTGATGCTGAGTTAAATGAGGGCTCTATTTGGGAAGCCTTCATGTCTGCGGCACATTTTAAGCTAGATAATCTTATAGCTATTATAGATAGAAATCATCTTTCGTATGATGGTAATACTGAAGATGTTATGGCACTGGGTGATCTTTCAGATAAGATGAAGAGTTTTGGTTGGTTCGTGTCAGAATGTAACGGCCGTGATGCTGGAGATGTCCTTAGGGCGTTTGATGAACGATATATTATAGATGAAGAGTCTATGAGTGACAATAATGAATCGGTATGGAAGCTTAGTGATACTGCTGAGGGTAAGCCTCAGGTAGTGATAGTTGATACGATTAAAGGAATGGGAGTTTCATTTATGGAGGGACGCCCTGAGTGGCATCATCATAGACTCTCTGAGAAGGAATATAATATCGCCAGAGCTGAGATTCTGGGAGAGGAGGTGGCAGAATGAATGTGACCTCCGCAAATATTAGAAAATGGTCTATGCTTGGACAGCGTGGTGCCATCTTTGGAGCGGCATTTCCAGAGCTTGGTGAGTCGGTGGATAATCTGAAGCTTGTAACTGCAGACCTGTCGCTTCTTTCGGGAATGGATAGATTTATACAGAAGTATCCTGAGAAGTTCCTAAATGTTGGAATTGCCGAGCAGAACATGATCGGAATCTCGGCTGGTCTTGCAATGAGTGGATTTAGTGTGTTTGCAACGACTTACGCTTCATTTATCGCAGTTAGATCGCTGGAGTTCGTGAGACAGCATTTGTCTTATCTTGGATGTAATGTGAAGATTATCGGATCTTCTGCAGGTGTTGTGGCTGCAAAGTCTGGAGTATCCCACTGGGCGACAGAGGATATAGCATTTACCAGGGTTCTGCCGAATATGCAGGTCTTTTCTCCTGCAGATAGCTTGGAGGCTATCAAGATAATTGAGTATGCTGCCAAGACGGAAGGTCCTATGTATATCCGCCTTAGTGGTGGACTTAACTGTCCGATAGTTTATAAGGAAGATTATGATTTTATTCCTGGAAAGCTGACATTCTTGGGTTCACAGGCTTTGGATGAATCGAAGCGCCCAGTGAAAAAGGTGTCTATTATCGCTACTGGTCTTATGGTTTCGAGGGCACTTGAAGCTGTGAAGAAACTAACGAGTGAAAACGAGAATGATATTATAATCGGAAATGAGACCGAAAATGTACAGTTTGATATTTACAACATGCATACGATAAAACCGATTGATAAAGAAGGGCTAGATAAGATATTTGAAGATAGTGATCTCGTAGTAACTATCGAGGAGCATAATATCTTAGGCGGCATGGGAAGTGCCGTGGCTGAGTATAAGGCAACTAAGTCGGCGGCGCCTAGACAGGTATTTATAGGATTCGAGGATTCGTTCTACCCGGCTGGTACTCAGGACTTTGTTCTTGATGAGGCTGGCCTTTCGGTGGAGAAGATAGCGGAAAGATTACGCAAAGAGATATGATTGAAGATTTTTATGAATTAGAACCATATGAACTTAATAAAGAAGAAAAGTCGAAGAAGTTAACGGCGGAGCTGGTTGAGCTCACGAGACTCCATCAGAAGAAATGTCCAGAATATGCCAGGTTTCTTAAAGCAATTGGATATGATGAGTCCTTAGTAAAGACTCCTGCGGATATTCCATTTTTCCCTGTTAGAGCTTTTAAGGATGTTGACTTACTGAGCATTCCTAGGGAAGAAGTCTTTAAGACTATGACGTCCTCGGGAACGACGGGACAGAGGGTTTCAAAGATATTTGTTGATAAAGAAACAGCGATGATTCAGCAGAAGGTGCTTGTTAAGATTCTTAGTGATTACTGGGGAAAGAAGCGTCTTCCGATGCTCGTAATCGATTCGAAGGAAACTGTTCGAAATCGTCAGCAGTTTACTGCGCGTGGAGCGGCTATCATGGGACTTCAGATAGTTGCTAGGGATATAGTATATGCCTTAAATGACGATATGAGCCTTAATATCGATGCACTGAAGGGATTCCTTGAGAAGTACAGTGGTCAGAGATTTATAATCTTTGGATTCACATTTATAGTGTGGCAACATCTGTATCAAGTAGTCCAAGGTTTACAGGATGACAAGAAGAGTACTGAAAGTAAAGATGATGAGTTTGATATATCGGCCTATGATCTGTCGGAAGCATTTCTCATGACTGGCGGTGGCTGGAAGAAACTTGTTTCGGAGAGTATCTCTCAGGACGAGTTCAAGAAGCGTATGACAGATGTACTTGGAATAACTCATTTTCTAGATCATTATGCCATGGTTGAGCAGACTGGTTGCATTTACGCCGAGTGTGAATGTGGCCATCTTCATGCGAGCAACTATTCGGATGTATTTATAAGAGATGCAAATGATTTCTCTGTAAAAGGAATTGGTGAGAAGGGGATTATTCAGACTGTGTCGGTTCTGCCGCATAGTTACCCTGGTCATTCGCTACTTACAGAGGACGAAGGAATTATCTTAGGCGAGGATGATTGTCCTTGCGGTAGGAAGGGTAAGTATATTCAGATCCTTGGAAGACTGAAAAGTGCTGAGCTGAGAGGCTGTAGTGATACTTACGCCGATAAGCTTCAAAGAAACCTGTAATTTCGATTTTGATTAATTAAGTATAAAAAGATATATGAACATTGAGTTAAAAGACAAAATTAAATATCTAGTTGGAGATGAGTCGGTTCTTCAAAATGCTCCGAAGGCGCCTTCACTTCCTATCTTTTCTGAGTTAGTCGAAGGATTTCTATCAGCGCTGTCGAAGGAGCTTCTGGCTATTCCAGGTATCAGAAATCATATGGACGTAATGTCCTATGCATACTGGATTCGTAAGGCTTCGCTAGAACAGACGAAGTCCGACACGGTAAGGGAAGATACTCTTAGAATGGGTCGTGGAGTTGCATTTCATATAGCTCCTTCAAATGTACCTGTTAACTTCGCTGTATCGATGACATCTTCACTTCTTGCTGGAAATATTACTGTGATACGAGTATCGAATAAAAAATTTGAAGAGGTTGACATAATCTGTTCAGCTATCAATAGATTACTTAGTCGAGATGAGTTCACACAGATGAAACAATACATCTGTATAATTCGGTATGAACATTCAGATGAGATTACAGCATTTCTCTCTTCCATATGTGATGTACGTATCATCTGGGGAGGAGACAGGACTATCGAACAGATTAGAAGATATCCAATCCCTCCTAGAGCGATAGAGATGTGCTTTGCAGATAGACATTCCGTGGCAGTAATAGATGCTAAGAAGTATCACGCACTAATATCGGATACAGAAAAGGGCGCTGATAATGCGGTAGAGACAGCGAAGAAGTTCTATACGGATACATATTATTCGGATCAGAATGCGTGCAGCTCACCGAGAATAGTAGTGTGGTTGGTTGATGAGAATCTAGCGAAGGATTCTGAAAAGGATGAAACTCTTCTCAAAGTTCAGAAAACTTTCTGGGATACTCTTTCTAAAGAGGTTGAAGAAAAATATGAGATGCAGCCAATCCAAGCAATAGATAAGCAATCTATGTTTACCGAGCTTTCTATGAAGAAAGATGGAGTTCGCCTTGAGAAGCATGGCAACAAGATGTTTGTAATTCATTTGGATGAAATATCTGAAGATATAATGGATTATAAGATGGGTGGCGGTTACTTCTTTGAGTTCACAGCTAACTCATTAGATGGTATAATACCTATTATGGGTAAAAATTGTCAGACCATAGCTGTTCTTGGAATAGATAAGAATGATGTGGTTGACTTTGTGGCTCGTTCTGGTGTTCGTGGTATCGACCGAGTAGTTGATATAGGTGATACGATGGGACTCGAGTTCACCTGGGACGGATATAGAATGATAGAGAATATGTCTAGAGTAGTGTATGTTTATAATCGATAAAATATACATGTTTAGACAGATGATATAAATAATTGGTTGGAGTTTACATAATGTTACTAGAAGGTAAGACTGCGGTTGTCACAGGCTGCAACAGGGGTATAGGTAAAGCGATACTTGAAAACTTCGCGAAGAACGGAGCGGATGTATTTGCGGTAGTTAGAAAAGAACAGGAAGAGTTTACTTTATATATTAATGAGCTTATGTCAGAGTATAAGGTAGATATCATTCCTATATATATGGATCTCTCAAATGAGGACGAAGTTCGAAATGGTGCTAAGTCCATAATAGGTTATAAGGATGCAAGTGGAGAGAAGAAGAGCATTGATATACTTGTTAATAATGCAGGTATGAGTAATCCTCTTAATTCATTTGCTATGACCAAGATGGAAACCATAAGAAGTGCATTTGAGGTGAATCTTTTTGGACCAATGCTTCTCACACAGTTACTTGCACGTAATATGATGCGTAATAAGAGTGGAAGCATTGTTTTTGTGTCTTCATCAGCGGCTTTCGATGGTGGCGCAAATATTGAATATTCAGCAAGCAAAGCTGCTATCATAGGTGAAGTGAAGCGACTTGCGGTTGAGTATGGTCCATATAACGTAAGAGTAAATGCTGTTGCGCCAGGTCTTACGGCGACGGATATGGGAAACAGCATGAGCGAAGAAGATGAGAAGATTGCTCTATCTATGAATATAATGAAGCGTAAGGGTGAACCTAGAGAGATTGCTGATACGGTTGCTTTCCTCGCTTCAGATATGTCTTCATTTATTACAGCTCAAGTTATCAGAGCTGATGGGGGACTTAGATAATAGAATCTGATTTTATGATCACCAGGGTAAAAGAGGAAATTAAATTATTATAAGATATTAAGGTGGATTTGATATTTGATTAGAGTAGCAGATTATATAATGAAAAGAATAGCAGAGGAGGGCGTTGATCAGCTGTTTTATGTATCAGGTGGTCAGTGTGTCTACTTATGTGATGCTCTTCGAAGAAGCGAGCAGATTAATCCTGTAGCGATGCATCATGAGCAGGCGGCTGCTATGGCGGCACTTTCTTATTCTGAATATACAAATAACTTTGGTGCATGTCTTGTTACAACAGGTTGTGCGGGAACTAATACATTAACTGGTGTTCTTCATGCTTGGCAGGATAGTATACCGATGATCGTTATATCGGGACAGCAAAGTTACGAGAATACTATAAAGGGTGTTGGATATCCGTATAGACAGATTGGTATTCAGGAGGCTGATACTGAGAGGATAGTGACTCCTATTACAAAGTATGCAGTTACAGTACCTGATGCGAGTGAGATAGCATTTCATATTGATAAGGCTATCTATATGGCGAGAGAGGGACGTAAGGGACCTGTATGGCTGGATGTTCCGTTAAATGTACAGAATGCCATGGTTGATGAGGATAAGCTGGAGAGATTCACTCCAGATAGTTTAGATGCCGAGTCCGGTGCTAGTGCAGGCGACATAGAGTATGTTATAGATGCTATAAAGAAGGCGGAGAGGCCTATTCTTCATATAGGTTATGGCGTAAGAAGTGCAGATGCTATCGCAGAAATGAAGCATCTTGTGGAGCTGACTCATATACCTGTTACATTTTCTAGAAGAACTTACGATATGATGCCTTATGATGCGCCATTCAATATGGGAGTATTAAATGGAGCGGCTGGCGGACAAAGATATGCTAACTTTGCGGTTCAGAACTCAGATTTACTAATCACTATTGGATCAAGACTTTGTAAGGATACAATAGGTGGAAATGCTGATACATTTGCAAGAGCAGCGCTGAAGATTGTTGTGGATATAGATGAGACAGAACATCAGAAGCCAGGTGTTAAATTTGATAAGCTAGTTGTATCGGATGCAAAGAAGTTTTTACTAAGCCTAAATGATAGCTTGGAAAAACTTGGTGATTTAGATGATGTTCAAACTCATAATGAATGGATAGACAAGTGTAATCATTGGAAGGAAATCTTCGATGATTATTCTACAGCATATACCAGTAATGAAATGCTTGACGCCAAGTATGCCATGAGAAAAGTTACTGAGAGTATGCCTGTTGGATCGGTGGTAGTATCAGATGCAGGATTTACTGGTGCTGCAGCTACAGCGTGTTCAGTCTTTAAGGAAGGCGATGGTCTGGTTCACTCATTTGCTCAGGGAGAAATGGGATTCTCTATTCCTGGAGCGTGTGGAGCTGCTTCGGCAACAGATAAGCCGGTAATTGCATTTGAAGGTGATGGTTCACTTATGATGAATCTTCAGGAACTTCAAACGATAGTGCGAAATCAGTTTAATATCAAGATTGTAATTATAAATAATAATGGATATTCAGGTGTTAGGCACGGGCAAAAGGCTCATTTTAGAGGAAAGTCGATAGGTACAGATTCTAGTAACGGACTTGATTTTCCTGACTTTGGAAAGGTTTCTGGGGCATTTGGAATTAATTATTCGAAGGCTTCGAACGTTGATGAACTTTCAACTGCTATTAAGGATATGTATAGTGCAGATGGCCCTTATGTATTAGAGATAATGACCGATCCAGATCAGTTCGACCTTCATAATGCGCTTGTTATGTACGGAAAGAGAAAGGTTGGATTTAGACCAATAGAGGATCAGTCTCCATTTATAGATAGAGAAACATTCTTTAATGAAATGATTATAGAACCACTAGAAGAGAGTAGTGGAAAACCTATATAGAAGGACTCTTATGGAAAAGAAGAAACTATCATTTGTAATACCTTGTTACAGATCGGAAAATACAATAACAAAAGTTGTCGATGAGATTAAGAAGACAGTGGTTACAAGAGAAGGTTTTGATTACGAGATTATTCTTGTAAATGACTGTTCTCCTGATGGTGTATGGAATGTCATATCGAAGCTTGCTGATGAGAATGATAATATAATTGGCATTAATTTTTCAAAGAACTTTGGACAGCATTCAGCTCTTCTTGCTGGATATCATTACTGCACAGGAGATTACGTAGTATCTCTTGATGATGATGGACAGACACCTGCAGATGAGGTGTATAAGCTCGTGGATAAGCTGGAAGAGGGGTATGACCTCGTGTATGCTTCTTATGGAGAGGTTCATCAGAATATTATCAGACGACTTGGTTCAAAGTTTGCTAAAGCTATGTCGGACTATATGTTTGATATAAAAGGAGACAAGAATCAGGGCAGTAGTTATTATATAGCAAGAAAGTTCGTTATTGATGAGATGATTAATTACAAGAATCCATATCCATATATGGGTGGCTTACACTTAAGAGTTACTCGTAATATGGGATTCGTCTTTGTTCAGCATAGAGATCGAATGGAAGGAGCATCTGGTTACTCATTTAAAGGACTTATTAACCTTTGGCTTAACGGCTTTACTGCTTTTTCTGTAAAACCACTTAGACTGGGTTCGTATGTTGGATTCTTTTTTGCAGTTGTTGGATTCATATATGCTATAATAACGATTATAAGAAAAATCTTCATTACTCCAAATATGGAGGCTGGATGGAGTTCTATTATATCTGTTTTGCTAATCGTTAGTGGAATTATAATGATTATGCTTGGGCTGATAGGAGAATACGTAGGAAGAATATACATATGTATTAATAATTCACCACAATATGTTATAAAGGAAATCAAGGGAAATGAAGATAATTGATGCTATCTGGGAAAAGCGAAATCTTGGTGTATCTTCATATGAAGTGGTAATAGAGACAGAAGATTCTGCTTCGGATATTGAGAAGAAGTTAGCTGAGCTTGATGCAGATTATATAGTCGTAAAAGTGCCATCTGAACATTCTGATGTACTTGAAAGTGTTCAAAAATCTGGGTTCAGCTATATAGAAGATTTGATACATGTAGAACATGATCTCTCAGAAGTTACCAGAAATAGAATCATTCAGCGATTATATGATGAGACAACATATAGAGAGATGAATGATGAAGATCTAGAACAGCTCTGGAGCGAAATAAAGGATGGAATGTTTGATAGTGACAGAATATCAAATGATTCTCATTTTGGTAAAGAAAAGGCCGCTACAAGATATCTGAACTGGACAAAAGATCTCCTTAAGAAAGGGGCAAGATTTTATGCCATAAGATATCGAGATGACAGCACTGGATTTGTTATCCTTGATACAAAGGATGGAGTAACATATAACTCTATACTTGGTGGCGGTTATAGAAAGTACAGAAAGTCCGGTATAGGAATAATTCAAAAGGAGCAAGAGATAACTAAGTCACTTGGTGGAAAGAGGGTCACTACGGCTGTCTCATCCAATAATGTTGGCCAGTTTAAAGCTCTTATAATGAATGGATATAAGCCATATATGATAGAACATATATTTATTAAGCATAAAGGGGATAGAAATGAATAATACAGAAAAGAAAATGCTTGATATCCTTAGATATCTTAAGGATGAACATGATGTTATAGCAATTAAAGCTGAGTTCGAGGCTGAAGGTAGCCGTACAGATGAACTTGTAATGTTAAATGAGATTATCTTCAGAGCAGATATGAAGCTATACATAAAGATAGGTGGTTGTGAGGCTGTTCGTGATATAGATCAGTGTAAGCTCCTTGGAGCTTCAGGTATTATGGCTCCAATGATTGAGTCACCATTTGCTATGAGTAAGTTTAAGAATGCTGCAAAGAAAGTCTACGGCGATAATTGGAAAGATATTGAGTGGATCATAAATGCTGAGACAAAGACATGTCACGAGAACCTTGACGAAATATTTGAAGAGGGAAAGGACTTCCTCTCTACAGTATCTATAGGTCGTGTTGATCTTTCAGCATCAATGGGACTTACAAGAGCGGAAATAAATAGTGACCAGATGTTCGGAGTAACTCAGGACATAGCTAAGAGAGCAAAAGAAGCTGGTTACATGGTAAACTTCGGTGGTGGTATATCATTTGACGCGATTTCTTTCATCAAGAATATGTATCCAACAAATGATAGATTTGAAACTCGTAAGGTTGTATTCCATGGCTCAGATAACGAAGAGAAGCTGAAGGATGGAATCCTTAAGGCTATGGAGTTCGAGACATTATATCTGAAGAATAAATGTGAATATTATGACAGAATGGCAAAGGAAGATCAGGCTCGTCTTAAGATGATGGCTGAGAGACTAGAGATTGCTGGCTCAGATATTACATTATAAGAACAAAGATTTTTTAAATGATATGTATCGTGTAATGATACTTTTATATCAAATATAACAATTAAAATGAGAGTGAGGAATAGTTATGACAAATCTAGAAAAATATATTAATGCTTTTGTAGAAGGTCTTGAAATAGACGCAGATATCGTAAAGGAAGGACTTGAGTATCAGGGGATTCCTGAATGGGATTCTGTAGGACATATGGGACTTATAGCATGCCTTGAAGATGCCTTTGATATCATGATGGATACAGATGATATCATAGATTTCAGTTCCTATGAGAAGGGGATTGAGATACTTAAGAAGTATGAGGTTGAGATTTAAGAATAATAAAGGATGAAAAGAAAGCTTTATTTATAGGCGGAACATCATTTCATATTATTTCTGGTGGTTTTTAAATATAATATGAAATTCGAAAGAAAGGTGGAAATATATATATGTTAACGAATAAAACAATTCTTGTTACTGGGGGAACGGGATCTTTTGGTAATACATTTATTCCGATGACTTTACAAAAGTATAATCCACAAAAAATTATCGTTTATTCTCGCGATGAGATGAAGCAGTGGAATATGGCAAAGAAATATCAAGGTGATCCGCGTGTTCGTTTCTTTATTGGAGATGTTAGAGATAAAGATCGTTTATATCGTGCCTTGGATGGGGTTGATTATGTTGTACATGCAGCGGCTACAAAGATAGTTCCTACAGCAGAGTATAATCCTTTTGAATGCATAAAAACAAACGTGAATGGAGCTATGAATTTAATTGATGCGTGCATTGATTCAGGAGTTAAAAGAGTTGTTGCTTTATCTACGGATAAGGCAAGTTCACCTGTTAATCTATATGGCGCTACAAAGTTATGTTCTGATAAGGTATTTATTGCAGGTAATTCCTATACTGGTGGTAAAACTAAATTTGCAGTTGTTAGATATGGTAATGTAATGGGGTCAAGAGGTTCGGTTATTCCGTTCTTTTTAAATACAGCAAAAAGCGGAAAACTAACTATTACTGATAAGAGAATGACTCGATTTATGATTTCCTTGGAACAAGGAGTAGAACTTGTATGGCATGCATTTAATGATATGGAGGGTGGGGAAATATATGTTAAAAAGATTCCTTCTATGAATATTTGCGATATTGCTACAGCTGTAGATAAAGAAGCTGAACAGGTTGAAATCGGCATTCGTCCTGGAGAAAAATTACATGAGCAAATGATAGGTGTTGAGGATTCACATTTTACATATGAGTATCCTGAACATTATAAAATACTTCCACAGATATGTACATGGGGTTCTATGGAATCTATGATAAAAGGTGGAGTTCTGGTTCCTGAAAACTTTAGTTATACAAGTGATAATAATAAAGAATGGATGACTATTGAACAACTTCGGTTATGGATTGAAAAGAATCGTGAAATGATCGGAAGCATTTAGTGAAGAAATAAAGGAATAGTAGAGATATGGAGAAACTGGCAATTAACGGTGGGAAACCTGTAAGAGACTGTAAAATTTTTTATGGTCGTCAATGGATAGATGAAGATGATGTACAGGCTGTTGTAGATACTCTTCAATCTGATTTTTTAACATGTGGTCCGAAAATCATCGAGCTTGAAAAAAAAATATGTGATTATACTGGCGCAAAATATGCTGTTGCAGTAAGTAGTGGAACAGCTGCTTTGCACTGTGCGTGTATTGCTGCTGGCTTATGTCCAGGAGACGAAGTGATTACTACACCTTTAACCTTCGCCGCATCAGCAAACTGTGCTTTATTTTGTGGAGCTACGCCTATATTTGCTGATGTTAATCCTAATACATATAATATTGATCCTCAAAGTATACGTGAAAAAATTACGAAAAAAACGAAGGCGATTGTGGCGGTAGACTTTACTGGTCAGGCTGTTGAGATAGATGAGATTCGTAAGATTTGTCGTGAATTTAACCTTATATTTATTGAGGATGCGGCTCATTCAATAGGTACCAGATATAATGATAAGATGGTAGGTAATCTAGCTGATATGACCACTTTTTCCTTTCATCCGGTAAAAACAATAACTGGAGGTGAAGGAGGTGCAATTACTACTAATGACGAAGTATTATATAATAAACTAGTACTTGCTCATACACATGGTATCACGCATGACATTAATCAAATGATTGAGAAAAATCCCGAAGGCCCTTGGTGTTATGAAGAAATATCATTAGGTTATAATTATAGAATTACGGATATTCAAGCTGCTTTACTGATAAGTCAGATGAATAAGCTAGATTCTTTTATTACCAGAAGAAAAGATATAGTTAGACAATATAACGATGCATTTAGAGATATGCCTGAAATTATTGTTCAGGAGGAGATTTCAGAGTCGGATACTTGTCGTCATCTATATATTATACGTTTAAATTTTGATATGTTAAGTTGTTCTCGGCGAGAATTTTTTGATGCAATGTCAGCTGAGAATATTCAGTGTCAAATTCATTATATACCAGTATATTGGTTTCCATATTATAGTGATTTAGGATATAAGAAGGGAATATGTCCAATTGCTGAGGAAATATATAAAGGGATAATGTCAATACCATTATTTCCTAAAATGTCTGATAAGGATATTGAAGATGTGATTCATGCTGTTAGAAAGATAGTTGAAAATTATAGAATTTAAAGGGGATCGTAACTTATGGAGTCAAAAAGGAAAGCATGTTTTATATGTGGTACTCCATTTCATGTATTCACCAGTATTATATTAAAGTATCAGTTAGACATAGAGTCAGATATAATAATATATGATGCATTTCCAAATACAAAAGAATTACAGAATAATTTGGAGAAAGAAAAGATATTTGGGAGTGTTAAAGTTTTAGACAAAGATAAAGAATATGGTTTGCCAAAACCATTATCACTTAGATATATTTACAGCTTATTTGGATATTTTAGAATTAAAAAGATTGTTTCGAAAGTATTGCCAGAATTAAAAGATTATTCAGATGTATTTTTTGCAAATGCACAAGTTGTAGATGTGATAGATAGATTTAACTATTGTTTTTTAAAAAAATACTATCCGAATATTAATCTCTACATTATTGATGAAGGTTGGCAGTGTTATGATGAAAAATTTTACCAACTAACTAGGTTAGACTATATTTTTAGAAAATTTGTCGTTAGAGCCAATACGCATGTATTGGATATGGGAGTATATATTTATAACCCAGATTTATACAATATGGTTAACCGTGATAAAAAGTTAAATATTCTTCCTATTATTAAACCTAAACATCAAGTTCTTGAAAAACTAAAAAGTGTTTTTTCTTATGTTGTTTTGGATGATTTGTCCCAGTTCGATATGATAATTTTTGATACGGTTAGAGAAGAAGAGTTTACAAAAGTAGGAAGCAGTAAATTTGATCAAATAATTAAAAATCTGGTTGGGGATAAAAAGGTGATTGTAAAGCCCCATCCGAGAGATAAAACCAGATATTTTAACTATGACTACTTTAAAACAGATGGATTTCCGTTTGAAATTCTATGCCTATTTAACAATTTTGATGATTATGTTTTTTTAAATAATAATTCAAGTGCAGTTTTTTCTCCTAAAATAGTATTTGATCAGGAACCCAAGATAATATTTGCGTATAAAGCGGTAGAAAAATATATGCAAGATGTAAATGGGATTGATAGAGATTATTTTGTTTCATGTATAAGAAAACTATATAGGGATCCTTCCAAAGTTATAATATTGGATGAGTAATGATATAGGTATTTAGTAAAATTGAGGTGATAAACAATGAAGATAGCAATGATTACAGCTCGAGGTGGAAGTAAGAGAATTCCTAGAAAAAATATCAAAGATTTTTGTGGGAAACCTATTTTGGCTTATTCCATTCAAGCGGCCATAGATAGTGGAGTGTTTGATGAGGTTATGATATCAACTGAAGACGATGAGATAGCTGAGATAGCAAAACAGTATGGCGCTGTTTTTCCGTTTAGAAGAAGTGAAGAAACAGCGGGGGATCACGCTATGACAATAGATGTTATGTTAGAAATTGTCAACGAATACCAAAAAAGAGGAATATATCCTGAGTCTGTTTGCTGTATTTATCCTACTGCTCCCTTTTTGACGGCTCAGAAACTAAAAAAGGCTTATGAGTTGTTTGAAAATTGCGATGCGGATGCAGTTATACCTGTTGTAAAGTTTTCATTTCCTCCTCAAAGATGTTTTGTTGTTGAAGGGGATTATATTGATTATAAATGGAGAGAGTTTGAGTTATCAAGATCTCAGGATTTAGAACCTTACTATCATGATGCTGGGCAATTTTACTTTATTAAGACAGATGCTATGATTTCTCAAAAAACGTTGGTACCTAAAAAAACGGCTCCACTTATTTTGGATGAAATGGAAGTTCAAGACATAGATAATTATGATGATTGGAATATTGCAGAAATAAAGTATCAGATGATGATTAGGAATATGAAAAATGTTTAAGGCGGCAGTTATTGGTTTGGGGAATATAGGAATGCAGTATGACTTTGAGCCTCAGCGTCCCCATCCGTCTACACATGTATTTGCGTATGAGATGTCATCTGAGTTTCAGCTTGTATGTGGTATAGACGGTGATATAAAAAAAGAATCTGATTTTATTGAAGTATCTCCTAAGGCAAAATTTTATTCGACCTTAGGGGATGCTTTGCGTGATGGTGGATTGGATGATATAGATGTGATTAGTATATGTACACCACCGTCATCACATTTTGATATTATACAATCTTTAGTTGCTGAAAACTATGGCAATATTATATTCTGCGAAAAACCAATTGTACAAAATGATGATGAAGCAAGGATGCTTCAAGAACTTGTTGATGAAACAGGTGTTATGATTATTCCAAATATATCCAGAAGGTGGAATACAGAATTAAGAAAAGTTGCTGATCATATAAAATCTCAGACGTATGGTAAATTGCAAAAAATCCATGTTCGTTATACACGTGGTATATATAATACTGGGGCCCACTTGTTTGATTTATTAAGAATGTGGAGTGGAAATGAAATAAAAAGAGTTTTTGTATTGGGAGAAACCAATACAACAGCATTACCTGAAAAATCCTATAGTTTTTATTTTGAACAATCCGATGGGGTTACCGGGTTTGTTGAAGCAATGGATGACAATCAGTACTACTTATTTGAAATAGACTTGTATTTTGAACGTGGCAAGATTGAGATGAGAAACAGTGGAGATGATATTATATATTATTCTGTAGAACCTCATCACTTATTTCAGGGTCATAAAGAATTCAGAAAATGTTATTCCCAAACTGGTATACTTAATGATGCATGTATAAAGAATGCAATTGAAAATATTAATAATGTTCTGAATAAAAATGAAGAACCTTATTGTTTGTTATATGATGCGATATATCCTTTGTATGTTGCGATAACATTAGAGAAATCTTATAAAAGTGGTAAAATTGAGGAGGTTATTCTGTCATGAATAAATGTGCAATATTAGGAGGAGAACCTATAAGAAAAAACGCAATTCCATGGACTAGTACGATGGGAGAAGAGGAAACATCTGCTGTAGTTGAAGTGATGAAGTCAGGTTGTTTATCGGCGTTTTTGGCGAATTCAGGTGATAAGTTTTTAGGTGGTCCTAAAGTAAAAGAATTGGAAACTGCATTTTGTAATCGATTTGGATCGGAATATGCAATTTCTGTTAATTCTGCGACCACTGCTTTACAAGTTGCTGTTGCGGCTTGTGGAATAGGACCGGGCGATGAAGTTTTAGTATCACCGTATACGATGGTTGCTTCTGCCAGTGCTATCCTTATGAATTCGGCAGTTCCGATATTTGTTGATATAGATTCTGAAACATACACTATGAATCCGGCTGAAATAGAAAAATGGATTACACCTCATACAAAAGCAATTTTGACAGTTAATATATTTGGTCTTCCAAGTAATCTTCCTCAAATTATGGAAATAGCTCATAAGTATAATTTATATGTTATTGAGGATAATTCTCAAGCACCTGGTGCAACGGTGAATGGAAAAGAAGCGGGTACTATAGCTGATATAGGAGTGTTTAGTTTAAATTACCATAAGGTTATTCATAGTGGTGAAGGTGGCGTCCTATTAACTGACAATGAAGAACTTGCAAGAAAATGTCAGTTGATTCGTAATCATGGAGAAGTTGCATTAGATGAAATGAATGATATGGATACTGTGCTTGTTGGCAGTAATTATCGAATGAGTGAACTCCATGCAGCGATAGGAATTGAACAATTAAAAAAACTGGATGCTTTTCTTAAGAGTAGGAGAGCGCTTGCATCTCTAATAACTGAACACTTAAACGAAAGACAGGGCCTTGTTTCTGCCTTTGTTCCTAAAGGCTATACACATTCATATTATATGTATCCAATAAAATATGATGTTAATATATGGGGGATTTCTCGGGAGGTTTTTGCTAAAGCTATGGCGGCAGAAGGATTCCCGCTGGGGATAGGATATGTAAAACCAATTTATCTCCTCAACTTGTATAAACATAAGAGGGTTTTTAATGAAACAACTTATCCATTTGCATTCTTTGATAATCCAACACAGGATTATAAAAAAGGATTGTGTCCAGTTGTTGAAAGAATGCATTTTGAAGAACTGTTAACGGCCGACATATGTAGAATACCATTTACTGAGAATGATATAGAAGATTTTTTCAGAGCGGTAGATAAGATATGGAACAATCGTCAAGAATTAATGAATATATGATTTTGAGGTTAAGCTATTATGGAAAAAATCATATTACTTGCAAATGATCCTGGGGGATTCGATGTGGTTTATCCAGTCTTTTTGGAACTTAGACGACGACTTGATATTCCGATAAATATTTTTCTTACGGGTCAAGCTGGAAATATGAAAGATGAGTTTAGAATTGATGACAATGAAGTGCTTGAGTATTTACATAAATGCATAGATAATCGAGAAAAATTTATACTTGTTACTGGAACAAGTTGGAATTCCTCGGTTGAACTTGAAGCAATTAGTATATGTAAGAAAAATCTTATAAAGACTATTTCAATATTGGATTATTGGAGCAATTATAAGGCGAGATTTTTGTTGAAAGAAAATTATGTTTTTCCTGATTTTTTGTTTGTTATGGATGAACTTGCTTTTGATGAAGCGAAAAAAGATGGGATTGATCCATCTCTAATGAGAATTGTTGGAACACCTGGGTTAGATAAGTATTTTAAATATGGTATGAAAAAGAAGAAAGTTCTTTTTCTATCACAGCCACTCTCTGCAATGCCAGTTAATTCTAATGATGGTTTCAATGAGTATGATGCATTTGAGGGCGTAATTAAAGCCTGTGACGAATTGGGGGTTGACTCATTTATAAAGTTTCATCCCAAAGAAACAGAAAATATGAAAAAGTTATATTCTTCAAAAAAGGTGGATGGAAAACTCGAAGATTTGATTTTTGATTATGATGTTATTGTTGGTATGAACACAATGGGATTGCTTCATTGTTTGTTAATGGGAGTTCCAGTTATTAGTTATCAGCCCAATTTACGAACTGAGGATAAATGTATTGTTGACAAGTTAGGGATTATTAAGGGGGCGTTCTCATATAATCAATTGGTTAGTCAACTAAATTTATACGTTAGTGAATTAGATAAAGAAAAATTTCCATTTTGGTTTGATGGAAAATCAACCGAAAGGTGTGTTAACGAGATACTATCTATTAGTTGTTAGAAATAAAATGTGGTTATATGAGGTGAGAAATGACTTCGGATGAGATAAGAATGAGTCGCTTGGAAAAATTTGGAAAAGTTGGCGAAATAGATGAATTATTAAAAAAAGATGTAAATATTGTTTCATATTTAACCGACAATCATAAAAAGGAAACATCTACAGAAGATGAGATGATAAGTTATGATCTTCGTGCAGGATTAGATTTAAAAAATTTTCATGAGAATCCTAGGTTATATAAATGTATATCTGAAAAAATCCTTTCGTACATCGATGAAGTTGGCGTAAAGGGAGGAAGAATAGTTGAGTGTGGAGCAGGAGAAGGAATAGTTCTTTCGGAGATTTGTAAAAATCCTAATTGTTGTTTTTCATGGGCTAGAGGGTTGGATATTTCTTGGTCTAGAACGGCATATGCTCAAACTAATCTAATCAATTATGATAATTCCTCTATTGATATAGATTTCTTTGTTGGTGATTTCTTTTGTTTGCCATTTAAAGATGATTCTATAGATGTTATTTATACTATGCAGGGAATCTATGGAATGGGTGGTCATGAAGAAACCTTATTGAGGGAATTATATCGTTGTTCTCGTAAGTATTTAATATTGATAGAACCTTGTTATGAATTGGCTGGCGAAAAGGCTAGGGAAAGAATGAATCGCTTGGGATATGTTAAGAATCTAAAAGGGATAGCTGAGTCATTAAAATTCAAAGTTATAAAGCATGAGTTATTTGGGTTGGATTCTAATCCATTAAATCCTGCTGCAGTTTTGATAATAGAGAAAGATGATAATAATATTTTTATAGATGATGCGGTTTGTTGCCCTTATTCTCATGGTGATTTGACTCGTATCGGAAATGCTTTATATTGTGAAAAGAGTAAATTGTCATATCCTATTTTAAATGGTGTAGCTTGTTTGACAAAAGAAAATGCAATTGTTTCTTCAAAGCTAAAAGATATTTGTAAAAAGAATTAAGTGGGAATTGAAGTATGTTTCGTATATTTGAAAAGATAAAAAAGAATGAAGTATATTTTATTGCAGAGATGAGTGCAAATCATGGCGGATGTTTAGAGAATGCTTTAGAAATAATTCATCAGGCATCTGAAGCTGGCGCAGATTGCTTAAAGATTCAGACGTATACAGCTGATACACTTACGATTGATTGTGATAACGATTATTTTAAAATCAAGGGAGGATTATGGGACGGGTATAAATTATATGATTTATACGCTGAGGCATTAACTCCGTACGAGTGGCATGATGCAATAAAAAAAGAGTGTGAAAAATGCAACATAGATTTTTTATCTACACCTTTTGATTCTACAGCAGTTGATTTTTTGGAAGAATTAGGTGTTGAAGCGTATAAAATAGCAAGTTTTGAATTGGTTGATATTCCATTAATTAAATATGCGGCTTCTAAAGGTAAGCCAATGATTATGTCTTGTGGAATGGCTGATGTGGATGAAATACAAGATGCAATAAATGCATGTAAAGAAGTTGGAAATGAGCAGATAGTTTTATTAAAGTGTTGTAGTGAATATCCTTCCAATTGGAATGATATGCATCTTGGGAATATACCAGATATGAAAGAAAGGTTCAAAGTTCATATTGGATTGTCGGATCATAGTTTTGGGAGTTTAGGTGCAGTAGTTGGCGCTACACTAGGAGCACGTGTAATAGAAAAACACTTTAAAATTGACGGGGTTGAAAGTGCTGACAGTGCATTTAGTATGACAAAAGATGATTATTCTCGAATGGTTATGGATGTTCAAAATGCTTTGGCTGTTGCTCAGGGACCGGATTATACTTTATCAAATGGTGAATTATCGTCGACAGTATTTAGAAGAAGTCTTTTTGCTGTTAAAGATATTAAAGCCGGTGATATTATAACGTCTGAGAATATTAGAAGTATTAGACCTGGGTATGGCATAGCTCCTAAATACATCTATGATATTATTGGTAAAAAAGCTCCATATGAGATAAAGCGTGGAGAACCTATAACAAAAGAGTTTATGGAGAATTTATATGAAGATACTAGGCCTTTATAATAATGAATGTGCTATAGAATTATTTGATTGGATAAAGACACAAGGGCATGAGGTTGTTTTAGTGTCAGAAAGACTTGATTCTGATTGGTGTCTTAAACAAAAGTTTGATCTTACAATTAGTTATACGTATCGATTTATTCTTTCTGCTGATTTGATTGAGGCTTTAAATAATAATGTGATAAATATCCATAATTCTTACCTTCCATGGAATAGAGGGGCTGATCCTAATCTTTGGAGTATTATTGATCATACTCCGAGAGGAGTATCTATACATTTTATAGACACCGAACTTGATAAGGGATACATCATTGCACAAGAATTGGTTGAATGCAAAGATGATGAGACTTTAAAAAGCAGTTATTATAGTTTGGATGCTGCAGCTAAATCATTGTTTAGAAAAGTGTTTGATTATTATGATCAATGGCCTTCAATGAAAAAAAAATGCATTGGAAAAGGCTCATATCATTCGCTAAAAGATGGAGAAGTGGTAAAAAGTGTTATAGATACATATGATATAACAATAACAGAGTTTAAAAATCGCTTAAATATAGTAAAGGATACTTCTCTTTATGAAAAGCACAAATAAAATAACCATACTTAATATGTTGAGTTCCATATTACTTAAGGGTATAGCATTTTTTACTACACCAATTTTTACTAGAATGCTTGGTACTAAACAATATGGCCTTTTTTCTGTTTTTCAATTTAGATTGGATATTCTTGTATGTATATTTGGGTTGGGAATAGTAAGTTCTTTGGGCACGTCGATGTATGAGTATGAGGACGAATATTATAAGTATCGAAGTAGTTCTTTATTACTAACGACGTTATCCTCATTTGTATTTATTGGATTGTTTAATATTCTACTTCATCCAATGGAAAAAATATTGGGATATGAATCATATATGGTAGAATGCTTGCTATTCCTCTCATTATTTTACGTTGTTATTAATTATGGTCAGACTGCATTTATTTACGAAAAAAAACCTGTGCATAATTTTATTATGTCTTTAGTGTTATCCATTGTTTCTGTTATTATTTCATTTATTCTTGTATTAAGAATACATGGCGATAATAAGTATCATGGAATGGTGTTTGGACAATTCATACCATATTGTCTTGTAGCTGTATTGATTTGGGTTTTTCTATATTCTAAGAAGCCAGCTTTAATAAATAAAGAGTATGCAATTTATGGTTTGACTTATGGCATACCTGTTGTGTTCCATTTGCTTTCTCATAATGTTTTGTCGCAATCTGATAGAGAAATGATGATAAGAATGGGGATATCTGGTAATGAAATTGGTATATATAGTTTATACTGTGCTTTATCAAATGTGCTAGTTGTTATATTAAATGCCTTATCCAATTCATGGGTTCCGTTTTATTATGAAGATATAAAGAATGAAAACTGGGATGATTTAAATAATAAATGTAAGAATATTATGGAGTTTTTTACAGTATTATTTATTGGGTTTATATTATTATCAAGAGAAGTCAGTTTGTTTTTTGCTGACAAGGACTTTTGGGGAGGAATAAATATTATTCCTTTCATTTCAATCTCTGCTTTTTTTATTTTCTTGTATCAATTTCCTGTGAGCTATGAATTTTATTATAAAAAGATTAGAGTTGTTGCAGTAGCAACAGCAATATGTGCATTAGTAAATATATGTCTTAATTTTTTTATGATACCTCAATATGGAATGTATGGTGCTGCCACAAGTACAGCAATATCATATTTCGTTTTATTTTTGATTCATTATCTTTTTGTTATGAGAATGTCGGATGGTTCTTATCACTTGAAAGTTTTATTTATAATTCCATGGTTTTTATTGGCTGTCGTTAGTTTAGCTGGGTTTTATTTACTTTCTGATATAGTGATAGTTAGATGGGGGATTGCTTTTTTTGTTGGATTAATAGAGTTATATAGAATTATTAAAAGAAAATCAGTTTTTTAGGTTTATGAGGTTATATTTGTGAAGATTATATTTCGTGCAGATGGAAACTCAACAATAGGGTGGGGACACGTCATGAGGTCCTTATCCATTGCCTCAGCGGCTAAAGATTTAGGCGCTGAGTGTTTTTTTGTTTGCGCTGATGATTCGATGAGGAATCTTATTGAAAGTAAAGACTTTTATGTGTTTGTTCTGGATACGGATTACCGAGATATGGAGAGTGAGACAGATAGATTTATAGAGGTTATAAATAAAGAAAAACCGGACAGTATATTTGTTGATAGTTATTATGTTTCAAATAAATATTTCAGAACAATTAAGAAGCATTCAAAGGTTATTTATTTAGATGACGTTTTTTCATTTCCATATGATGTTGATTATCTGATCAATTATAATATTTATGAATCATATGAAACATATAGTGAACTGTATAGTGAGAATACCATACCTGAGTTGCTTTTAGGGACTGAGTATATACCTTTAAGAGAAGAATTTATACGTACTATTCCATCAGGTGTAAGGGATGAGGCAAAGAAAGTATTTGTTTCTACTGGTGGATCCGATGAGTTTGGTTTGGTGCTTCGAATTATTAATAAGTTGAAGGGTGATAAAGAACTATCAGAAGGGATAGAATACCATTTTATTATTGGTAGTTATGAACCTGATTTTGATGAAATTAACTCTTTATCTGAGAGTAACAGGTGGATACATCTGCACCGAAACGTTAAGAATATGTCTGAGATAATGAATATTTGTGATGTGGCTATTTCGGCTGCAGGAAGTACATTATATGAACTTTGTTCTTGTGGGGTACCTACGATTACATATGTTATTGCTGATAATCAGATTGGCGGGGCAACAGGGTTTGAAAAGAAAAAAATCATGTTGAATGCAGGCGACTTAAGAATAGTTGATTTTGATTGTTCTGGTATACTAGATAATCTTAAAATGCTAATAAATGATTTTGAGTTAAGAAAAAGTCTTTCTGAAAAAATGCTTTCTGTTGTAGATGGAAAGGGCGCAAAGAGAATAATAAAAAAAATATGTGAAACAGGTGGATAGATGTCGTTTATTGATTTAAAGTTTTTATTTATTTTTCTTCCTGTGGTGCTGATAGTATCATTTGTTCTTAAAGGAAGGATTAAAGAGGTTGTATTACTTCTAGCTAGTTTATGTTTTTATTATATAAACAGCGACCTTACTGTTGTTTTTTTACTAATTAGTTTGGGCTTAACCATATTAATTGGTAAGGCAATAGTTGGCGAACAAAAGAAGAAAAATAAACTTATATTACTTATATTTGGTGTATCATTAAATGCATTAGTATTAATTAGCTATAAGGTATATAATGATGTGGGTGTCAAAAGTATCTGATTAACACCCAAATGTACTTTGACAACTGAATATAGTTATGGATGATAATGCTCTTATTTGGTATAATAAAGTCAATAAAATCAATGGTTTGC
>Ga0129310_1001129_pt1 | contig 25146 bp, 22 predicted proteins | sample Go1ome_2_FD_94433 | JGI IMG/M metagenome (GOLD analysis project Ga0129310, IMG submission 94433) | Western lowland gorrila individual fecal microbial communities from Wisconsin, USA - Go1022A metagenome | ecosystem: Host-associated > Mammals > Digestive system > Large intestine > Fecal | place... | reverse complement strand
GAGGCAAGAGAGCAGGGCGATTTGTCTGAGAATGCTGAGTATGATGCAGCCAAGGACGAGCAGAGAGACATCGAGGCAAGAATTGAAGAACTGGAAAAAATCCTGAAAAATGCTGAGGTAGTTGTAGAAGATGAGGTTGATTTGGACAAAATCAACATCGGCTGTAAGGTTAAAATTCTTGATTTGGAATATAGTGAGGAGCTGGAATATAAGATTGTCGGTTCTACAGAGGCTAACAGCTTAAAGGGTAAGATTTCAAATGAAAGCCCCGTTGGTAAGGCGTTAATCGGCTGCAAGGTTGGTGACACCGTAGAGGTTGAGACACAGGCGGGTGTATTTACCTATAAGGTTTTGGAAATTCAGAGAAGTAATTAGGTCGCTATGGGGGAATGCCCACCGTAGTAAGGATAAGGAGTGGAAAACGTGGCAGAAGCACAGAACACAAAGGTACAGGAACAGGATATTAATCAGCTTTTAAAGGTCAGAAGGGAGAAGCTTGCCAATTTGCAGGAGGCAGGTAAGGACCCCTTTCAGATTACAAAATATGACGTGACACATCACAGCACGGACATTAAGAATCATTTTGAGGAAATGGAAGGAAAAACCGTCCGCATTGCAGGACGTATCATGTCCAAGCGAGTAATGGGTAAGGCTTCTTTCTGTAATGTGCAGGATTTACCGGGCAATATCCAGTGCTATGTGGCAAGAGATGACATCGGCGAGGAATCCTATGCTGATTTTAAGAAGTTTGATGTGGGTGATATTGCAGGAATTGAGGGTGTTGTTTTCAAAACTAAGACCGGAGAGATTTCCGTACATGCCAAGACTGTAACCCTGCTTTCCAAGAGTCTGCAGATTCTGCCGGAGAAGTTCCACGGGCTGACCAATACGGATATCCGCTATCGTCAGCGTTACACGGATTTGATTATGAATGCGGACGTAAAGGACACCTTTGTTAAGCGCTCTAAGATTATCAGCGCTATTCGCCGTTATTTGGACGGACAGGGCTTTATGGAGGTTGAGACTCCTATGCTGGTGGCCAATGCAGGCGGTGCTGCTGCACGCCCCTTTGAGACCCACTACAACGCCTTAGATGAGGATGTAAAGCTTCGTATTTCCTTGGAACTTTATCTGAAGAGACTGATTGTAGGCGGCCTGGAGCGAGTATACGAGATTGGACGTGTATTCCGTAATGAGGGTCTGGACACAAGACATAACCCTGAGTTTACCCTGATGGAGCTTTATCAGGCATATACAGATTACAATGGCATGATGGATTTGACGGAAAATATGTTCCGCTATGTGGCACAGGAGGTATGTGGTACAACCCTGATTCCCTATGGGTCGGAAATGATTGATTTGGGTAAGCCCTTTGAGAGACTTACCATGATAGATGCTGTGAAAAGGTATGCAGGCGTTGACTTTGATGAGGTGGCAGATACCGCAGCAGCAAAGAAGCTGGCAGATGAGAAGGGTGTACACTATGAGGCACGCCATGAAAAGGGTGATATCTTAAATCTCTTCTTTGAGGAGTTTGTGGAGGAGCATTTAATTCAGCCCGTGTTTATTATGGATCACCCTGTGGAAATTTCCCCTCTTACCAAGAGAAAGCCGGACAAGCCTGAGTATGTGGAGCGTTTCGAGCTGTTTATCTACGGACGTGAGATGTGCAATGCTTACTCCGAGCTGAATGACCCCATTGACCAAAGGGAGCGCTTCAAAGCACAGGAGGCTGCACTTGCAGCGGGCGACGAGGAAGCCAACACCACCGACGAAGACTTCATGAATGCTTTGGAAATCGGTATGCCTCCCACAGGCGGCATCGGCTACGGCATTGACAGACTGGTGATGCTGCTCACAAATTCACCGGCGATAAGAGATGTGCTGCTGTTCCCGACGATGAAGAGCTTGGATAAATAAAAAGCCGAAAATAAGGCATTTTCAAGCGATTCAAGAGGCTTAAATTTGTATTTTACGACAGAGTTACGACAAATGGTGAGCCTTGATATAGTAAAAAATTAAGACATCATTACTTATAGTGATATGAGTGATGATGTCTTTTTTAGTCCGTTTTATTGGATACATTCTTTGATATTATTAAACTAGGTAAGGAAGATTGAAACTGCGTTTTGTAGAAGATAAGGAGTTGCCTATGAAGAATAATATTACAGTGTTATCGCATCGTGTAAAAGATAGAACATTAAAACGTGGAGACATATATTATGCTGATTTGTGCGGAATAGAACAATCTCTTGGAAGTGAGCAGACTGGAAGAAGACCTGTACTCATTATTCAGAATGACATAGGAAATCTGCATTCTCCTACAGCGATTGTAGCAATTCTAACAACTAAGATTAAACGAAATTTACCTACGCACGTTTTAATACGTGATTTTAATGGATTGTCACAGACAAGTGCTGTTTGCCTGGAGCAGATTAAAACTATTGATAAAAGTCGTTTGGAAGATTATAGAGGTAATATCGGAACTGAATTAATGAAAGAGATTGAACAGGCTATATCTGTTAGTTTAAAAGCATTAAGAAATCCATGCGTTGATGTGTATATACTACATTATGATACAACACCAAACTGATGGAAGAGGCAATATAAGTCATATCTCTTTTTAGAACATGATACAAAAACATAATACTTTTTGTATCATGTTGATTTTTCTCGTTATTTGTGTATAATAGAACTTGATACAAAAACTATCAAGAAATTGTATGAAGTTGTTTGAGGTGATGTGCATGAATACGGTTATGAATTATGAATCAATATTTGGACGATATGGCGGAATAATGCGTACTTGCGAACTTACAAAGGAAGGTATATCTTATCAGGTGCTTCAAAATCTAATAGAACAAGGAAGAGTAGAGAAGATTAAGTATGGTTATTATCAGTGGCAGGATGAAAAGGCTTTTACAGAAGTATCAGTAATAACATCGCTCTTTCCTAAGGCTATTATCTGTGATGTGTCAGCTGCAATGTATTATGGCTATACAGATCGAGTACCGGGAGTCTGGCATATAGCCGTGGATAATAAGTCAGCAAGAAATAAATTCAAGCTGGATTTTCCTATCATAAAACCGCATTATATCGAGGCATCGAGATTGGATATTGGTGTGAGTGAAGGAAATATAGACGGAATTACCGTAAAGATTTATGACAGAGAGCGGGTTGTATGTGATTGTCTGCGCCACATTAATACGATGGACGGAGAGGTGTTTAATACTGTAATTCAAAGGTATATTAGTGATAAGGAAAAGGATGCTGCGAAACTAATGATGTATGCTTCAAAGCTTGGTGTAGAAAAGAAGGCAAGAAGGGTGGTTGGAGTATGGTTGTAAAAGAGATAAAAGATATGGGAGCTTCTGTGCTCACCAGATTAAAGAAACAGGCGAAAGAAACAGGAATCAATTATCAGACTTGTCTACAGCTTTTTGCACAGGAAGAGTTTCTTCGTAAGCTAGAAATGTCACGATATGCGGAGAATCTTGTTTTGAAAGGTGGGATGTTCTTATATACTATTTCAAATTATGAGGGCAGACCAACCATGGATATTGATTTCATGTTAAGAAGAATGTCAAATGATGTAGCTGGGATGGAAACGATCATGAAGGAAATTTGTCAAACAGATACTCACAATGATTTTATTACTATGGAGGTCCTTGGAACGAGAGAAATTACTCCGGAGAAGAAATATCCCGGCATAGGTATAAATCTGATGGCGCATATCAAAAATTTGAGAATTCCATTTTCTGTTGATATTGGTGTGGATGACGTGATAGTGCCCGGTGCAGTTAAGAGAACTGTGACAACCAGGCTGGAGGGCTTTAAGGAACCAAATATTTATACATATTCTTTGGAGAGCACAATGGCAGAGAAATTTGATGCCATCTTAAAGAGAATGACTGCTTCCAGTAGGATGAAAGATTTTTATGATATTTACTACTGGTCGCAGGTATTTGATTTTGAAGGCAGGGTGTTGCAGGAAGCAATTTTTGAAACCTTGCAGCATAGAGGAACTCCGTACGAGAGAGACAGCATGGAACAAATAAAAGCATTTGATCAGAATGAATTTCTTCAAAATCTGTGGAGTAATTACAATCCCGGACCGGGTCTTGAAAAACCTGAGTTTTCTTCAGTATTGGTACAGATCGACCGATTTATAGGTCCTGTGTATGAAGCAATACTGCGAGAAGATGAATTTTTTGGGATGTGGTCATCAAAAGAAAATGTATGGAAATCACTTAGTATGAATGTAGCTAACGGTTATCTGCGTTATTCGCTGTAAAAAGTGTGATATATTTTCTGAAGAACGTTGTAATTTTTGTGAATACATGCTATAATGTGCTCGAATTATGATAATGGAGGTGCATCTATGTACCGAATTGCTATTGAAAAACTGTTAAAATGGAAAGAAAACAAACGTCGTAAGCCGCTAATCATCGAAGGAGCAAGGCAAGTTGGCAAGACTTGGCTGATGAAAGAGTTCGGCAAACAAGCATATGCAGATACTGTTTATATTAACTTTGACTCTAACTCAAGAATGGCGGAGCTGTTTGCCTCCGATTTGGACACCGACCGTCTGATTATGGGATTGGAGTTGTATGCAGGTCACAGAATTGATCCTAACAATACTCTATTGATTTTTGACGAAGTACAGGAAGTTCCGAGAGCGTTGGCGTCTCTCAAGTACTTTTACGAAAATGCTTCGCAATATCATATTGTATGTGCCGGTTCTCTTCTCGGTATAGCCCTGCACGAGGGCGCTTCCTTTCCTGTAGGCAAAGTTGATTTCTTAAAACTCTATCCACTTTCCTTTAAGGAGTTTTTGATGGCAACCGACAAAGAGCGCTTTGCAGAGCTTCTTGATAAGCAGGATTTTGGAATGATTACAAGTTTTAGGCAAACATACATTGATGCCTTGAAACACTATTACTTTGTTGGCGGTATGCCCGAAGCAGTACAGAGCTTTGTAGAGAACAAGGACTTCAATGAAGTTCGTGACATTCAAAAGAGAATCTTAGCAGCTTATGAACAAGACTTCTCAAAACACGCTCCGAAAGAGATTGTTCCTAAAATTCGCATGTTGTGGAACAGTATTCCCTTTCAGCTTGCAAAAGAAAATAAGAAATTCATTTACGGTCTTCTCCGTGAGGGTGCTCGTGCGAAAGAATATGAAACAGCAATTATGTGGCTTTCCGACTGCGGACTTGTTTATAAGGTTAGCCGGGTCAATGCAGCAGGTATTCCATTGAAGGCGTACGAGGACTTGAAGGCATTCAAACTGTTCATAGTAGATGTTGGACTGCTTGGTTGTATGATAGGACTTCGCCAACGCACTCTACTTGATGGTAATGACCTTTTCGTTGAGTTCAAAGGCGCTCTTACTAAACAGTATGTTTGTCAGCAACTTAAAACTATTGAAGATTTGGGTATATACTATTACACCAATGATAGAGGTTCCTGCGAAGTTGATTTTGTCGTTGATACAGGCGAACAAATCATTCCGATTGAAGTAAAGGCAGAAGTCAATCTCAGGGCTAAGAGTTTGAAAACTTATCAGGAGAAATTCTCGCCCGAGGTTTCTGTTCGTACATCAATGACAGATTTCAAAAAAGAAGATTGGCTTGTGAATTTGCCGCTGTATGCGATAAACTGTGGCAAGACATAAATGACTTTGTTGAAAGTGAAAGCAAGGACAGATACTTCTTTGGAACAATTATTATCAACTGTCAGGATAATGACACAAGCAGGTTTGTAGTATGGAAAAGACAGGTACGATAAAGAACGATATGAAGCATTGGATATTATGCCCCGTATGTAGCAACAAAACTGAAAAGCTTTCCACTTTACTGTGCAAAATGCAGTCGGGAAAGTTAATTAAAGTAAGAAATTTAAAATATCTATAATCAAAGAGCCAGATGCATTAGACGCAGAGCCGAGAAACTAATGATTTATCATAGTCTATCGACTCTTTTTTTGCAAGAAAGAAACGGTATGATAATTTGTATTGCAACATCTTCAGGCAGAGGCCGAGGAACTTTATGGATGATTAACATATTTTAGATAAGGAAAACAAAATGAAAGTAATTGAATATTTTACAACAGAAAATAAAGAACACTGGTTAAATAAATTGGAGAAATGTGATTGGGGAGCAGGACAGTATTTACACCATCTTCTCAGTGAAAATAGTCTGAAAAAAATGGTTGGTGAGACTGCACTTGTACCAATGCTTGTGGACGAGGATGAGCTGATTGCTTTTTGCAGCTTTGCGCCGCTTGATGATATTCAACCGACGGATTTGTCTCCTTGGATTGGTTTTGTGTATACATTTCCCAAATACAGAGGACATCATTATGCAGGATTGCTTTTTAATTACGCAGAGAGTATTGCTGCTGTTATGGGGCGTGAGTACATATACATTTCTACCGGACATATCGGCTTGTATGAAAAATATGGTTATGAATTTTACAAAATGGATAAGGATATCGAAGGTGAGGACTCGCGCGTATATCGAAAAGCTCTTGCAGAAAAGGGACCTGAAAAGGACAGACGATATGAGAATGGTGCAAAATGGAAAGCTGAGATTGTCAAAGCAGCAAGAGAGAATGTTGACATGACGGCATATTGCGGGTTTTCATGCAATCACTGTTTCCTAGGTGAATGGTGTGGAGGATGCCGTTCAGTATTTAGCTGCTGTTCCTATGGAGCATTTCATGAGAGTGGAAAATGTCCGAATATCGATTGCTGTCAGGAGAAGGGAATTGATGGCTGTTATGAATGCAAGGAATTAGCAGAATGTACCAAAGGCTTTTATCAACCGGATAACGATGGAGCAAACGCTTGCAAGGCACAGGCACTGTTTATTCAAAAATATGGAAAAGAGAAGTTCTTCCAGGTTCATGATAAATTGCATGAAAGATACGATTTCAAAAAGACACAGGAAATACTGGGCACAAGTGTGGAAGAAGGATTGAAAATTTTGGAAGGGTTGTTGTTGACGATGATGGAAATGTTATAACTGCAATTGAGTGTTCGCCTGAAACTGTAACTTAGAGAACTATGGCTTACGTTACAATAGCTTTACATAAGCAGCAAAAGAAGATTGATTATCCAACTAAGTTTTTTCGGTGAAAGATTATCCAATTTCGAATGGGATAGAGCGAGGGAGGATAATTGATGCTTGAGCGATATTTTACCTTCCGTTACACAAAGCTTCAAGAACAAGGGAAAACGTTGCGGAAGGTATTCTTTGCTTTGAATGTGTGAGAAATTGTCTAAAGTATGCGTTGTAAAAGAGAAAATAGTTGACAACATATCCTTATCTGTATAAAATAGTCTATGATATATAAAGCACAATATATATCGCAGACTATTTTACTGCAAGGAATAAATCAAATGGCTCCATGAAATAAGTATACGAGAGAAGAAATGGTTTAGGCAGAGGTGCGTGTTACTTACGACTAAAGCGTGGCTGGCAGACTTAGTGTTTCTGCGCAATCTAGTAATTCTATTTACATTCTCCAATTAAGGGATGTTGTTTTTGATAGAAAAAAGATACGATTCCGTTATAAACAATAAATGGGAGGTGAAAACAAATGAACAAAGAAATAGCAAGTATAGGGGCTGCGATTGTATCGATTTCAGTATTACTGTTTGCTGTCTGTATGCTAATCCCCTTTAACTTTGGCAGTTATTTTGTGTGCATGTTATTGCCGATAGGATACATAATGATGACTGCCGGCTTTTGTGATGAAAGTGAGGAAAAACATAGAGTGGCAGCTAATGTTGGAATGGCATTTGCTGTGGTTTATGCTGTCCTGATACTTCTTGTGTACTTTGCACAGACAACTTCTGTCCGGTTGGATTCGCTTGATGAACAGGCAATGAGAATACTTGATTATTCAAGAGGTGGTTTGTTTTTTAGTTATGACTTGCTTGGATATGGTATGATGGCACTTTCCACTTTTTTTGTGGGACTTACAATAGATGCAAAAAACAAAGCAGATAAGTGGTTAAAGTACCTGATGATAATTCATGGAGTATTCTTTTGGGGCTGTTTTATTATGCCAATGACAGGAGTATTTAGTTCTATGTCAAACGGAGAAACAAACATGGGCGGAGTTATTGCACTTGAATTTTGGTGTGCCTATTTTATTCCTATTGGTGTTTTATCCATTATTCATTTTCGTAAAGGAAACAAATAAATATTATTTTTAAGAAAAATAACAAGCAACTCATATAGTTACACAATTATAACCGCACATAAAATAAAACGATAAAAATACAGAAATTATTATTTGGGAAGGATTGATGGAATATGATAGAAAAAAGGTTAAGAATGCTTGGAATATTGGGGATTATCAGCTTGTTGTCTTATACAGCGATGGTGGTATTTTCTCCGCTTGCGTATCCGGGTTATGATTGGCTGAGCATGGCAGTCAGCGATTTGTCTGCAGAGGGAGCACCGTCCGAAGAGCTTGCAAGTCAGCTAAATGCATTATTTGGACCATGCGGATTAGTTTCCATCATGGCCGTTTGTGTAGGAGTAGCCAGCTGTAAATCTAAAGTGATGAATCTGGGAATTTATTCTTTTGCTGCCATGGAATGGGTATGCAGTGTTGGATATGATCTTTTCCCGTGGGTAAGTGATGCACCTGCATCAAATCCGCAGAATGTGATGCATCTTGGTGTGACCGTTTTGGTTGTAGTATTATCATTGGCATCGTTGGTATTGGTAGCAATCGGAGCAGGAAAGGAACAAATGAAGTCCCTTAGAATATGGGCAATTATATGTCTTGTGGCTATGATGATGGGACCGATAGGCACAGCATTGTTACCCAAAGCGGTATTTGGTCTGTTTGAAAGATTTAGTACATTTTCGGCGGTTGTATTCAACGCTGTCTTAGGAATCTATCTCATAAAGGGGCGTTTTACTATGATAAAGTAGATTCTGGAAAGATATGGGAAGAAGATATGTCGGAACAGGGAATACAAAACATTGCATTGAAAAATAAACAGAATTATAGGATAGCTCTGCAAGGGCAATACCATTAGATTAGGCTATCCAACACAGTATTCCAATGCGCCTTATATGGTTAGCGATTTTATATAAACGATAGGAACTAATTCAAAAAATGATGCTCATGGACATCTTTATAATGGCAATTAGTTGGTCAGTGACGCAATTGGAATTTACTGTAGGGAGCATTTGTGAAAAGAAAGAAGGAGAAAGTATATATGGGAGAATTAGCCAAACTTCCTAACATAGGAAAAATGGTTGAAGAACAGCTTTTGCAGGTGGGAATCGGTTCTGCGGATGAGTTAAAGAGAATCGGGGCAAAAACAGCATGGCTCAAAATACAGGAGATTGATGAATCTGCCTGCATTCACCGCCTGATGGCACTTGAAGGTGCGATTCAGGGAGTAAAGAAAAAAAGTCAACTGATTGAAGAGACCTTTATGCAATTATTCCTCTGAAGTACCCAAAGTTGTAAGGCTGTGGTTGAATAATAACTCATTGGTCTCCAAAATTGTCTTTTTCCGTTGCAGGGAAAATAAAATCAATGCATCACGTTCATCTCTTGCGTACAACTCCCTGTTGCCGGACAGCTTCAACATTTTCTGGGTTTCATCATCGGAAAGGCATAGTCCGAATGCAATGGCAATCAGCTTATCTCGAGATGGTTTTTTTTCACCGGAAAATATCTGATAGACATATGCCCGATCCAACAGAGAACCGCGTACAACATCGGCTCTGCTGATGCCCTTTTGTGACAGCAGTAGTTTCAGATGCTTGGACAGACTGCACGTAAACATATTTTCTTTATTGTTTGCCAGATAATCCTCAATATCCGTTGTAGACTTAATTTCATGATTTAATTCGTCAGTTGTTTTAAGTTTCATATTGCATCTCCTTTAAGGCATCTGCTATAATTATACAAAATTACTGATAATGTGACAAGATTGGATGCGAGCATTATGGAATACGAGGAGCTTAGGCTGATAAAGCAAAGTGAAAAGAACACAGTGCATTTGGTACGGGAAAAGGCTGGAAATCAGATTTTTATCCGAAAAATATTGAAGGGGCAGCACAATATCTATCTGACACTGCAAAACTGTCAGCACCCGTATTTGCCTAAATTGTACGAGGTTGCCATGTCTGATGACACGACGACACTCATTGAAGAGTATGTAGAAGGGCAGTCCTTAGGAAGTGCAGAATTATCAGAGAAGCAATTACTTAGTGCCGTTCGAGAACTATGTTTTGTTCTGGAATTCCTTCATGGAAAAGGTATCATTCACCGTGACATCAAGCCCTCCAATATTATCCTTGCAAAGGATGGGCATATCCGCTTAATTGATTTTGACGCGGCACGCATGCTGAAAGATGGTTTGGAGCAGGATACAAAGCTGCTGGGTACACGGGGGTACGCGCCGCCAGAGCAGTATGGTTTTGCACAGACTGATGCACGGGCTGACATCTATGCCCTTGGCGTTACGTTGAAGCAGCTTTTAGGGGATAAGGCGCAGAAGCCGCGTTATAGGCGAATTATTCAAAAGTGTACCAACCTAAATCCTGACAATCGGTATCAGTCTGCCCGACAGGTGAAAATGGCGCTTTCCTATGGTAAAAGTATTGCCTTGTGTGGTTTTGCGGCAATTCTTTTGCTTGTCCTTTTATGTTTAGGCGGAAATATATTACACCGGTCTGCGCTGAATAAAGATGTGTCTGACAGCGGAGAACTGGCTGTCCTGCCAGCACCGGACAATCCCCACTGGGAGGGGGAGACAGGCATTGCAGTATGGGGCAACGTACCTGAGTCAGGTATCGGGGACGGTGAAGTGGCATATCATTGGAGATTATATAGAAGAGACACAGAGATTCCTCCCAATCCTGATAAGGATAAGTGGGATTTGGAAGGTGACATGAGAGGGAATGGAGCGATAAACCCTGAAACTTCCACATATGAACTGAATATTGCAACTGACTTATGGGAAAATGGGTTTTATTATTTTGCAGTATCCGCTGATGGGGATGGCGTTAATTATGCCAGTAGTCCGTATGTAATATCAGATGCCTTTGAGTATACAGGTGAAGATGCTCCAATGCTGCCTGCACCGACAGGACTTGAGTGGAAAATGTTTGAAACAGATAAGGGCAGACAGTATTACGCCACCTGGAGTAATCTCGATGACTATGAAGACACGGACAGCTTTAATGTCTGCGTTTACGATAAAGACGGTAATTATGTCATGAATAATATATGGACAAAAAAAGGAATCATGTCCGTAGGATATAACGGAATTCGGGTCAACCGGGAGTTCTTAACAGATTTGGACGGTGCATACCGCTTCACTGTTGAGGCTTACTCTTCCCGGCCAAATGAATATAAATCGTATCTTATGCCTGACCCTGTGCCGGAAGAATGCTACAGCCCTTGGTATTACCGATACAATTAATAACTATGATACTTAAACAGTCCCTGTGCCGTGAGTGGCACAGGGACTGTTTTGTGGTACGCCATAACAAAAATTATTATGATACGGAGCGTAGTCAGGAATTTCTAAAGCAGAAATGTCTGCTGGTAGCAGACCACATAATAATCCCCCTCTTTTATAATGATAAAATAGAATTTAGTTGAATTAGACAATGTTTTTATGCTCAAAAGAATTTATGAAAATGGGAGGGGAGAATTATGATTTGCCATAATTGCGGAAATAAGGTAGTTGATGGTGCAGTGTTCTGCCCCCAATGCGGTGCAGAGATAATCGAAAATGACTTCGCGTCGCACCCTCCGAAAATTAGTGCCATGCCGCACACGGATAGAGAGGATTTGTTTTGTCCAAAGTGCAGATCTACTGAAATATACCCTGTTTTTGAAACAGAAACGGAAGTAAGCGGTGGCGGCTATGGTTGTGCGAGCGGTTGGGTCTCTGCAATCGCGTTGTTCTTTTCTTGGCTTGCGGGGTTAAGTGATAATCAAATAGAGGAACTTGGAGAAAAATATAGTTCTATACTTGAGAGGATTATAAAAAAGAAGAAATGAAACATGACGAAACAACCTTTTACCAGAAACTCATGCAACTTGGCCGAAACAGCGGCTGCCATCAAATGCCGGAGCGGAGCTTCTATATAAAGGGAAAGCAGTTTCCGGTATGCGCAAGGTGTACAGGGGTATTAATGGGCAATGTCGCAGCTTATGCTATGGTTTTTATTTACACTCTGCCGCCAAAGCTATACGTTATAGGGTGTGCCGTGATGTTTATTGACTGGTATGTACAGTACATAGGTATACATAAATCAACGAATATACGACGTTTGATAACAGGGATTATTGGCGGTTACTCGTTAGCAACGCTATATTGTATGGCGCTCAGATATATAGTGGAGTTATTACTTAAATTATGGATTGGAGGAATGGAATAATGTTCTGTCATAAATGTGGTAGCAAAGTATTAGAGGACGCAGTATTCTGCCCAAATTGCGGGGCAAAACTGATAAAGGAAGGGGGGCGCGCACAGGAATTTGTTGAATCAAAACCGGTGTGCTCGGCATCGGAGAGTACAGCGGATATTGGTGTTCGCCTGAAAGAGAATATGTCGAAGTGTTCGGCCATAAAAGCAGTAACGCAAGCAAAAAGGGGAACCGTTTTAAAGGGAAGACTTCTTAAATATCTTGTATTTATTGCCGCCACTGGTCAAGCTGTAATCATACCGTCACCGTCTCTTCCATTTGCAATGCTGTATGCAATACCCGGAGGCATTGCAGGTGGTATTGCAAGTAATATTGGCTGGAATTTGGCAGAGAATGGCTCAATCTATTTTGAAGATTATGCCTTGATGCTTGCACTTGTTTTACTGATTGTGGGAGTACTTGTAGCAATTCACCCTTTTTTAGTGCGGAAAGAAAAGGAGGCTGTTACGTCATACGTCCGTGAAATTCTGGAGTCGGAAGGTGTAAGCTTAGTGCCGGGTTCGGTAAAGACTGGCATATCTGCCACAAGATTAGTAGTGTCTATTGCACTGACATTGGTTGGCGCTGTTATGTTGATATTTGTCATGGTGGAGAATGACTTGATATCTTTTAATATGCAGCCGGATAATTTTAGATTCGGTGACATCGGAGAAGAGGCGGTTACAGATTTTGATGATGCGGATACAATCACTAACGAGAGCGTTTCCCTCAGTCAGACCTATGTAAACGAAATGGAAGGTTTTTCCTTTATGTATCCGTCTTCATGGAATCATCGAAGCGCAGAAGGTTTTGACGCGCGCAAGGAAATGATGAGTCCTCTTAATCTCATATTGGAAATCTATACTCTGGATGATTTAGGATATGGAGAGGATTATTATGCTTCTTATATGCAAGTGATAAAAGGGCCTGTAAACTTGACATTTTCCGGAACGATAGATGACTTTGAAAGTTCATTATCGTTAACTATGGACGAAGTCAATGTCACTGAATTGCTGGACATTGAATTGAGTGGACTTCCTGCGCGTAAGCTTTCCTATTTGTTTAAGGATAATGGGGAGACTTGTGCTGTTACTGAGTATTATTATGTGATAGGCGATGATATGTATGCAATAAGGTTCTACGCTCTTCAAAAGAATTTTGATAAGCATGAGTCTGTTTTCGATGCCATAATGGACAGTTACACCGTTACTGCTGTTAGTACAGCAGATGAAAGCGGAGCGGGAAGCTTAATTTCAATCGGCAATGAGTTCAGAGATGACGCCATTTTTGGAGAAGCCTTGATGATGCTTATAACGGACAACGTTCTTACGAATGGGGATATTGCCGATGATTTTTGGGATAATAATCGACTTGGCTATAATAAAGGAATTGAGGGGGATGGTATTCTCCTTTTGCATAACTGGTATCCAAACCAACAGGGGGAATATATTTCTACCAGCGGGAAGGTGATGAGGGCACTTAGCAGTTATGACCTTGATACATTATTGGAGATAGCAGATAATTGTTTTATAGACGCTTATGGAGCGTATAAGGCTTATATAGACGAGATTGGCTATTTATTGGATTGATAGGCAGTGTAGGTTATTTCGCCAAAGTAAATGTTCACAGATTTTTCACAAAATTATTGGCACTCACCTATTGACAGTGCTAATAATGCGTGTTATATTACATGTAGAACAAAGGAAAAGAAAAGTTCTTTTTCATTGAAAGGAGATATGACTTATGATGATGCCTAGTATTTTTGGAGAAAACTTATTTGATAATTTTATGGAGGATTTTGCATTCCCGGCATTTCCTGATGTTGATAAAACATTATACGGAAAGCATGCAAAGAACCTGATGAAGACTGACGTAAAGGAGACAGATACCGATTTTGTGGTTGACATTGACCTGCCCGGTTTTAAAAAGGACGAGATTAAGATGCAGCTGGATAATGGTTATCTGACTGTCAGTGCAGAGAAGGAACTTGACAAAGACGAGAAGAAAAAGGGCAAGTATGTAAGGCGTGAACGCTATGCCGGAAGCGTGAGCCGTAGCTTTTATGTAGGAGAGAATATCACAGATAAGGATATTCATCCCAAATATGAGAACGGTATTCTGACCTTCAGTCTTCCGAAGGAGGACAAAAAGGCAGTAGAAGAAAAGAATCATTATATCTCTATTGAGGGATAATGCTTTATGGTGAGGTAAGAAGATACCCTGCGGGTTAATCCCTGCGGGGTATTTTCATATAATAGAAAACTGCAATTTTTTTGTAATCATAGATAAGGAGGGAGCAGCATGGAAAAAAAGAGAGATTATTATGACGTCCTTGGGGTGGAGCGCAGTGCTGATGATAATGCTATCAAAAAGGCGTACCGAAGACTTGTAAAAAAGTATCATCCGGATACCAACGCCGGTAATACGAAGGCAGAAGAGAAATTTAAGGAAGTGACAGAGGCATATGATGTTCTGAGTAATCCGGAGAAGAGAAAGCTGTATGATAGGTTTGGCCATGCGGCATTTGACGGAAATGCGGCAGAAGATGCAGGAACGCATGACTATGGCAGAACCGGTTCATACAGCTATGCAGGACCTGAGGGGAGCTATCATGAATATCACTTCGAGGGCGGTGACATGGATGATATCTTAAAGAACTTTTTCGGCAGCTTCCACAGTAATGGCTTTGGCGGTAGCCGCTTCCATGATGACGGATTTGGTGGTGCCGGATATGGGAGAGGAGTTTTTTGTCAGAATGGTGCCGATTTACAGGCAGAAATATCTGTCAGCTTTGATGAAGCGGTCTTTGGCTGCGAAAAGGTAATTAATCTGCCAGGTACAGACGGAAGCGGTGGAGCTGCAAAAACCCTGAAGGTGCATATCCCGGCAGGAATTGATAACGGAAAAAGCATCAGACTTCGAGAAAAGGGAATGCCGGGTAGTGGCGGCGGCAGACCGGGTGATTTGCTGTTGAAGGTCAATGTAGGAAGCAAACCGGGCTTTGAACGGCAGGGCTTGGATGTCTATACGACAGTCAATGTTCCGTTTACGGCAGCAGTATTTGGCGGTGAGGCAGTAGTGCAGACCCTTTATGGAAATGTGCTTTGCAAAATTGCGGAAGGAACACAATCGGGTACTAAAATCAGGCTTAAAGGGAAGGGAATTGTCTCTATGAAGGACCCTAAGGTGCGTGGAGATCAGTATGCGGTTGTGCAGATTCAGGTTCCAAAGAATCTAAGTGAAGAAGCCAAAAGAAAATTAAAAGAGTTTGAGAAAGCGTGCGGCAATAGAAGCAGAGGCGTGGCATAAGCCAGAACTTCCTCCCAAAATCTGCATATTGTATAGAAAAGACTAAAATAAAAGGATATGCAGAGCAATGAGAGAATATGTATCATTATCACTGGAAACACATCTTTTTTTTGGAAGAATCATGAAGGAGCATGCGCTGTTTCTGCTGGCAGGATTTCCGGCAGCGGAAACGGACTTTAGAAAGCGGGCAGACCGTTTTCGGGAGGCATTTGAAGATGAGCTGAGGAGGGCAGTTGGGCTTGCTAACGGAAGAGTAGGAAGAAATGTGCTGGACAGCGGAGAAATCGTAACAGAATTTACACTAAGAGCAGAAGGTCAGACAAGGGTATTAGCGGGAGTGGATATCGACAGCGGTATTACAGAGGCTGAGAAGAGGCTGCGCGCCGGCTGGAACGAGCGACCAAGCAGGGAGCTTGTATGGAGTGTGAGAACACTGAATCGTCGTATTCTGAGCCTTCTGAATGAGTTTATCCGGTTCAAGGAGCAGATTTTGCGTGAGGTGTTGGAGTGCAGGCTTTATACGGCAAATTATCCTCTGTTGATTGAGCATATATTGCGTGAAGCAAGGCTGTATCGTGAGACTGTTGAGGAACTGGAGAGAAGGGGAGGTATTCCACCTCAGAATCGAAGAGACATGGAGATGTTCTGGAATCAGATTATGATGGAGCATGCGCAGTTTATCAGAGGGCTTTTAGACCCTACAGAATGCGACCTTATGAAGGCGGCGGACGGATTTGCCAAGGATTATTGTCGTCTTTTGGAGGAAGCAAGGAAGCAGGAGTTGCGCACCATGGACGAATTGACAAGAAAGACCATTCAGACCACACAGGCCTATCAGCAATTCAAGACAGCGGGAACAGAGGGAATCACGGAATGCAGGATTCGTTCTGTCATTTTGCCGCTTTTAGCAGACCATGTACTTCGCGAGGCAAATCACTACCTGAGAATTTTACAGGATTCAGAGAAAGGCAGGGATTCGTATGGAGCTATGTAAATATCCTTCAGAAGGTAACACCCATGTCTTTCATATCGAAGCCATACAGCTTCCCATTGTGTACAATCGATACGGAGATTATGATCCGGACGGTCTGATTTATGTATTGGAGGAGGACTCTAAGAGGATTCAGAGAGAGGCATTGCACAGATTCGCAATGAACCCGCCCCAGCCATACGAGGAAGTACAGCCGTTAGTCATTCGGGCAAATTTGGGCGACACGGTGAGAATACGTTTTCGCCATAGTCTGGACAGAAGGCTTTCCATTCATGTGCAGGGACTTTCTTATAATGTTTGGAATTCGGACGGCGCCAGTGTGGGCTATAATCCTGATAGTACCACTGATGGGGAAATTTGGTACACCTGGTATGCCGATACGGAGGGGGTATTTTTGTTTCATGATATGGCAGACCCAAGAAGCTTAGAGGAAGCAACAAATATTCACGGGCTTTTTGGCGCTATTATAGTGGAGCCTCCTCAGGCAAGGTGGTATCATCCGGAGACGGGTAAGGAGCTGGAGAGCGGACTCATGGCAGACATTTATCAGCCAGGAAAACCTGCTTTCAGAGAATACAGTGTGTTCTTCCATGATGAGCTGGAAATCCTAAATAAGGACGGCAATCCCCCTATTGACCCGCATACGGGACTACCCTCTGCCACCACCGCAATCAGCTATCGTTCTGAGCCTATGAGAAACAGGCACCCCCTGACTCATGACCCGGCGGATTCAGGGGAGGACATTTCTATGAGCTCGTGGGTGTACGGAGACCCTGCACCGCCTATTCTTAGGGCTTATGTGGGAGACCCCGCAAAAATTCGCCTGATTCATGGAGGAATCAAGGAAACTCATGTTTTTCATCTGCACAATCACCAGTGTAGACTGGAGCCTGACAATCCTGTCTCTACAGTCATAGATTCTATTTCTATCAGTCCACAGGAATGTTATACGCTGGATATTCTGTATGGGGCGGGAAGTCTGAACGGAGTAATCGGAGATGTGATTTTCCACTGCCATCTGTATCCTCATTTCCACGAAGGAATGTGGACCTTGTGGAGGATTCATGACAGACTGGAGGACGGCACCGGAAGTCTGCCTGACGGAACAAGGATTCCTCCGCTTTTGCCCTTAAAGGATAGAGAAAAACCGCGAAAGAAAGACGACCTGCACCCGGGCTATCCTAATTTTATACAGGGTGAGGTGGGAGAAAGCCCATTACAGCCGCCCTGCGGCGTGTTGGACCCTGCGGGAAATGTAACCAATCAGCCCTCTCCCGAGGAAATGGCTAATTTTGTGGAAAATGCAGCACCGGGCGCACTGTACACGGATACCTGTCCCTGTCATACGGCTGGCGTGGAAAAGGAGTGTGGAAACAAGCCGCCGGAGGAAAAAGTAGGAGAAGAAAAATGCCGTGGTTGCAGCTGTCTTTGCTCCGCACAGGATGATGTGAAGGTATTTGAGATTGCCATGGTTCAGGCGAAAATCACCTATAACCGTTACGGCTGGCATGACCCTCAGGGGCGCTTTTTTGTCCTGAAGGAGGAGCTGGAGCGCCACGGTGGTCTAGACGCCTATATTCGCAAGGTGGAGCAGCGTAAAATTAAGGTGGAACCACTGGTAATCCGTGCCAATGCAGGAGATTGTATTGAGCTTAGGACGACAAATCTGCTGCCTGAATATCTGGAGGGCAGTGCTTTCCAGCTGCGCACAAGAACGGATATTGTAGGGCATCATGTGCATCTGGTAAAGTTTGACACCATTGTCTCGGACGGGGCGGCAAACGGGTGGAACAATATCGCGGGAGTAAGACGTTATGAGACGCTTATCGAGCGCTTTTTTGCGGAGGAGGAGCTGCGGACGGTATTTTTCCACGACCATCTGTTTGCAAACTCTCATCAGCAGCATGGAATGTTTGGTGCGCTGATTATCGAGGAGGCGGGAGCTACCTTTCACAATCCCCGAAACGGCAGCAAGCTGCGCTTTGGCACAAAGGCAGTTATCCGTAGGAAAAACGGTACCTCCTTCAGGGAGTTTGCCCTGTTTGTCCATGATTTTGCATTACTGTTTGACAGGCACGGAAATCCCTTGAATCCGCCTGAGGTTCCGGGCTCTCATGATGACCCCGGCGTCATGGGAATCAATTATCGGGCAGAGCCCATGCGGGAGCGCCTGCGCAAGAAGGAAGACCCTGCATATATTTTCAGCTCTCTGGTTCATGGTGATCCGGCAACGCCCATTCTCGAGACCTATCCGGGAGATGAGCTGATGATTCGGCTGCTGGACGGAGCTCATGAGGAGCAGCACTCCCTCAATATCGCGGGAATGTCATGGAGAAAGGAGCCGGCAGACCAGAGCTCGCCCCTTGCAGCGTCTCAGACAATTGGTATCTCGGAGGCATTCAATCTGAATGTGACGGAGGGGTACAGTGCCGGAGATTATCTGTATTACTTTGGCGGCATTGATGATGCATGGCTTGGCCTGTGGGGAATTATCCGTGCCTATGATAGATGCAAAAAGCACTTAAAGCCACTATGCAAAGGGAAAAAACGGATTTCAAAGCTGCCGCCATGCCCTGCTAAGGGTGAAGTCATCAGGCGTTATGAGGTAGCTGCCGTACAGACGAAGCTGATTTATAACCGATATGGGGATTATGACCCGGATGGGCTTGTATTTGTACCATTGGAGGAGCTTAATAGAGTTCTTACGGGAAAATGTGAGCCAAAGCCACTTATTCTGCGTGCCAACGTAGGTGACTGGATTGAGGTTACACTGCACAATGCCCTGAATCCTGAAAAACCGGTTCCCTATTATGATTACCCAAGGGTTCCGTTGGACGAAGAACACACTCCCTCTACCAGAGTTTCCCTGAATCCTCAGTTTTTGCAGTATGACCCGGTTCATGATTCGGGCATTAATATAGGCTATAATCAAGAGGAGCAGACGGTGGGAATCGGAGAGAGCAAGCGATATCTGTGGAGGGCTGACCGGGAATACGGCGCATGTATTATTCAGTCCTTCGGCGATATGCGCAACCATCGCTATCACGGTCTGTTTGGCGCAGTCATTGTGGAGCCGCCGGGGGCAAAATGGTATCGTAACCTTTCTAAGAGAAAGGACCCTTACGCAGAGCAGGCGGTGATTACAGCTCCCGGAGTGGAAAGCTTTAGAGAATTTGTATTATTTATCCAAAACGGAATCAGACTGCTTGATGCCAAGGGGAATCTGATTCAGACAGCGGTAGGAGACGAAGGAGAGCCGGTTGATGCAGAAGATACAGGAGAAAAGGGGTACAATTACAGGTCGGAGCGTTTTGCTAATCGACTGAAAGAGGATGCGAGAGTGTGGAAGATATTTGACAGCAAGGTGCATGGCGACCCTGCCACTCCCATATGGAGGGCATATTCCGGAGACCGGGTTATTTTCCGAACCCTGATGCCCGCGGATAAACCCAGAAATACCTCTCTTGCCGTACACGGACATCTGTGGAGAGAGCAGCCTCAGGACGCATTTTCCAGAATGATTCCGATACAGGGCGCTATCAGTGTAGGGAACAGGTTTGACATGGAGCTTAAGGACGGTGCCTCATGCCCCGGAGATTATCTGTACCGCTCAGGAAGCTTCGCATGGGACGTGGAATCCGGTATGTGGGGAATCCTCCGGGTGATGAAGCGCTCCATCGGGTGCAGATGCAGCGGAATCTGTGAAAAGATTAAAAAATGCTTTTCTGCATAGAAAAAAAGTGTCGCCAAAGAGCGGCACTTTTTTAACTGTTGTCAGGATAATTTGTTTATGATAAAATGATAGCAAAATGTATATAGAATGTATATTTATAAAGCATCAAGAGGAGGAGAGGGATGTTCGTTGCAGGTAAAGGTGGAAAAACCCTGAGGCTGTTGGGAGTGGCAGTAGCATCGGTAATAGTGTTATGTGTAATTACTTTTACATCAGCGCTTTATACAATGGATTCCTTATTATGCGATACCCTGTATGCGAGATTGGAAGGAACCAATAGGAATATAAAGATTATCGCTGTGGACGAGGAAACATTGGAAGCATACGGTAATTTTCAAGAGTGGTCAAGGGAAAAGCTGGCAGAGCTTACAGAGCTGTTATATGCAGATGATAAGACAGCACCTGCTCTGATTGGCTATGATTTTTTGTTGACAGGAGAGGTAAATGAGCAGACAGATAGCCTTCTGGCGCAAGCCTGTGGAGGGGGGCGTTCTGTCTTTTTTGCATCTAATCTGGTTTATCGGGGTATGACAAAGCAGGATTTTGAAGGGAATACTTATTATGATACATGGAATGTTGCCATGATAGAGCAGCCTTATTCTGCCTTGTGCAGGGAGTCTCGAAACGGATTTACCAATGCATATATTGCAAAGGATGGCTGCGTCAGGTACACCAAATTGTTTGAGCAGTATAATAAGGAAACAGTAGCCAGCTTTGCGTATCAGATATATGAAGCCTATGAAGAAAAGCAGGGGAATAAGCCTGTGATACCACAGATGAATAAGCAGGGAATGATGACATTTTTCTATTCCGGTCAGGTTGGGGAATATAGCCATTTTTCTTTAAAGCGTGTCTTGGAGGGCAGTGTACCGGCACAGGAATTTAAAGATTGCATTGTGTTGGTAGGGGCATATGCACCGGGCTTTCAGGATTCCTATGTAGCTTCCATAGGGAGAGGAAACCCTATGTATGGGGTGGAGATTCAGGCAAATATTATTCAGGCTCTTATGGATGGAAAGACTGCGGTAGCGGCACCCATATGGGCTTATCTGATAATTGTCGGTATAGCTCTCTTTCTTTTTGTTGTGCTGGCGCAAAGGCAGAAGCTGCTTACGGTTCTCATGGAAGCAGTTGTGCTTGCGGCAATACATATGATTACAGGCAGACTGTTAGCCATAAACGGGTATGTGATTCCACAGATATATTTTCTGTTAATATTGTTTGTATTGACCTTGTATTATATTATAGAAAAGTATTTTGGCGAAAAAATGCGCAGAAAGAAAATGCTGTCTACCTTCAAAAAATATGTGGCTCCGCAGGTGGTGGATAAGCTGGCAAGGGACGGCGGCTTTGCGTTGAAGCTGGGAGGAGAAAAGAGGCATGTGGCAGTGCTGTTTGTGGACATCAGAGGCTTTACACCCTTGTCGGAAAGTCTGATGCCGGAGCAGGTAGTGAGTATTTTGAATGAATATCTGGCATTGACTACCTCCTGTATTTTAAAGCAGAATGGAATGTTGGATAAATTTGTGGGTGATGCTACCATGGCTGTATTTAATGCACCCTTTGATTTGGACGACTATATTTATCGTGCAGTGCGGACTGCATGGGATATGTGCATCGGCGCAGAGAAGCTGTCGGAAAAGCTCACGGAAGAGTTTGGCAGGACGGTTGGCTTTGGTATTGGGGTAAACTGCGGCGAGGCTGTTGTGGGAAACATAGGCTGTGAATTCCGCATGGATTACACTGCCATTGGAGATACCGTAAACACGGCGGCAAGACTGGAGAGCCGCGCCAAGTCGGGCGAGATATTAATCAGTGATGCCGTGTATCAACATTTGCAGGGCAGAATTGAAGTAGAGGAAGTGGGAGAAATGGAACTAAAGGGGAAAAGTAAAGCGGTTATGGTGTATCGCGTAACAGGAATATCGGCAGATAAGTGAGAGGAGTATCGAATTAATGGATAGAAAGTGGTTGCTCATTCCGGAATATTCGCAGCTAAAGGAATCGGTGGCTTTGGCAGAGCAATATAATGCGGGCTTTGAATATAATGACTTTTTTGAGCCTTCTATATATGAGGATTCGGAAGAGGTGAGGAAGAGAATTGCTGTATATAAGGAGCTTATGAGAAGCAGAAGCAGTGATACTCTGCATGGAGTGTTTTATGATATTGCATATACCAGCAGAGACAGTGTTTTACGAAAGCGGAGCAGGGAGCTTATAAGGCAATCCATGTGTATTGCGGGAGAGCTTGGGGTGAAGGGGGTGGTGTTCCACACCGGGCTTTTGGCAGAACTGCAGACAGAGGGCTACATCAGACAATGGCTGGAGGAAGCAGAGACGTTTTGGAGAGAAACAGCTGTTCAGTATAGGGGATTAGAAATATACATAGAGAATACTTTTGAGAAAACCCCCGATGCCGTGGTAAGGTTAGCGGAAAGCTTGGCAGAGGAAGAGAATATCAAGCTGTGTCTGGATTATGCCCATGCATGTATTTCCCCCACGCCGGTTGACAAATGGGTGGAGCAGCTGGCAGGTAAAATAGGTCATATGCATCTGAATGATAATGACTTAAAGGCAGATTTGCATGCGGTTCCGGGAGAGGGAAAAATTGATTTTAAACAATGCAGAAGACTTTTGGAGCAATATCATATTGAAGCTTCGATTCTGCTGGAGCTTAGGGGAGTAGAGCGAAAGCGAAGAGCATTGGAATATATGACAGCTCTTTGAATGTAATAGGTTGTGGGAAGAAAGGTATTTTTCTTATGGAATATATAAATGACGAATTAGCGCAGGTGCTGGATACGGGAATCGCATTATCTAAAGAGAAGGACAGAAATAAACTTTTAGATATGATTTTAGATGCCGGCATCAGTATTTCACATTGCGATGCGGGAACTCTTTACATATACAAGGATAATCTATTGTATTTCAAGGTGATGAAAACACTGTCCATGAATGTGGATAAGGGAAAAGACGGTGAAGAAATCGATTTGCCGCCGGTTCCGGTCACTCCTGAAAATATATGTGCATATACGGTAATACATAAAGTACCGCTCAATATTCGAGATGTATATGCCAATCGGGAATTTGATTTTTCCGGTCCGCTGAAATATGATAAATTGACAGGCTATCATACACAGTCCATGCTGACCATTCCGCTGCTTAATCAGGAGGAGCAGGTAGTAGGAGTTATGCAGCTAATTAATGCAATGGACACAGACGGAAGGGTGGTGGAATTCGGAGCCAAACAGGAACATATTCTGATGTCGCTTGCCTCGCAGGCAGCGATTGCAGTGTCCAATATTCGTTACATGGAAGAAATTAAGGAGCAGATGTGGTCGTTTACGGAGGCGATGGCAGAAGCCATTGATGCGAGAACTCCATACAATGCCAATCATGTTAGAAATGTTGCGGTATATGCCGGCAGACTGGCAGATTATATTAATGAGCTGCATGAGCAGGGAAAAGAGACGGAATACTTTTCCCAAAACAGAAAAGAGCAGCTGGTACTTAGCGCTTTGCTCCATGATATTGGTAAAATTGCTATTCCCACCAAGGTGATGAACAAGGCAACGAAGCTGGGGGATAAGCTGAAGGATATTCATAAGCGCTTTGAAATATTTGAACTGAAATACCGGATTCAATTTTTGACAGGTAAGCTTTCGGAATCTGAGTATAAGGAATATACAGGACGGCTTCGTGAGGTGGGCGAGCTTGTAGAAGATGTAAATAGCAGCGGATTCTTGGACGATACGAAAAAGGAAGCCTTACAGAAGGCGTTTATGTATGAATATCGGGAAGATGAAGAACGGATTCCTCTTTTTACGGAGGAGGAAAAAGAGGCTCTGTTAATTTCTAAAGGAACACTGACAGACCATGAAAGAAGCATTATGGAAGGCCATGTGGAGATGACGGAGCGTATCTTGAGCAAGGTGCGATTTAATTCTAATTATGCGGAAGCACCTAAATGGGCAGTCCAGCATCATGAGTGTTTAAACGGAAAGGGATATCCCAGAGGGTTGACGGGAGAGGAGCTTTCCCTGGAGGCAAGAATTTTGGCAGTAGCGGATATCTGTGACGCATTGTTGGCCACGGACAGACCCTATAAGAAGCCATTGCCGCGGGAGAAGGCTTTTGCGATTATGCATGATATGGCTGATAAGGGAAATATAGACTGTAAATTAGTTTCTTATATGGAGCAATGTATATAGTACATAAGGAGGTACATGAAAGTGGGAAAGTGGTGGAAAATAGGAGCGATTGTTGCCGGAGGAGGTGCAGTGACTACTGTTGCGGTTGTGGCTGCGGTCATGCTGTTAGGTAAGGAAAGCTTTCGGACGGTGGCAGTAGAGGAAGCTAACGGAACAACGGTAGTGGTGAATGAGGAGAATGTAAGTACAAATGCGTATGCGGGAATGCATTTATATTCGGGAGATGATGTTGAGGTAAAGGCGTCGTCGGATATGACATTGCTTCTCGATATGGATAAATATGTATATGCGGAAGAAAACACACATTTTAAGCTGGAAGCATCGGGCAAGGAGGGGCAGAGCAGGACGGTTATTCATCTGTATGAGGGTTCGGAGTTAAACAGATTGAAGAATCCGTTGCGTGAGGGGGAGACCTTTGAGGTTGAAACACCCAATTCT
>Ga0129310_1001128_pt1 | contig 25151 bp, 19 predicted proteins | sample Go1ome_2_FD_94433 | JGI IMG/M metagenome (GOLD analysis project Ga0129310, IMG submission 94433) | Western lowland gorrila individual fecal microbial communities from Wisconsin, USA - Go1022A metagenome | ecosystem: Host-associated > Mammals > Digestive system > Large intestine > Fecal | place... | reverse complement strand
GGCAACTAATGCTTTTGCAGAGTCATTCAATGCTAAAATTAAGGCGTTTAGAGCTGCTTTAAGGGGAGTAACGGATATAAAGTTCTTTCTTTTCAGACTTACAAAGCTATATGCTTAATCCCCTGGTTTATCGGGTGAGCCATTAAATGGGAGGGAACTTGCAAAAATAAATAGGAGAGAAACGATGCTTCTCTCCTACTCTATATTGTTGCATGCTATTGCATATCATATACAACCTGCATGAGCTTCTTGCCGATTTCGTCAGCCTCTTCCATGGTTGGGGCTTCACTATACACCCGGATGATAGGCTCGGTATTGGACTTACGCAGATGTACCCATTTGGTGGGGAAATCAATCTTCACCCCGTCGATATCGTTAACATGGGCTGTGGCGTCGGCAGAGAACATCTGCTTCACCTTAACGAGGATGGCGTCAACATCGGTATCAGGAGTAAGATCGATGCGATTCTTGGCTATCTGATAGTCGGGGAACTGAGCACGCAGTTCGCTAACCTTACAGCCTTTCTGGGCAAGAGAGGTAAGGAAGAGGGCTATGCCTACAAGGGCATCACGACCGTAATGACATTCGGGATAGATGACTCCACCATTTCCTTCGCCACCAATAACAGCATCTACTTCCTTCATCTTGGTGGTCACGTTTACTTCGCCTACGGCTGATGCGTAATAGGTTCCTCCATGACGCTCTGTGACATCGCGCAGGGCACGAGTGGATGACAGGTTGCTGACGGTATTGCCTTTGGTCTTCGACAGGACGTAGTCTGCCACGCTGACGAGCGTGTATTCTTCGCCAAACATACGACCATCTTCACAGATGAAGGCGAGGCGGTCAACATCGGGGTCAACAACAATACCGAGGTCGTATTTACCGGTTTTCATCTCGTCCATGATGCCTTGAAGGTTTTTCTCCAGGGGTTCAGGGTTATGGGCGAAATCACCTGTAGGTTCGCCATTAAGTATGGTGTATTCCACTCCCAGCTCATCAAGGAGTTTAGGGAGAATGATGCCTCCTACGCTATTGATAGTATCGACACATACTTTGAAGCCAGCCTTTTTGATAGCTTCCTGATCCACGAGGTCAAGTCCAAGTACTTCTTCTATGTGCCAACTGTCGGCTTCGTCGCAATTGATATAATGACCGAGGTGATCTACATCGGCATAATCGAAACACTCACTTTCTGCCGTTGCCAACACTTCAGCGCCATCGGCAGCGGTAAGAAACTCTCCATTGCTGTTGAGCAATTTGAGGGCGTTCCACTGGCGTGGATTATGTGAGGCGGTAATGATGATACCACCATCGGCACCGAGCATGCTTACAGCCAGTTCTGTGGTAGGTGTAGTGGCGAGACCGATATTGACCACATCGAATCCCATACCGATGAGTGTGCCACAAACCACATTATCGACCATTACTCCCGACATGCGGGCGTCACGTCCTACGACGATGGTTGGACGATGGTTGTTGAAATCGGCTTTAGCACCATTATTGCCCTGCTTCTTGATGAACTGGGCATAAGCCGTTGTGAATTTTACAATGTCAAGAGGATTAAGCGTATCGCCTGTGGGACCTCCTATAGTTCCACGGATACCAGAGATAGACTTGATGAGTGTCATGATGTTGGTTTATATATATTAGTGTGATTTTAATTGTCTCGTTGATAGGTAATGACGTAAAAGGCAGGATAAACCGACTGACTGGCAGTCTGTGTGCCTTGTGAATGGGGTACGATAAGTTTCACCTTAGCAATCTCGTCACCTTCCTGGAGAGGGCGTCCTACGTTGATATAAAGCAGGGGGACAAGCCATCCAGAGGGTACGGAAGATGTGCCGTGGTAGAGTTGCATCATGCCCGAAACAAAGGATGCCTGGAAGGTGCTTCCATTGCGCTGTACGGTCATCTTATCCACATACTGTGACACGTCGATATACTGACCATTCATATAGATGGTTCCTACTATATCGTTGCGGATGAGCATAGAGTCGGTCAGGATATTTGTTTCAGAGAAGCGACAGAGCACGTTGACAGTTTTTCCACTCTCTACCTGCTGTCCGCAGCCTTTACGGATAATCTGCATATAGACGCCACTCTTGTCGAGCAACACATATTGGTTTTTCTTAAGATCAGTGGTTTGTCCTTGTTCTTCAAACTGTTTTTCACTAATGACGTTGATAGCCGAATCGACAAGAAATTTGCTGATAGCCTGTCGTTCCTTCTTTTTCAAGTCGCTATAGGTTTCATAGTCGTTACAAGCTGCAAAGAGCGATACGACCATCGCCAGTAGCATCAGATAGGATGTTTTTTTCATTCTTTGTTGTTACTATTGGGTTTATCGGCGCAAAATTACGAATTATTCCGCAATTATTGTCATGTTTAGACTACTTTAACTTGTCTTCGTATGCCAAAAGAGCTCTTTCCACCACTTTCACGGCTTCTTCCATGGTGCAATGCAACTTGCCACCTGAGGCATTGAGGTGTCCTCCCCCGTTGAAAAAGTCGGCAGCCATCAAGTTGCATGGGAAATCATCAACCGAGCGAAGGCTTACCATAACGAGATTGGGTTTCTCAGTATCTTCTCGAAGCGAGATAGAAAGTCGTAATCCTTTAATTTGCAATGGCATATTAACAATTCCCTCCGCATCTCCTTTAATGAAGTTGAAGTTTTTTTGGTCTTCACGCGTGAGGGTGTAATAGGCAGCGTGACGCTTAGCATCAACCACGAGGCGATTGCACAACACATGGCCTACAAGGCGCAGGCGCGACTCGCTGTAATTATGATAGACATTACGATAAATCTTATCCTTATTGATGTGCTTGGTCAGGAGTTGGCTGATGATATAAAATGTCTCAGGCGAGTTGGAGTTGAAAGTAAACCCTCCTGTATCTGTCATCATGCCACAATAGACGACTGTTGCAAAATGGCGTCCGAGCTGTTCAAACAGTCCCAACTGCCAAGCCACACGGAACACAAGTTCGCTGGTAGATGACATATTGGGATGGGACACGCAGACCTGACACGCTATGCTGGGGTTGAGATGATGGTCTATGAGTACACGGGGTGCAGTACATGCCTCCAGGGCGGCTTCCATATCGTCGGTACGAGACAGAGCGTTGAAATCGAGACAAATTACAAGGTCAGCTATTTTCAACACCATATCGACATAATCGCTTCGCTTATCGTAGCGTACTATCTTTTCGGTATTAGGCAACCATTGCAGATAGTCTGGAAACTGGTCAGGTACCACAATTACGGGTTCCTTGCCCATGCACTTGAGAACTTCTGCCATTCCCAATACCGAACCTATGGCGTCACCATCAGGACTGACATGACAGCATAAAACGATGTTGTTGGCATGATGTATAAGGGAGCGCAGTTTACTGCACTCCCCTTCAGTCATAATGTTATTCAGCATCAAAACAATTTGTTAGGATAGACACCTTCATTTACCAGTTTCTTAATTCTCTTCACGGTATCTTCACGGTCGGCTGCGTAGGTCACTCCAAACCACTTAGAGGTGGTGTCGAGTACCTTAACGGTAGCAGTCTTCTCGTTGATGAGTTTGTTGACCATCAATGGAATGAAGAATTCTGCCTTCAGATTTTCTATGTTCTTCGGATCTGAGAGGAATGCTTTAAACTCATCCTGTGAATAGTTGAAATAGTCGGGAGTGAAGCCCCACATGTTCATTGACACAGGAGTATTGTCTGCTACTTCAATCCATTTACCATTTTCGTCCTTATAGCGGATGGCTTCTGTTACTGCACCGGCATTTGAACCATCTTCTGCGCAACGTACAATCTCGGTACGTTCAACAACGGTTGTCAGATGTCCTTCTGCATCGGTAGAGCAGATGCCGCGTGCTACGGTACCATTCTCGCTCAGGGTGTTTCCTACGCGGAATCCAACCATAGCATACTGGTTTTTAGCACCTTCTGGCAGTTCGCTAAGGAACTTTCCGATGACCATAAAGGCGTCGCGATTATAGAAGTCATCGCAGTTGATGACACAGAATGGTTCTTTGATAACATCCTTACCCATCAGTACGGCATGATTGGTCCCCCATGGTTTCTGTCGTCCTTCTGGAACGCTAAAGCCTTCGGGTAATGCGTCGAGTGCCTGGAAGCAGAGTTCGCATGGAACCTTATGTTGATACTTAGCAAGAATCTGTGTACGGAACTGCTCTTCAAAGTCTTTTCTGATTACCCATACGATTTTGCCGAATCCGGCTTGTATGGCATCATAGATACTATAGTCCATAATGGTTTCACCATTAGGTCCCAGTCCGTCAAGTTGTTTGAGTCCGCCGTAACGACTTCCCATTCCGGCAGCCAATAAGAATAATGTAGGTTTCATAATTCTGTTAATTCTGATAGATTATATTTTTCTGCAAAGGTACGAATAAGTGAGCGGAATACAAAAAGAAAAACACGTTTTCTTTTTTTTTATTCCCGAACGAAAGTACCTTGGTACAAGCGAAAGAAAGAACCAGAGCGCGTTAGCTCTGAGGTTCTTTCTCTTTCACCGTAACTTTAGCTTTTACGGGACGGCTCTCGTTAGTAAGTCTGTTGAGTGCCGTTACATAATAAACGTATCGTCCTGGTTCTCCAACAATCTCATGATGACAATCAGCTGTGATGCAAACGATATGTGAGGCATCATCGAGATTGACAGGTTCTCCTTTAGCAAAGCGATATACCACATAGCGTACTGCCTCATTCTGCCATGCCTTACCCTTGGGTGGTGTCCAGAAAAGCACCTGCTGGTTGGCAATACGTAAAGGTTTGAGTTTACGTACCTTTTTAGGAGCCTTATCACACAGATGGGGCATAAGGGGTTGAAGTGCGGGGTTCTTCCAATACACCTGTCGAAGATTGGTGCCATAGTTGCCAACATTATCTACGGCAGCTTTCGCATACCATAGCACCGTACCTTGTATTCCAGGCAATTCTGCATGATATTTCATCTTGGCAGGCAACTGATTGCGACTGGGTTGTTCCGGGTCAGGAAACTTCACGGTACGCTCCACATCCTCGCCGATAAATAGCGGACGGGCAGCGGCATGATCATTCCACCATTTCACGAGTTCGGCATAATCAGCCGCAGGATGACCAATCTGCCAATACAGCTGTGGAACAGTATAATCAACCCATCCGTTGTCTATCCATTTGATGACATCGGCATAGAGGTCATCATAGTTTTGAAGACCGCGTGTACGGCTTCCTTCCGGGTCGTTCGCTTTATTACGATAGATGCCGAAAGGACTCACTCCGAATTTCACCCATGGCTTGACCCGATGGATCGTTGTGTTGAGTTGCTCTATCAACAGGTCAACCTGATAGCGTCGCCAATCACCACGATTGCTGAAGCCTTGGGGATCAGCCTTATACTGTGCGTCATCAGGAATCTCCACTCCTGCCACAGGATAAGGATAGAAATAGTCATCGATATGAAGTCCGTCGATATCGTAACGTTTCACGATGTCCTCTACTACTGTACAGATATAATCACGATTCTCCTGAAGAGCAGGATTCATCACCACTAATCCGTCATAGCGAAAGCTCCATTCAGGATGTTTTGTCACAATATGGTTTGAAGCCAACGAATATGACGACTTAGTCTTGGCACGATAAGGGTTGATCCAGGCATGGAGTTCCATGCCCCGCTTATGACATTCATCAATCATCCATTGCAAAGGATCCCAATAAGGCACAGGTGCTTTTCCCTGTACTCCTGTCAGGAAATGGCTCCATGGCTCTATGCTGCTTTCGTAGAGTGCATCACATGCCGGACGAACTTGAAATATAATGGCGTTGGCACCATCTTTCTGCAGTTCGTCCAGTTGGTAGGCAAGTGTTTTCTGCATCTGTTGCGTTCCCATGCCTTGAAACTGTCCGTTGACACATTGAATCCATGCGCCACGGAATTCACGTTTTACAGACTGTGCCGACAGTCCTAAAGACATCAGCATACACATGATGCCGAGGAGGATAATGTTTTTTCTCATATTGCTCATTGTGCAGTATCATTAAAGAAATCTTTTTTCTGACTACGCGCTTCGTCGAGCGAAAGCAGTTGTTGCTGTTGTTGTTGATAATCGTCGCGCAGGTGTTGGTAACGCTCGTCAAGTCCATTGACGATCTGAGTCTTTTCGGTTTCGCTCATCAAGCGGGCAGCAACGGTTGCGTTTTGCGAAGCATCCTTCATCCACACCACAGGGCCTCCATAGACGGGTGCAATCTTCAATGCCACATGGAGTTCGCTCGTTGTGGCTCCACCTATCATGATCGGGATATGAAGTCCTGCACGTTGCATTTCACGCGCCACGTTGACCATCTCTTCCAGACTGGGTGTTATCAGTCCTGAGAGTCCTATCATATCTACGCCCTCTTCTATGGCTTTCGCCACAATCTGTTCGGCAGGAACCATGACACCCATATCTACAATATCATAACCATTACAAGCCATGACGACCGCTACGATATTCTTACCAATATCATGAACGTCGCCTTTGACCGTAGCTAACAATACTTTTCCAGCCTTACGGTCGCTATCGCCCTTCTGTTGTTCGATATAGGGTTGTAGAATCTGCACAGCCTGTTTCATGGTTCGTGCAGTTTTTACCACCTGTGGCAGAAACATCTTACCTTGTCCGAAGAGTCGTCCCACCTCATTCATACCCGCCATTAGCGGTCCTTCGATAATCTCTACCGCACGTGCGTACTGTTGCAGTGCTTCTTCCAGATCAGAGGCAAGATAGTCGCCCACACCTTTTATCAACGCCTGTTGCAACCTACTTTCCACATTCCCTTCGCGCCATTGTTCTTTGCGTTGGTTTGTTGCGGCATCAGCAGGTGTCTGTGCTTTGAGGGCCTGTTGTTGTTCCAAGAGTTTGTTTGCCAACTGCGTGAGTTCATCGGCAGCTCCTGCATGACGATTAAGAATCACATCCTCAATAACCTTCAGTTCATCGGCAGGAATATCGGAATAGAGCACTTTCGTGGCAGGATTGACAATACCGAAATCCATTCCCCGTTGAATGGCATGATAGAGGAATACCGCATGCATGGCTTCGCGGATGTAATTATTTCCACGGAAGGAGAAAGAGAGATTGCTGACACCCCCGCTCACATGGGCACCAGGAAGGTTTTTCCTGATCCATTCGGTAGCACGGATGAAGTCGAGCGCATAACTGTCATGTTCTTCCATACCTGTTGCCACAGCCAGAATATTAGGGTCGAAGATTATATCGAGCGGATTAAATCCAACACGTTCTGTAAGAATACGATATGAACGCTCTGCAATCTCAATACGTCGTTCAAAACTGGTCGCTTGACCCTGTTCATCGAAGCACATCACCACAACTGCCGCCCCATAGCGTTTGACGTCCTGTGCATGGCGTATAAACACCTCTTCTCCTTCTTTCAGCGAAATGGAGTTGACGATGGATTTACCCTGTACACATTGCAGTCCGGCAGTAATCACCTGCCAATCTGAAGAGTCGATCATCACAGGAACTGCAGCAATATCGGGCTCTGACGCAATGCGATTGAGGAAATTGACCATTTCGCTCTTCGCATCAAGCAGTCCATCGTCCATATTGATGTCAATGACCAAGGCCCCATCCTCCACTTGTTTGCGGGCAATGGCAACAGCCTCATCGTATTGTTTCTCTTTGATGAGTCGCAAGAACTTACGCGATCCTGCCACATTACACCGTTCACCAACGTTGACAAAATGGACCTCTGGAGTCACCTCCAGCAATTCAAGTCCACTCAGTTGCATATAGGGAGACGCTTTAGCCGGACGATGCGGTGTCTTTCCGGCAACAAGCGGGAGGTATTCGGCAATGAAGTGTTCGTCAGTACCGCAGCATCCGCCGATGATATTGACAAGTCCCTCGTCAATCATAGCGCCAATCTTCGGAGCCATGGACTCAGGAGTCTCATCATAGAGTCCCATTGAGTTGGGGAGTCCTGCATTGGGATAGGCACTAATATAATAAGGAGCACGTCGTGCCAGTTGGCGAAGGAATCCTATCATCTGGTCTGCACCGAAAGAGCAGTTGAGACCAACCGAAAAGATAGGGTAACTGCTGATGCTGGCAAGGAAAGCCTCAAGTGTTTGTCCGCTGAGCGTTCGTCCTGCAAGGTCGCTCACGGTAGCGCTAACCATGATAGGCAGTTCGATATTGCGTTGTGCCATTACCGCCATGGCAGCATCTATAGCCACTTTAGCATTCAGCGTATCAAATACCGTTTCGATGAGAATAGCATCCACCCCACCCTCAACAAGTGCGTCCATCTGCTCTACGTAGGCATCATAGAGTTGGGGGTAAGTCAATTCGCGGGCGGCAGGATTACTGACATCGGGAGACATTGAGCAGGTTTTATTGGTAGGTCCCACACTACCAGCCACGAATCGTGGTTTATCGGGTGTGGAAAATTCGTCTGCCACACGTCGGGCGATACGAGCACCGGCAAGGGCCACTTCGTGACAACGGTCTTCCATGTGGTAGTCCGCCTGCGAAATACGTTGTGCATTGAAAGTATTTGTCGTGATGATATCAGCCCCTGCAATAAGATATTTTTTGTGAATATCCTCTATCACATCAGGACGTGTCAGACAGAGGATATCGTTATTCCCACGCATCTGTCCACGTTGGTTGGTATAGATATTTCCACGAAAGTCCTGTTCAGTAAGTTCATACTTCTGAATCATCGTTCCCATAGCTCCATCAAGCACAAGGATGCGTTGTTTGGCAATTTCTTTGAGTGTTGGCATTTAGTAGTGTTTCATTGCACGGTCCATTTCCCTGCGGTCTTCTTTCTCTTTGAGGGTCTGACGCTTGTCAAACTCCTTTTTACCCTTACAGAGTGCAATATCCATCTTAGCGCGTCCGTGTTCATCAATAAACACGAGAAGCGGCACGATAGTATAACCCGTTTGTTTGGTGGCAGACTGCAATTTCTGTATCTCACGTTTGGTAAGCAGGAGTTTGCGGTCTCGTTTCATCTCATGGTTGTTGTATGAACCATAGAAATAGGGTGACACATTCATGCCCTTGACCCATATTTCTCCATTATGTATAAAGCAATAGGTATCTACCAGACTCGCTTTACCAAGTCTGATAGACTTTATTTCTGTGCCTGTCAGTACGATTCCTGCGGTATATGTTTCAATAAAGAAGTATTCGAACGAAGCCTTCTTGTTTCTTATCTGCACAGGACTTTTCTTACGTATTTTCTCGTCGTCCTTATTCATAGCAATCTTCTCATTCGTTTGTCACAACGACAAAATGATCGATGTGTTGGTCTATATATGTTGCAATTTGTGAGGTCCACTCTTCTTCCTTTTCTACAAAAGTATCGTCAAGGTCATCAAACTCCGGCATTTGCTCAAAAAGTGCCATAAACTCCTCTTCACTACACTCCCGCTCAATGGTAACATGATATTTCTCATAGAGCGTATGTGCATCGTATATGAGTTTGGAGAGGTCACGAAGTCCCCACTGTTTGATGGCCTTGGCGAATGGATTTTTGAAGATAAAAGGTCCGTAACCATTGTGGATGAGCTGTACAAAACCACCGTCCATTACCTCTTCATGGAGTGCATTCCACGCCAACAGGGTTATTTGGTCTGCATTGAGCATGCCCATATTATCTGTTGTAAGCTGTCCTCCTATGGCTTGGTGTATGGCGTTGACGAAAGCATCGACGAAGGCATCCATACCTTCTTCGGCAGCCTGTCTCAGCGTCAGGTCTTGTATTTTAACTTCGTTTGACATAGATATTTTGTTTGATGTATAGTTATGGATTATATCAGTTATCTTGATAGGCCTCTTCTCCTATCTGCTCACGTGCGCCGATAGTGAGTTTGCGTAAGTCGTAATAAGAACCGTTGTAGATATTGAAATCAACATCCCCTTTAATGCCCGGCAAACGTCCCACATCGGTATGTTGCCAGAACTTCCAGTTACCTTGATACTCCACCTTGTCCACATAATAATGAGCAATCCAATAGGGATATTGGTCGAAGACGGGGTCGCTGAGGTAACGCATCTTAAATTTATAATAAGTATAGATGATGGGCTTCACACCATATTGGTGTTCTACCAGCTGCAACCAGAGTAGAATGCTCTCCTTAAACTCTTGGTCGGTTTGAGTGTTTGGTTTCTTCTCTACGTCTAATACCGGTGGCAAATCGCCATTCTCCAGTTTCACTTCGTTGATAAAATGCTCGGCTTGGTCTTTTGCCGATGACCGAACACTATAGAAATGATAGGCGCCTCGTGTAAAGCCGTGTTCTCGAGCCTGTTCAAAATTATCATGAAAGTTTTCGTCTATCAGATTGGCACCTTCTGTGGCTTTGATCATAACGAACCGGATAGGGTATTTATCTATCATTCCATTGTCACGAAGTTCGTCCCAGTCAATCTCTCCCTGATGATGAGAGATGTCGATACCGTGAATTTCATAACCTTCCGGGTAATTGACGTCACCATAGAGTGCACGCCATCGGAAGCCGAAGGGCCCAACAAAGATATAGTAGAAAAACCAAATATACGCCGCTACAAGTAAGAATCCGCCTAACCACCAGGACCATCCTGGAAGATGACGTAACAAACGCACAAAGAGCCCTGGCCGCTTGCGGCGGACAGGACTCGATATGCGTCTTTTATGTTGCTTACTACGTGAAGTCGGCATAAATCAGATTAAGCCTGCTCCAAAGCCAGTGTTCTGGTTGTCTGGTCACATACTTCTGATGGACCCCAGTACTGGATTGGGCCGGGATAAACATAAGCAGTCTCTTTAGCCCACTGCGCTCTATGAGCGGCAAAGAACTTGAATGGTGCACCATCAAGCTCTACAAGAGCCTTGCGGATAACGGGCTTGTTCTTACCATTACGACGCTCAATGTTCATCATCATAGTGATGGGCACACCACCGGCAATCCATTGTTCTGCAGGTGCTGTTGTGTTCTTGATGATTGACATATAACCAGTCTTGCCATTAGCAATCAGGCGTGAAGCGTTGAAACCGAGTGAATAGCAATAGTCTGCATCATAGTTTGATGGAGCAGCGCAACGGCCTTCGTAACCAAAGAAGTGATGCTGTGCAGCAAACTTACCATTGTACTTACCCTCTTTCGCCCAAAGATCAAGTTTAGCCTCAACCATGCAAGAAAGGAGCTTCTCTGTTTCGATCAATGACACCTGAACGTTTCCGTGAGGGTCGCGGTCGAGACAAAGCTGACGGGCCACGTCTGCAGGAAGTGATTCGAGTACTGCGAGGTTGTCCTTGGCAATAGCGTTCTTTACGAAAGAAATCTGTTCTTCTGCATTAGCAAATACGCGAGGCTCACCTGTTGCAGGATCAGTCAGTACTTCGTTCAGTTCGGCAATCAGTTTCTTGATAGCAGGAATGAACTCGATAAGTCCTTCTGGAATAAGTACGGTACCGAAGTTGTTACCTTCGTTGGCACGGGCTACCACTGCATTTGCGATGTAGGTTACAACATCGTCAAGTGACATTTCCTTAGCCTCTACCTCTTCTGAAATCAGACAGAGATTTGGCTGGGTCTGAAGCGCACACTCCAAAGCGATGTGTGAAGCAGAACGACCCATCAGTTTGATGAAGTGCCAATATTTGCGGGCTGAGTTACAGTCACGCTCAATATTACCAATGAGTTCACTATAGGTCTTACAAGCGGTATCAAAACCAAACGAGGTCTCAATCTGGTCGTTCTTCAAGTCACCGTCAATAGTCTTAGGACAACCAATTACCTGTACGCCGTATTTCTTTGCAGCATAATACTCTGCAAGAACACAGGCATTTGTATTAGAGTCGTCACCGCCAATGATAACCAAGGCCTTGATGCCAAGCTCACGAAGGATTTCAATACCCTTCTCGAACTGATCTTCCTTTTCCAATTTGGTACGTCCAGAACCGATAATATCGAAACCACCGGTATTACGGTAGTTGTCCATGATCTCGGCTGTTATTTCCATATAATTATGGTCAACCAAACCGCCAGGACCAAGAATAAATCCATACAGTTTATTTGCTGGGTTAAGAGACTTAACACCGTCAAAAAGACCAGAAATAACATTGTGTCCGCCAGGAGCCTGACCACCAGAAAGGATAACACCTACGTTAAATGCAGGCAGCTGTGTGGCTTCACCTGGTTCAAAGGTAATAACAGGCATTCCATAAGTGTTAGGGAACAATGCCTTGATCTCATCCTGATTTCCTACTGATTGTGTTGGTTCACCCTCTACAGCTTTTACAGCACCCTGAAGAGCCTTGGGTAATTTGGGCTGATAAGCAGCTCTTGCAATTTGCAATGCACTTTTTTCCATAAGTTGATTTTATTTACTTTTTGAATAATGAACTCTTTTTTGGGTTACAAAAGTAGTCATTTTCTTCAAAAAATAAGAATTAAAATGGCAAAAAACACATTTTTAATATTTTTTTAAACGATAAAGATTGTAAATTAGAATATTATCTGTATCTTTGAACAAAAATTAAAATAAATCACAAAAAAAACAAAGGAGGTATATTATGGCAAACAAAAGAGCACTAAAAAAGAACGTCAATCTGATCTGTGATGAACTTTACATCGATTTTATTGCCGCTTCACTTTATGGCAATACCCATGACGATAAAATTTTAGCAAATATTGTAGAGACAATAGACAAGTTGCAAAGCAATACGCTCAGCCGCATTTCTCATCCGGAACCAGGCATGAGCAATGGCAAATATTTCAAAGACCTCAAAATGCAATTCAAGACTTCTGTCCTTGAAATAGCAGATCAAATCAGCAATCTCTAAACAATAAATATGTGGAAATCATTCTGTAACTGGCTGTTATATAAACGTATGGGGTGGACCGTAGATGTCACAGAGCCCCACCCCGACAAATACATCATTTGCTTAGCTCCACACACCAGCAACTGGGACTTTCTTATTGGACAACTGTATGCTGGAGCAAATAGCATCAGCAGTAACTTTCTCATGAAGAAAGAATGGTTCTTCTGGCCTCTGGGACCTATCTTCCGACGTATGGGAGGCATTCCCGTGTGGCGTTCGAAACACACAAGCATGACCGATAACTTGGCAGAATATGCCAAGCAATCAAAATGTTTTCATCTCACCATTACACCAGAGGGAACACGATCGCCCAATCCAGAGTGGAAGAAAGGCTTTTATTATATTGCTTTGAAAGCAGGAATACCTATTCTGCTTTATGGTGTAGATTACAAGAAACGACGCATCCAGTGCACCAAGACCATTATTCCTAATGGCAATATTGACGACCAGATGCATGAAATAAAAATGTATTTCAAAGATTTCCAAGGTAAGAAACCTGAGAATTTCTGTTTAGGAGACATCTGATGAAAAAACTGACGCTGATACTATTGCTGGTTTGTATGCTGCCAAAAGGGACATATGGACAGACTACAGACGATGCACTATTACGTAATCGCTTAGAATCATATTTTTCTCACTACAAACCCATTGGCGCGCAGTTCTTACGGCGCGCCCATCTGTCTGCATGCGAAATTGATACTACTGAGAGAAACATCAGGATACTGGCCAATGAGACGTTTGCCGAACAGGCATTCACGCCGCAGTCGGTAGAACGTATCGAACAGGAGGTACGAAAACTGTTGGTTGGGCAGTATGCGGACTACAGTTTCTCGATACTTACCCACAACAGAGATATTCACGACCTCATCCCCAACCGACTACGCGAAAAACCGGATAAGAAGCGCCAATGGAACAATATCGACTACCAAGGAGCACCATGGGTCAGAAACGTTTCCTCGCCTATTAATATCCGACATGGTCTGGATGGACGTCATGTGGCATTATGGGCGAGCCATGGCTATTATTACAACATTGCCAAAGAAGAATGGGAATGGCAACGTCCACGCCTTTTCGCCACAAGCGAGGACTTATATACGCAAACCATCGTAGTGCCCTACCTCATTCCTATGTTGGAAAATGCAGGAGCCATTGTGTTTACCCCGCGCGAAAGAGTATGGCAGAAAGAAGAAATCATCGTGGATAACGACGGTTCGAAGCGCAACTATATCGAAGCGACTGCCAGCAACAAATGGAAAAACACTCCCAACAGCGGATTTGCTTTCCACCAGGGTCCTTATGTAGATGGGGAGAATCCCTTTCAGGCGGGAACAGCACGCATGGTGAAGACGACAGGCAGCAAAACCCGCTATTCCCTTGTCAGTTATCAGCCCGAATTTCCCCGTACTGGAAAATATGCCGTTTATGTCAGCTATCAAACATTACCCAATAGTATTGACGATGCTCACTATACCGTATGGCACCGCGGAGAACGAACTGAATTTCGTATCAACCAACGCATGGGCGGAGGAACATGGGTCTATCTCGGAACATTCGAATTTGACAAAGGGTATAGTGAATTCAACCGGATAACCCTCACCAACCACAGCAACAAGAACGGCGTGATTACAACCGATGCTGTCAGGTTTGGCGGAGGAATGGGCAATATTCAACGGGGAGATCGGGTCAGCGGAATGCCTCGGGCTTTGGAAGGCGCACGCTATTATGCCCAATGGGCAGGAATGCCATACAGCGTCTATAGTTCAAAAAACGGACAGGATGACTATGGCGACGATATCAACGCCAGATCCAACATGGTCAACTATCTGGGGGGCGGTTCACCATTCATGCCCGATAGTGCCGGACTCCATGTACCCATAGAACTCTCATTGGCTGTCCATTCCGATGCAGGACTCCGTCGCGACGGACGAAGTCTGATAGGCACACTATCAATCTGTACCACCGATTTCAACGAAGGACTGCTGGGAAGCAAAGTGTCCCGACTGGCTTCGCGTGATTATGCCGATGCCCTTTTGGATGGTATTGTTACTGACATGCGGTATAAGTATGGAAAATGGAACCGTCGTGAAATATACGACCGCAACTACTCTGAAACCCGTCAACCCGAAGTGCCGAGTGCTATCATCGAAACGCTCTCTCACCAGAATTTTGCAGATATGCGCTATGCCCTCGACCCCAATTTCCGCTTCACGCTGGCACGTTCACTCTACAAGACTACGTTGCGCTTCATGAGTGAAATGCACAATAAAGAATATGTCGTCACCCCATTGGCTCCTACCAATTTCCGCATCAGCCTTGACAACAAAGGTATGGCGCGTCTGGAATGGGACGGTGTGGACGATCCACAGGAGAAGACTGCCTCGCCCTCTGGATACATTATATATAAAGGTATAGAAGGTATGGATTTCGACAATGGTACCGTGGTCCGCAGCAGAAACAATTACGAGGTCCGACTGGAACCCGGATTGCTTTACCACTTCAAAGTGGCTGCCTTCAACGATGGTGGCAAGAGTTTCACAACAGAGACTCTTTCGGCTGTCTATCAGCCTGAAGCAAAGGGAAACATTCTCATCATCAACGGATTCAACCGACTGTCTTCACCTGCCGTGAGATTCTCTGACACCGAACAGGGTTTCGACCTGGATGAAGACCCTGGAGTAACAAGAGGTTGCATGCCTGGATGGATGGGACGCCAGTTGAATTTCGACAATAACAGCAGGAGCTTTGGCGACAGCGGAGACGAGATGGCTGGGACTTTCTTGGCTGGTAACGACTTCAACTATGTTTCAACTCATGCCAAGGCGATTGTTGCGGCAGGAAAATACAATATCGTCAGCGCTTCGGTAAAAGCCGTGGAAAGCAAACAGTTGCCGTTGGAGCAATTCGACATGATAGACCTGCTATTAGGACTGGAGCGTGACGATGCACACAGTTTGGTATATTATAAAACCATGAAGCCCACCCTGCAACATCTGTTGCGCCAGTACGCCAACCATGGCGGTTCTCTACTGGTGAGCGGCGCCTACGTCGGTTCTGATATGAAATCAGACGAAGACAAGAACATGCTCGCAGAGGTGTTGAAATGCCAAAGTGCCTCGCCTTACAAGGCTGCCAACGACAGCATCACGGGCATGGGAACCACCTTCGATTTTTACCATCAGATGAACGAAGAGCATTATGCGGCAACGGCAGCAGACGTGATAAACCCCGTAGGGAAATCCTTTGCCGCCATGCGCTATGCAGACGGTCAAACGGCAGCTGTTGCCTATCAAGGCAACGACTATCGCGCCTTGACCATGGGATTCCCCTTCGAGTGCATCAAAAGCGATCAAAAGCGCAATACACTCATGCGTGGCATGATCAATTTCCTGATCAACAGACAGTAATAACTCAAAACAAAACAATATTAACTCAAAAAATCAACAATCTATGTACAGAATCCAGAGCAACCCCACAGGAACCCGCAGTATAGAAGTCAGCGAGCAACACCTTGCAACAATCGAGAAGTACCAACTCTTCCGCGATCTTATTGACTCCAATGGGTATATTGACGAACAGGTCTTAGACAAACTCAAACTCAACATTCGCGCCCTGCTCGAATCTGAAGCCACAACAGACAAGGCGCTTCTTGACCTTTGCCTCGACGTCATCTACCATCATAACATGAAAGCTTTCGGCTTGCAACAGCTCATTCTGCTGTTCATCAACTGGAAGAACCAAAACGAAGATTCTATCGGAGTGGACGCTGACGTCATACAGGGCACTCCCCTCAACTAAAATACACATACATTGGCAAACAGCAAATATCAACTGACAGACTTTCTTCCTACTACAAAGAAAGAAATAGAACTACGCGGCTGGACAGAACTCGACGTTATTCTGTTCAGCGGAGACGCTTATGTAGATCACCCGTCGTTTGGCGCAGCAGTCATCGGACGCATACTGGAAGCCGCCGGCTATAAAGTGGCTATCGTACCACAGCCCGACTGGCATGGTGACTACCGTGACTTTAAGAAACTGGGACGACCACGCCTGTTTTTCGGCATCTCACCGGGATGTATGGATTCCATGGTCAATAAATATACAGCCAACAGACGGTTGCGTTCCGAAGATGCATACACCCCTGACGGGCGACATGATATGCGTCCTGAATATCCAACGGTGGTCTATAGTAATATTCTCCGTCAGCTCTACCCCGATGTCCCTATCGTACTTGGAGGCATCGAGGCTTCTTTGCGACGCCTCACTCACTACGACTATTGGCAAGACCGATTAAGACCGTGCCTGCTTTGTGACGCACCGGCTGATATCATCTCATACGGCATGGGAGAGAAAACCATTCTTGAAATTGCCCGTTGCTTAAACGATGGACTGCCCCTCTCTTCACTTCACGAATTGCCCCAAGTCGTCTATCTTGCCCGTCGCAACGAAATTGTCGATGGCATCAGCGATCATGATATCGTGCTCCATAGCCACGAAGACTGTCTTAGAGACAAGCGGAAACAAGCCGAGAATTTCCGGCACATCGAAGAACAGTCGAACATGATGCACGCCCAACGCCTCATTCAAGCCGTCGGCGACAAATATGCTGTTGTCAATCCGCCCTATCCGCCCATGACAACCGAAGAACTGGATGCCTCGTTTGATCTGCCCTACACGCGCCAACCGCATCCGAAATACAAAGACAAGCGGATTCCGGCGTATGAGATGATCAAATACTCCGTCAACATCCATCGAGGATGCTTCGGAGGATGCGCTTTCTGCACCATCTCTGCCCATCAGGGAAAATTCATTGCCTGTCGCTCCAAACAGAGCATTTTGCGCGAGGTTAAACAGGTCATGGGGATGCCTGGCTTCAAGGGTTACATCTCAGACCTTGGCGGACCTTCTGCCAATATGTATGGCATGCGAGGACGCAATCTGAATGCATGCGAGAAGTGCAAACGACCCAGTTGCATCCACCCGCAGATTTGTCCCAATCTCAATACCGACCATACCGCCCTGCTGGATATCTACCGTAGCGTCGATGCTATTCCCGGCATCAAGAAGAGTTTCATCGGCAGCGGTGTGCGCTACGACCTCATTCTGCATCATAGCAAAGACGAAGAAAGCAACAAGGCTGCCATGGAGTATGCCCGCGAACTCATCACCAAACATGTCAGCGGACGACTGAAGGTGGCTCCAGAACACACCAGCGACAACGTATTGCAGCTGATGCGCAAACCGCCATTCAGACAGTTTGACGATTTCAAGCACATCTTCGACCGCATCAATCGCGAGGCACACCTCAACCAACAGATCATCCCCTATTTCATCTCCAGCCATCCAGGCTGCAGAGAAGAGGACATGGCGCAACTGGCTGTGCTCACCAAACGCCTCGATTTCCAGTTGGAGCAAGTGCAAGACTTCACACCCACCCCCATGACCGTTTCTACCGAGACATGGTACACAGGCTACGACCCTTACACCCTCCAGGAGGTGTATAGTGCCCATAGCCAAAAGGAGAAACTTGCCCAACGCCAATATTTCTTCTGGTACAAACCAGAGGAACGCAGATCCATAGAACAGAGTCTGCGACGCATCGGGCGTTCCGATCTGATTAGAGAACTATGCCCAGGGTCTGGCGGAAACACATACCGCCAACAGCCGACAGGAATGCCTCACTATAAGAAATACAACAATGAAAATCATCGAACAGAAAATACAGGGAAAGGATCCGGAAAAGAAATGCGAGGACGGAATCGTCGTAACAGATGATTTCATCGCAGTCATTGATGGGTCAACAGCCAAGACCAACTACCGGCACAGCCGGTTTCGTTCCAACGGGCGACAGGCCATGCGGTTGACCGGCAAATACATCAAGAAAATGCCCAAGGGAATTGATTGCCATCAGTTTCTGATAGGGGTGACCAACTATATCCGTAGAGAGTATAAGAAATCGGAAACAGAACACCTCCTCCTGCATCCGGAAGATCGCCTCACCTGTTCTGCCATCATCTATAGCCGCCTTCAACGGCAATTATGGCTGGTGGGCGACTGCCAATGCTTGATAGACGGCGAACTGATAGACAATCCGAAACCCGAAGAGGCTGTTCATGCCGCCAAACGGTCTGAATATGCCAAAAAGCTGTTGAGTCAGGGCACTACCGTAGATCAACTGCTCACCAAGGACGCCAGTCGCGAATATATTATGGCTGATATGGTGGAGAGCATGAAACAACAGAACGTCAGTTATGCCGTGATAGACGGTTTTCGCATTGCCGAACAGTTTGTGAAGGTCATCACCATCGATTTCCAACCTCACCATATCGTCATGGCAAGCGATGGCTACCCCTTCCTGCGTGAGACACTCGACGAGAGCGAACGGCTGCTCCGTCAACAGCAGGAGAACGACCCACTCAATATCGACACGTTCTTAGCCTGCAAGGCATTCCTCTACGGCCAGGATTCATTCGACGACAGGAGTTACATCAGCTTCGAAATCTGATTCCATCGTTCCAGAACATCTTGCCGTAGGCAACTAAAAAAATCCACGGAACACACAATACGGAGAAAGATTTTCGTAGGATGATAAAGACCTCAGACCTCATACCTCAGACCTCAGACTTCAGACCTCAGACTTCAGACCTCAGACTTCAGACCTCAGACCTCAGACCTCAGACCTCTGACCTCAGACTTCAGACCTCAGACCTCAGACCTCAGACCTCAGACCTCAGACCTCTGACCTCAGACCTCAGACTTCAGACCTCATCATTCGTTTTTCAGCTTGGGTAGTGATAAATGATACTTCACCGCCATGAAACGTATCAGACAGGTTGTGGCAAACGAGACGATGACAGTCACCTCAATAGGAACATTCAAGACCACCAGTCCCCAATACGCAAGACCGCCGGCAACGGCAGCAATGGCATAGATCTCCTTGCGGAAAATCACAGGTTCGTTGTTGAGAAGCACATCACGGATCACTCCTCCAGCCGACCCTGTAATACATCCCATGATGATGGCGACCCAAAACGGCTGTCCAAAGACGATAGACTTCTGAATACCGGCAATATTAAAGAGAGCCAGACCCAGTGTGTCAAAAGCAAACCATGCGTTGCTCAACCTTTTAAGGTGGCGGGCAAAGACAATCACAAACAATAACGCCATTGCCGTACATTCCATATAAATAGGATTGGTCATCCAGAAAGGAGTAGTTCCCAACATCACGTCACGTATCGTACCGCCGCCGATAGCCACCGCAATTCCGCAAACGTAGCCGCCAAACCAGTCAAATCTTTTGGATGCAGCATGCCGAATACCGGATATCGCAAAGGCAAATGTTCCGAGAAACTCAATAATCTGCTGCACCAGGATATCATATTCCATATTCATTGTTTATACCTTTCCCCCCAATAGTTAACCATTCTTTCATAGAGTTTTTCTTCTGCCGGCGAGTGTTGCCCATGCCATATCCGTTCGTCAACAAGAGCATCAGGCATATATTGCTGTGGTGTGAAATGACCAGGATAGTCATGCGGGTAGAGATAACCGTCATGATAGCCCAACTGCTTCATGAGCTGCGTAGGCGCATTGCGAATAGGAAGCGGAACAGGCTGGTTGCCAGTCCGTCTGACAAGTTCCAAGGCAGCATCAATACCTAAATAGGCAGAGTTGCTTTTCGGACTCGTTGCCAGATACACAGTAGCTTCTGCAAGCGGAATGCGCCCTTCGGGCCATCCAATCTTCTGCACTGCATCAAAGGCTGCATTAGCCAGCAATAACGCATTAGGATTAGCCAATCCGATATCTTCTGAAGCTGAAATCACCAAACGGCGTGCTATGAATTTAGGATCTTCCCCACCCTCTATCATCCTCGCCAACCAATAGAGTGCCGCATCGGGATCAGACCCACGGATACTCTTGATGAAAGCGGAGATAATATCATAGTGCATCTCCCCATCCTTGTCATAAGCCAGCGGATTCTGTTGCAAGCGCTCAGCCACCATTTTGTCGTCAATAACAATAGGCTTACTCTTGTCCGATGCTTCTATCACCAGTTCCAAGATATTGAGAAGCTTACGCGCATCGCCACCGCTGAACCGCAACAAGGCATCCGTCTCTTGCAGCGTAATATCCATCTCTTTCAGATAGACATCCTTCGTGATGGCCCTGTCGAGCAACTGCAACAAATCATCTTTTTCCAATGATTTCAGCACATAGAGTTGACAGCGGGAAAGTAGAGGTCGTATCACTTCAAACGAAGGATTTTCGGTAGTAGCGCCAATAAGCGTCACCACACCTTTCTCAACAGCCCCCAACAGAGAATCCTGTTGCGACTTAGAGAAGCGATGAATCTCGTCGATAAACAATATCGGTGATGCCTCGTTGAAGAAGCGCCCTTTCTGTGCACGTTCTATCACATCCCTTACATCCTTTACCCCACTCGTCACGGCAGAGAGCGTATAGAATGGAGTTTCAAGCCGATGTGCTATGATCTGCGCCAAGGTAGTCTTGCCGACTCCCGGTGGTCCCCACAATATAAACGAGGAAATCCGCCCAGCGTCTATCATCTTGCGCAAGACAGCCCCTTGTCCAACAAGGTGCTGCTGTCCTATATAGTCATCGAGCGTCCTTGGACGCAAGCGTTCTGCCAATGGTTCTGCCATAGATTCTTATCAATTTTGATACAAAGGTACTCTTTTTTTTTATAATACCATCGTTTTCTGTAAGTCAAATGAGCACAACCGAATTTTATTCGGATTTTGCCATGACGAGAAAACGAAGAACGAAGTTCATGGTTTTCGATAAGTCAAATTTCTCTATGTAACGCGATATGCCAGGGATAAAATTATAACTTTGCCCCATGTAACATGCCAACCTACTACGTGCCATCCCTTACGGATGTGCTTATAGAAATCTTCCATTTTATGGCACCTTTTCTCGCCATGGCAGACCTCGAACGAGCTCGGGTCTGCTCATCTGGCTTAACGAAAACGTTCCATTTTATGGCACCTTTTCTCGCCATGGCAGACCTCGAACGAGCTCGGGTCTGCTCATCTGGCTTAACGAAAACGTTCGTTTTCCAAAAGATTTTTTTCAAGGCTCTTTCTCATCATCGGATCTTAACGGAACTTAAACAGATTTCTTGCGAAGCAACATCTTAAAAAAGATTTCCTCCAAAGATTTTTCGCGAAGCAACCCCCCAAAAAATCCACGGAACACACGGAGGACACGCAGAAAGATTTTCGTTAAAGATTTCTTAAGATTTTCGTTAAGATTTCGAGCCGTAAGGCGATCCCCATATAAATCCTCCCCAAAAGCAACGTACTGTTGCGCATTTTTCGTTGAGATTTTCGTTAAAGATTTTATTGGGGAGATAATCTGCGAATCCCTAAAATATTTCTTGCGAAGCAACATCTTAAAAAAGATTTCCACAAAAGATTTCTTGCCGTAGGCAACTAAAAAAATACCGTTTCCCAAAACTGTCAACTGTCAAGCTGTAACGCCTGCGATTGACATTGGTTTTGCTCTTATGATGTCGGAAATGTACGTTTTTTTATCTGAACACAATGTTAGGAAAGTGATAATATTGTAACATTTGTATTGAAAGTTGATTTTAATTATGGCGGCAAAAGTAGCAAATATTTTCGAAATGACAAAAAGAAATGGGAAGAATAGTGTTTGAATTTTCTATTTTGGATTAAATCTATACTGGTGAGCGATGAAAACTATTTACTTTATGGCGAAAATAACAAATAACAGATAACAGATAACAGTTTCCGTAAAGCAAAAAAATAGCACCTCAGAGAGAGAAGAAGTCAATTTTCAAAATATAACATATATAACTTATATATAAATATATATATATAAATATATATATATTACATATATAAAATTTTTGCTCGAAGTTTTGATTTTCGGTTTATCAAAACTGTTATCTGTTATCTGTTATTTGTTATTTCCATTTTTTGCGCTTACTGAAAAATGCCGTTTTCGGCTCTTTTCTTTACAGCGCCTGACATTCCACCCATGATCCTACCACAGTTTCAAGCCAATAAAAGTATAGCGCTCCACCTATCTGCCTTATATTCAGTAATATACGATAATCACTAAGGTTTATACCCCAAATTTTGGCTTTGTAACCAACTGATACACAGTGAAATGTAAGAAGGTGACGGACATTTCGTCACGAGTTGACGGACAAATGGGTGAACCGATTATTTTTCTTCGTACCTTTGCACCGCAGTCCAAGATAGGCGGCACCGTGGTTCAAGAGAGAATCACTCATCGCACTAAACATTCCGTCCGCACACAGACGTGGGCAACTCCTCAGTAAGTCACCAGTGAATCCGCACTAAATCCCAGAATTAGGCGGACAACGATGGGACAAAATGGGAGGAACATGGGAACTGAAAAGGAGAAAACTCACGATGTGGGAATGATAACTGCGAGAATATCAATTAACAAACTAACAACTAACTAACTTATTAACTTCTATTCCCCAGAACCCCCACTGGTCTAACAAACGGGGGGAAATAAAATGGCTATTCTAAATGGACTTATCAAAAAAATGAGTGGATCGGCTGGTCAGTTGACTTTCAAGACTGTCAATGGACGTACCGTAGTATCGGAGAAAGTGACCAAGGTACGCAACACTCGCACCAAGGGACAACAGCGTCAGCGCATGAAATGGGTGAACATCGTCCGCATGTACGCAGGACTCGTTCCGCTGCTGAAAAATGCCTTCGAGAAGAAAGCGCAGTACCACACCGACTACAACATGTTCGTCCGTGCGAACAGCGTGGCAGCTCCTGTCTATCTCACCAAGGCTGAATCGGATGGCGGCGCGTGCATCGCTGCTCCCTATCAGATCACCCAAGGCACGCTGCCCTCTATCTCGGTGAAGGGTACTGGCGACAAGGCGGTGACCAGCATCAACCTCGGAGGTCTCGCCATCGACGAGAATACCACGGTGAAGGACTTCGCCAAGGCGGTGGTGACCAACAATCCGGAGTTTGACTACGGCGACCAGATCAGCTTCTACAAGGTGTTGCAGCGCCTGAACGCAGAAACTCAGATTCCCTACTGCGCCTTCAGCGCAAGCTACGTGGTGCTCGACAAGGAATCGACTGCGAAGCTCTGGGATCTCGTTGACAAGGTGGGATTCGCTGCCAAGGAGGGCTTCCTCGCCCATGGCGAGAACGAGGTGACGGGGTGTTTGCCTGGGTACACAGCCGCAACGACTACGGCAAGACCAAGGTATCGACCCAATACCTCATCGACAACAACAGCATGTTGGAGGCGTACAAGACGGACGATGCGTTCACCAAGGCGTGCAAGAGCTACGGCAGCAGTGCCGATGTGTTCCTCACTCCCGACGGCAACGGTTCGGTAGCTCCCGTCACTCCCGCTGTTCCCGATGTGACTCCCTCCGACGGGAAGTTTGAGGTCAAACTCCTCGCCAATCCCTCAGTCGGTGGCACGGTGAGCGGTGCAGGTCGCTACCCTGCGGGTCAGTCGGTGGAGATTAGCGCCTCGCCTGCCGAAGGCTACCAGTTCAACCGATGGAGCGATGGCGACACCAATGCCTCACGCAGCATCACGCTCAGTTCAAACACCGCCCTCACTGCCTACTTCAAGTCGGATAGCGACACAGGTGATCAGAAGTCCGGTGGTGGCGGACTGGAAGGCTGAACCACAGAGTCCTGCGGAACGTCCGCGGGACTCTTTAACCCCCACATTTAGCGTATGAAACGAATACTCTCATTAGCCAGTTTCGTCTGTGCTATCCTCTTCGCTGCAGCTGGCATGATGATGCCTCCGCAAGGTGAGATTTCGGGATCCGTCCTCATCCTCGTTGCCCAGCTCTTGATACTGTGTGCCACCTTCCTCGGCATTAAAGACTATCACAACATCATCAACAGAAAACTATGACTCAAGATTCTAAAAACAAGTGGAGCGTCATCATCAACATCGCTTTGACCACCATCACCGCCGTTCTCTCGGCCCTTGGTTTCACCATCGGTTGACCCTCCCTCTCGCAAACCCACGAACCACCCCCGTGTGGTTCGTGGGTGTTTTTTTATCCACGGAGTACACTCTAAGCGGATTCTTTTGGGGGTTGCTTCGCAAGAAATCTTAGAGCTTTCTATGTTAAAATCCAAATATTTTGACCATTATTTTTAATTTATGCTGATATTTTATATTCTGGTGAGAAAATTTGGCGATTTCGGACCATAGCAGTGACCAAACGTATGAGTTTGTTC
>Ga0129310_1001127_pt1 | contig 25164 bp, 21 predicted proteins | sample Go1ome_2_FD_94433 | JGI IMG/M metagenome (GOLD analysis project Ga0129310, IMG submission 94433) | Western lowland gorrila individual fecal microbial communities from Wisconsin, USA - Go1022A metagenome | ecosystem: Host-associated > Mammals > Digestive system > Large intestine > Fecal | place... | reverse complement strand
GTGCACATTTTGTTAGAGAATTCAACCTGGTTTCCACTTGTTAATGTAACGGCGTATGTTAAGGTAAGCAATTCATTTTACGGGGTACAGGGAGAACATGAACTTAATATGCCGCTACGTGCACATGGGAAGACAGAGGCTGTTTATCCGGTTGTTATGGAGGAAAGTGGTCATTTTATGTTGCAAGTGTCATCGATACAGTGTGTTGACCTGTTGGGAATCTACACAGTGATGGTGCCGGTTAACCAGAGGACGGAATGTATTGTGTTGCCAGAGGGTGAAGCAAGAGAGCAGGAGGCGGGTGATCTCTATCAGAAGGGCGTCAGCGAGGCAATGGAAAGTAAGGAAAAAGGATATGACTTTTCAGAAGTAAGCGGAATCCGGGAATATGTGCCTGGCGATAAGCTGCAGAACATTCATTGGAAATTGTCATCAAAGAAGGATGATCTTATGGTGAAGGAGCGGGTGAGTGTATCTGCCATGCAATTACATGTTGTTGTGGAATTAGTGGGTGATGAGATTGCACAGGCAGAGAGTGTATTAGAACTCTCGGACAGTGTTACGAAGGCATTTGTGCGACAGAATCTTCCGTTCACCGTACATTATTATAGCGTTACAAGAGCAGCAATGCAGCAGATGTACATTGGAAATGAGATAGAGCGCAGGCAGTGGTTAGAGCTGTTATTATATGATACCTGTTATAAGGGAGAATGCAGGGCAAGGGAGCTGTTTCGGAAAGAATATCCGTCGGCCGGGACATTTTTGTATGTCGGACCGGATGGCATGGATACCGAAGATAAGATAATAGGAGAACAGGGAATTGCTGCGGCATTGATATAGATAGTGAGCAGAGCGGGAAGCATTTTGCAAACGTTAAGAAAGGTAGCATAGAATATGTTTGGAAGAAAGAAAAAGAGGGAAGTGCATAGCGAAGATATGATGCTGGCAGAGGGCATTTATCTGAAGACACCGAAGATGCAGATCGGCAACATTGTGTATAGCTGTTTCTTACGTTCTGTGATTGCCTTTTTGCTGACATTAGGTTCGGTAGGGGGATTCCTTTCAGCTTTGCAGTTATCCTATAATTATCTGTTAGTGATCGTAGCATATATGTTGCTGTCACTTTACTTTTCTTTTTTGTATGCACTGCCAAAGTTTTTGTATCGTGACATGGGGTATATTGCCTTTTTTGCAGTGTTTGTATTTGCAATCTATACGTTTCGGATTCATGCAAACTCTGGTTTATATGTGGTTGTCAATACAGTATTGCAACGGGCAAAGACATTTTTTAATCTGTCCGGTGTGAGGGAATATGAGACGCAGATTGATAATGATTATCTGACGGTAGCGATCGTTGCCATATTTATTGGTATGGTATTGATCATTATTCTGAATATCTGGTTATATTCGCGGATGAGCCTGATCTGGGCGGTTGGTCTTACATTTCCACTGCTATTAATTCCACTTTATATGAAACTGGTGCCGGATATGTTGTATATGATCTTTCTGGCGATCGGATATACAATGGTAGTGATATTTAAGGCAAATGGACATTATCTTGCTTTTGCATGGGACAAACCATTTAAGATCAAAGAGGGAAAACATGCCAGGGTAAGTTATACACAGGACGCGGGGGTATTTCAACATGTATTGGTAACGATCATGGTATTTATATTGTGCATTTCATTTGCTTTACAGGGGGTAATCCGCCCGGGTGATTTTGAACGGCAGTTTCATAGTGATAACCTGCGTGAGAAGACAGCGGATACAATCGGTAACTTTATCTTACTAGGTTTTGCCGGATTATATAATCAGTATGCATCTGTCGGAGGTATGAGTGGTGGTAAATTAGGAGGTGTCTCAAATGTACGGCCGGACTATATGACGGATCTGATCGTGACATATACACCGTATAGCAATCAGGCGGTATATTTGAAAGCCTTTACAGGGGGAAGATATCTATACCGGAATAATGAATGGGAAGATCTGTATTCTTATAATGAGGCGGGTTCCGATGAGGATATAACGGATTTTGAAGATGAGAGTATGAAACAGGAGATGCTTTCCCTGCAACAGGATTCCGGTAAATATTATGCACAGGGTGTTATGAAGGTGAAGAATGTAGGTGCGGATGGAACCTATCTGTATTATCCGTATTACACACAATTTGAGAATTATAATATATTTAAGAATCATGCAATGTTTGAATCCATGCAGGGACTCAATCAGGGGGCAACCGGAACTTATATATATTATCCTAAGATTGTGTGGGGAGAATCTTTAGGAGAAACGAGACCGGGTGATATAGATAAAGCGAAGATTAATGATGAGTTTCTGGATGTGCCGGAGGAGAATGCAGATGTGATCAAAGCAGAGTGTAAGAAGATCGGTCTTACGGATACCATGACAGAGAATGAGATCACGGATGCGGTGGCACAGTATTTTGAGGATAATATTCCGTATACATTAAGTCCGGGTGCAACTCCGAGAGATGAAGATTTTATTAATTTTTTTCTGACAAAGAACCGCAAAGGATATTGCGCACATTTTGCATCTGCAGCAACATTGATCTTTCGACAGATGGGGATTCCGGCAAGGTATGTGGAGGGTTATGCATTTTCACTGGAATCGGTATTAGCGTCTGAGATGAATGAGAGAGAGAAAGCGGCAGATTATTATCAGGGCTATTCTGCAATCGGAGACACACCGGTTATGGATGTGGAAGTGACAGATGCGATGGCACATGCCTGGGTGGAAGTATATATAGAAGGATTTGGCTGGAAAGTAGTAGAGGTGACACCAAGTAACAGCTTAGATACGGATGAGAACAATTTCTGGGATGCATTTACAAGTGCCATGAATAACTTAGGAGCAGATGGAGACCAGACATCCGGGATATTAGGAGATCTGGATATGTCGAAGCTGCTTTGGGGCGTCTATGCAATCATAGCGGTAGTATGTCTCTTTGTGTTGTATCGCATGGGCGTCATTGTGGTGTGTAAGGTTATGCGGTATCAGAAGTGCCATCAAAACGATCAAAGAGAAGCTGTAGTTGCACGGTATGCAGATCTGTGTGATTGTATCAGATTGTGTGATAAGGCATTTGACGCATGCAAAAGCCATAGAGAACAGTTACAGTATATGAAAGACAAGTATGGTCTTTCTCTTGATGTAACTGTTTGCTGCGAAGAGATGGAGAAGATCAGTTACAGCGGGCAGGAGATTAGAGGTCAACAGCTGGTGGAAATGTTGCAGATGATACGTCAGGTGAAGAAAGCAGTCTGGAAACAGGCAACATTTCTGCAGCGGATCCGGTTGTGTAAGAGGTAGATATATGTGGAGAAGGATAGGAAAATGGCTGGCAATAGCAGGTGTGGTAATTGTATGCTGTGTCGGCATTGCGATGAAAATGGGCGGGCAATGGAACGTGGGGATTCATTGGAACAATGGTGAAAGCAATGGGTTCGATAAGGGGATTTTAGTGGCGGATGATAAAGGAAAGGGACATCCACAGGGAACAAATCTGACTGAGTTAGAGAGGAGAAGACAGGAAGAACAGGAGAGAGAACGTGCAGCGATAGAGCGTGTCTTAGACACGATGACGGCGGAACAGAAGCTGGCACAGTGTATGATACTTACCAATGAGAAGGACATTACAGCAGAGAACCTGCAACGGTATCAACCGGGAGGTGTCATATTTTTTGGTGTGGACTTTCAAGGAAAGACGTTAGAACAGGTGAGAACGCGTGTAGAATCTTTACAACAGTGTATGAGTATTCCGCTTTTCGTTGGCGTAGATGAAGAAGGGGGAGAGATCAGCAGAGTAAAGGGATTGATAGGGGAGGAGATTCCTGTATTTGAAAGTGCAAGATTGTTATATACAAAAGGAAAGGCAAAGATTATAGAGGATACGGAGCAGAAAACAGAGCTGTTGCAACGCATGGGAATCAATCTGAATTTTAATCCGGTGGCAGATGTGGTAACAGATCCGGACGCTTATATGTATGACAGGAGTGCCGGTGATGATCCAGGGAAAGTGGCAGACTACGTGGAGACAGTAATAGCTGTAATGAAGGATAGAACGATGGGAAGCTGTCTGAAACATTTTCCGGGTTATGGAAATAATGAGAATACACATGCTACATTTGCAACGGATCATAAGAGTCTGGTGACATATCGGAAACAGGATTTTCTGCCGTATGAGGCGGGGATTGCAGCGGGAGCAGAGATGATCATGGTGTCACATATTACAATGGAATGTGTAGATGAGGATAATCCGGCATCATTGTCTTTAGCGGTACATAGTCTGTTGAGAGAGGAATTATCCTTTGATGGTGTGATCCTTGCAGATGATCTCAATATGCAGGCGATTCTTAAGAAAATGTCATTAGAAGAAGCAACCGGAAAAGCACTTGCGGCTGGCAATGATATGATATTTTCGGCAGACTTTGGAGCTTCTATGAAAGGAGCAACGGATGCCTTGCAAAAGGGAGAGATTACAGAAGAGGAATTGAATGTGGCGGTAAGACGCATTTTACGGTACAAGATGCATCTTAGATTGATAGAGATGGAATGAAAGTAATGTACCAGGTGCAAAGCATTTGGTGCATGAGAGTGCGAAGTGCTTGCAAGGGTGAATTGTTAAATGTGATCATGAGTATAGCTCATGATATAAGGAGAGATAGAGATATGAATGACAAAATAAAGGATGTATCCGTTTCACAGAGACAGATCTATATATTATCGTTGCTGTCGCAAAATCCGAAAGGATATCTGGCAGAAGAGATCAGGGAGCGGCTGCACCATTGGGACATTGATGTGACGAAACGTACAATTCTAAGAGATATTGATGAGTTATCGTTAAATTATGGAATCGGAGAAGAAGAACGGGCAGGTAAGACATATTATTATGCCGACAAATATACTCTTCAGAATGTCGATTTTACTATTGAAGATCTGGCATCTCTTGCATTTGCAAAGGAGATGTTAGGAACATATGAACATTTAGATATGGGACAGCATGCAATGGCGTTGATCGATAAGATTGTTGCCAATTCTGCATCACTGAATCAATTGCAGTTTGAGAAATTGTGTGGACATTTTCGCCAGGCAGGTGCGGATAAAAGATCGGTTGACACGGTAGACAGCCGGGTGGAGAAGCAGATCCAGAGTGCAATTGACAGCCAGAGTAAGATTCAGATTTCCTATTACAGCTTCTCAAGTGATACAAGCAGCCAGCGCATTATCCATCCGTATCGTTTGTTATTATTGGACGCTTTTCTGTGTGTAGAAGGATATTGTGAACTGCGTAAAGAAGTGCGTCGATTCCGGTTATCCAGAATTCAGGATATCCGGATATTGGATGAACATTTTACAGATCAGGAACAGGAGCCGGATACTTTTTTAAATCTGTCAGGTGATAAGAAGGAAGAGATTGAATTTGTGTTTACCGGGGAAAGCATCCGGTATGTGAAAGAATTTGAGGCGAATCGGGCGAACCGCTTAGAGGAACAACCGGACGGTCTGCATTTCTATCAGACGGCGGCAATTGCACCGGATGTGATCCGATGGGTTCGCGGTTTTGGACCGGAGGTTGATGTTCGTAAACCGGAGTGGTTACGGGAGCAGTTGCTACAGGAAGCACAGCAAAGAATACACCCTTGCACAGCGTCCGTCGCTTACGCTGTGCAAGGGGATAAGGTTTAGGAGAGCTTGCGTTCCACATATTCACGTATGATCATATCATCTTCCGGCATCTGGCAACCTACAATATAGAGACCATCATTATTCGAACAACGAATGACACGACCCTCTAATTGATTGTGATCCGGCAGATCGAATTTCTGAATCTCAAGTGTGATCGTAATCCCTTTGTTGTCGGCAAAGAAAGAATCATGTGTTAAGAATGCAAAACCGCTGGCACTAATGTTATCTAAAGAAGCCATAATGGTCTTGTCGCTGTCCGGAAGATGGATTGTGCAGGCATTACTTGCATCTAAACGTGGATACTTCCGTCGGTTGTTGATCTTTGGACGGGATTCCAAAGAAATTACAAATACATCAGGGTTATGTTTGGCTGCAAGTGCGATATGTGCCTGTTTCCAACAGTAGAGTACATTACCCACAACAACCTGTATCTGACAGGCGGTAGATTGTGTAAGTTGTGGCACCGTATGCAGGCGGGCAGTGATGGAATTGTCATCCTGTGAGAGAACCTCACCGTGGTATATAGTAGTATCATCTATATTGACCATTAGTTTCATGCCTGGAAGAATGTCCTCTACGCCCATGAAACCGCCGATACCTAACTCGCACATAAGGGATTCGACAACATTTTCAATTGAGTTGATATTCGTTGCAGACTCGTCATACTTACTGAGCATTCGTTTGCTGATCTCGTTGGAATCTGCAATGGAGTTTGTCATATAATCTACAATGCCGGATACCTGCTGAAGATTATCCACTAAATGAATATTCGATGTCTCGACTTCTTTCATTGCGTTATCAATGATGTGAATATTATTTTCAAGCTGTGAAGTGTCGGTCGCAATCTTTGCGATATTCGTTCCTGCAAGAGTTACCTTATCTAGGGTGAGCTGAATTAACTGTAATGTCTTTTCAATAGAGGTAGTCATCTCATCTGAAGTCTCTTCTAAATGCTGCAATGCCTGACGGATCTGGCTGGAAGAATTCTGTGTTTCAATGCTTAAGTTACGGATCTGGTCTGCTACAACTGCAAAACCTTTACCGGCGTCTCCGGCTCTTGCGGCCTCAATGGAAGCATTTAAGGCTAAGAGATTCGTCTGGGTGTTGATGGTCTCGATCGTTCCGGTCTCATCCTTTACCATCTCAAATTCCTGTTTGAAATGTTGAAGTGTCTGTTCAATCTCAGTAGAGAGATTGGCCATTGTATTGGTTGTCTCGATCAGATTATCTAAGTCCGTGGAACTGGTCATGGCATGGTCTTTAGAAGCAGAGGTTAAGGAGACCATTTCCTCGATCATATCTGCAACGTGGTTTACCTGCGAATGGATATCGGAAGTCATGTCGTTGGAGGAGGAGGTTGTATCCTGGAGATCTGCATTGTTTTCCTGCAAATGTTCCATACTTTGCACAACAAGATTGGCTCCATGGGTATTCTCAGATGCTAATTCCCGTACAACAGATACACCGTCAATAATGGAATTACTAGCGGTCTTTACCTGTTCTACCGTTGTAATGACACGGTGGAGATCTGCTTTGATACTGTCTGTCATGGCACCATCAGATTCGTTCAGATGCTGGATTGACATGACATAGCAGATGTAACAAAGAATAATACAGGATAGCTCTAACTGGTAATCTTTCATGTTGGTCGCGGAATTGAAGCCAAGCATGACCCGGTAAACGGCGCTGCCAATAATAATGATAGAATTGGCAATACCACAGCCGATCATAAATCGTTTGTTCTTATATAGAACTAACAGACTTGTTACGGGCAGGATATAAGTAAATGCAATTGCAGATTCTGTTGTACTGACAACATAGGCATAGAAAATGCCATATCCGATCACTAAGTCATATTTGTATAGTTCTGTGGTATATCCTTTTACCCGGAGTAACACTTCGCCGATGATGATCGGACACCAGCAAAGGAATAGGAATGTAAGGTAATAAGGGGTAGTGTGCAGTCCGTTTGCAACATCACTTCCATAATTAGCGGAAAGTAAGATTGCAAAGATCAGCCAGATCTTCCGTGCCTTTCGATTTGCTTTTTCTTTAAATACTGATTCGTTGTAATCCATAAGTACCTCCCTCAGGTATGGTTGTATTATCTGTTTTCGTTAAAATATTCACATATTGCCTGCATTGTCCGGGTGCTTTCGTCTAAGAAAGGTTCAAATACGCTAAATGCATGTGTCAATGCTTTGTTTGCCGGAAAATTAAGTAATTGATGCGGCATATGGTTGGCGGTGAGTGCTTTTTCAAATTGCAGTGTATAGTGTTGCAGATTATCATTGGCACTTGTTACTAAGAAGCAAGGAGGAAGTGCCTTGATAAGTTCCGGATGTTCCGGATTAATATAAGGAGCAAAGGAACTCTTCTTATAAGAAGCACCATAGAGATATTTTGGTAAAAATAATCCAATCTGATCAAACTTAGTAGTGTAGAACATGCCACTGATCAATCCGAGAGCTCTAATTGGAAGAGCTGACGGTGTGATCCCTGCGGCAGATGCAATTGCCGGATTATTCTGCATGGCGACACAGTAGGTAAGCAGACAGGCACCGCCACTGTCGCCGACAGCATAGATATGATCCGGTTCACCGTGATAGTCTGTAAGGTGTTCTCCAATGTAGTTAAAAGCGGTAAAGACATCCGTGCACTGGTCAAAGAACAGGCAATCCGGAACAAGACGATATTCTATGTTGAAAACGACATAACCAAGTTTACATAGCCTTGCACAAAAATAGCGGTTAAATTCCTTGCAGCCCATGATAAGTCCGCCGCCATGTACATTGATAATGACCGGGAGGGATTTTCCGTCACGGTCTGATGGACGATATATGTCAAGATGATGAGCTTTTATTGGCGATGAACTGTAAGGAATATTACATTCTTCTGTTACACCATCCGGAAACGAAAAACGTGCGTCGCGTTCTGGTAGAGTTTTTAGAAAATCTGCCCGCTGTTTATAAAACATATTAGGAATAAATTGACTCATGATGTACCTCACTTGCTGTAATGCGTTATCTTATGTACTTGTAAAATGAACGCAGATAATTAATTCTATGATAGAACATTTTTCCTTGATATTCAATAAAAACTTAGCTTATAATAAGAACAAATTAGAAATGCAAACGGGGTGTGAACGAATGGAAACAAGAGAAGAAGCATTGGCATATGGTCTGTCCTTTCCGGATACATATCAACAGGCACCATTTCATGATCCGAATTGGCAATTAGTACGTGTGAAGGGCAGCAAGAAAGCATTTTTGTGGACATATGTGAGAGATGGTTATGTGAATCTGAATGTGAAAGTAGATCCGGAATGGAGAGATTTTTTTCGGAATGCATATGAATCCGTGATACCGGGCTGGCATCAGAATAAAGAACACTGGAATACGATCATTTTGGATGGCAGTGTGCCGGATCGGGAGATCAGGCGGATGATCGCGGAAAGCTATGCCATTGTAACAGATAGCCCGACAAAGCGTATTTATGAAGCAGTGAAGAAGATTCCGAAAGGCTGCGTAGCAACATACGGACAGGTGGCACAGTTAGCGGGAGATCGGAAGATGGCGAGGGCAGTTGGTAATGCGTTGCACCGGAATCCCGATCCGGAGCATATTCCTTGCTATCGGGTCGTGAATGCAAAAGGCGAGTTAGCAGGTGCCTTCGCGTTTGGTGGGGAACATGTACAACAGCGTCTTTTGGAGCAGGATGGAATCAAAGTGGTAGATGGCAGAGTGAATCTGGAAGTATATGGAATGCATATAGAGGATGACGCAGATGCATAGAGATCATTGTGTAGATATCGTGTATTTTGAACTTTATGTTGAAAATTAAAGCAACCCTGTTTATAATCGGTATAGAAATGACAAGTATATATTAGAATAAAGAAATGGAGTAATTATGATAGAGATTGGAAAATGGCAGACACTGCAGGTGATCCGAAGCAAGGATTTTGGTGTATATCTTGCTGAGAAACAAGGAGATTCGGATGCAGTCTTATTGCCAAGAAAACAAGTGCCGGAGGGCTTGAAAGCAGGCGGAGAGATTGAAGTATTTGTGTATTTGGATTCTTCAGACCGTCCGATCGCAACCGTGAATAAGCCACTGATCACGCTGCATGAGATCAAGAGATTGAAGGTGGCAAGTGTCAGTAAGATCGGAGCTTTTATGGACTGGGGGTTAGAGAAGGATATCCTGATGCCGTTCAAAGAGATGTTTGGTAAAGTAAGAGAAGGAAACGAATATCTGGTCTATATGTACATGGATAAGAGTAACCGTCCTTGTGTATCAATGCGTTTGTATGAGCATCTGGCAACGGATTCTCCGTATAACAAAGGAGATCAGGTATCCGGATATGTGTATCAGATCAGCGAGAAATTAGGTGCTTTAGTGGCAGTAGATGACAAGTATCAGGGTTTGATTCCGAAGCAGGAACTGCATAAGAAGGTGTATATAGGTGACACCCTGACGCTTCGGGTAAGCGAGGTAAGAGAAGATGGTAAGTTGAATCTTTCTTTGGGACAGGCTGCTTATAAGCAGATCGAGGAAGACAGTGAGATGGTATATGAAGCAATTCTTTCCTATGACGGAGTGTTGCCATTTACCGATAAGGTATCTCCGGAGATAATTGAACGGGAGATGGGACTTAGCAAGAATGCATTTAAACGTGCGGTTGGACGTTTGCTCAAGGAAGGTCGGATTGAAATCCGGGAACATTCCATTGCGATTACAAATAGAAATTAACCATAGTTAATATTGACATAACGGCAGGGGTGCAATATACGAACCGGTTGTTGTGCAGTTAATATAAGGAGGACATACAGATGAATAAGAATGTAGTAAAGACAGATAAGGCACCACAGGCAATTGGACCATATTCACAGGCAATTGAAGTGAATGGAATGGTATATACTTCCGGTGTAGTACCGATCGATCCGGCAACCGGCAATGTGGTAGAGGGAGATATTAAGGTACAGGCAACCCGCGTATTTGACAGCATGAAGGCATTGTTAGAGGCGGCAGGTTCTGGTTGTGAGGATGTAGTGAAAACTACTGTATTTATCAAAGATATGAATGATTTTGCTGCATTAAATGAGATCTATGCAACTTACTTTACCGGTGTGTTTCCGGCACGTTCTTGCGTAGAGGTAGCCAGACTGCCAAAGGATGTATTGATCGAGATGGAAGCAATTGCTATCAAGCATTAATGGATTCGGAGTATATGTATGGGAATTGAAGATACAGATTTACAACCAATAAAGGATGATGGAAAAGTAGAGACTGCCATGAAAGGGGCAGGTCTCTTCTTTTTCGTATTATTACTGATTGAACTGCCGGTGTCGTTAGCTATCAGTATTGTGCAGGATCAATTTGATGCACAGTATGCTACGTTGATCTCGGTGTTGATGACACAGGGATATCTGTTACTGGCAGCATTATTATACATTAAGGTTACGCATAAGAAGTTTGGGGCAGATCTACAGGTAAAGAGATATAAGATCTCTTCTTTTTTTCTGTCACTGTTGATGCTGATAGTAGCATCTCCGATGGCAAGCTGGCTTAATGTGTTAAGTCAGTTGTTTGCGAAGAATGAAACAAGTGGAGCAATCTATGATATTACGCAGAATGTTCCAATGTGGCTGGCGGTATTGATCATTGGCTGCCTTCCGGGATTTGTAGAAGAGACGATCTATAGAGGAATCCTGTTTTCTGCATTTCGGAAACGGTCAGTACTTACCGGTGTGATCATCAGTGGACTTTCTTTTGGCTTGATGCATATGAATTTTAATCAGATTCTATATGCCATCTATCTTGGAATCGTGTTTGCCCTGTTGGTAGAAGCAACCGGTTCTTTAGTATCTACCATGATTTTACACATGCTGTTTAATGCACTCAATACTTCTTATTTATATCTATTGCCAAAGTTATACGAGATATTAGGCAGTGTATCAAGTCAATATGCGAATTTTGATATTGAAGCGGAACTGGCAAAGACTCCGGAGAGAGGAACGTTATATACCATGTTGGAGGCATTGGCGCCGATGGCGGCAATCGGTGTGGTACTCATGATATTGATATTGAAGGCAATTGCGAAGAACAACGGCAGAGAGCTTTCATGGAAATATCTGTGCAGTAAGCGAGAGGAGACCGGCAAACCAATTAATATGTGGATCATTTTGGGGTGGATCTTCTGTCTTGTGTTTGCATTTTTGAATCTATTGGGAGGATGATTATTTGATAGAAGCAAGAGAACTCACAAAACAGTTTGTGAGAACATTGAAAAAGGGGAAGAAGGAAGAGTTTTTTGCGGTTGATCATGTAAGTTTTGTGGCAAAGCAAGGTGAGATATTGGGAATCTTAGGACCGAATGGTGCGGGTAAGACAACGCTATTGCGGATGCTTGGTTCTTTGATGGAACCGACCGAGGGGATGGTTGTGGTTACGGATAAGGACGGAAGGCAGATGACAGCCAAGAGTGATCTCAAACGGCATATTGGATATCTCTCTGAGAATACGAAGTTATATGGAAGATTTACGGTACGGGAAATGCTTGCTATTTTTGGGGAGTTGTATGGATTCACGGTAGAGAAATGTACCGGGAAGATCAACTGGATCTGTGACCTGTTAGATATGGGAGAATTCATAGACAACCGGATTGAAAAGCTGTCAACCGGGCAGAAACAGAGAACTTCGATTGCCAGATGCCTGATTCATGATCCCGATATCTATATATTTGATGAGCCAACATTGGGACTTGATATTATCAGTTCTAAGGCAATCATTGATTTTATGAAGCAGGAGAAAGAACGGGGAAAAAGTGTGTTATATTCTACACATTATATGGAAGAAGCGGAATTCTTATGTGATCGTATTGTGATGATCAATAAAGGACATATTATGGCTGTGGGAACTCCACAGGAATTGAAAGAACAGACAGGAACCGGAAATCTACGGGATACTTTTTTTGCATTTATGGAGGGGGGCACAGCAGATGAATATGAAGCAGTTGAAGACTCTCTATAAGAAAGAGATTATGGATGTGATCCGGGATAAGAAGACAATTCTTACAATGGTGGTTCTTCCGGTAATACTGTACCCACTGCTGTTTCTCGTTGTTATGCAGATCATGACGATGATTCTTTCGAATCAGGAGGAACAGACCTATTATGTGGCATATGACAAGGTATCGAAAGAGAATCAGCAGGCATTGGAGGAGTGGATTCAGGGGGATGAAGATGGGTACGATTATGTGATCGAGACAAAGGTCTCTAAGAATCCGAAGAAGGACTTGGAGCAGGAGAAGATCGATGCATATATCACAACAACCGTAACGGATGAGCAGGTGATCTATGAGGTGCATTATCTGTCAGCGGTAACGGATTCGTCGAGTGTATCGGATATGTTGAAAGAAGAGATTACGTCTTATTCGAAGAAGGTCGCTGAACAAAATGCAGATGCAATGGGGCTGGATGTAACGAAGGTGTTGTATCCGATCGATTCTAAGATTACGGATCAGTCTAGTAATGAAAGTTCCATGGGAAGTCTGCTTGGAAGTTTTATTCCATTCCTGCTGATCACAGGTATAATGACAGGATGCATGTATCCGGCAATTGATATTACAGCAGGAGAGAAGGAACGTGGAACGTTAGAGACGTTATTAACGTTGCCGATCGGGAATCTTGAATTGATCATAAGTAAGTTCTTATCCGTTGCAACGGTATCAATCGTGTCGGTGTTCATTAATATATTATCTATTGGCGGTATCGTGTTCTATCTGTTCCGTACGGTGATGAGTCTGACTGAGGGTGCGGGAGCATTTCGTTTGGCAACATTTGTGCCGGCAATTCTGATCTCAGTTGTATGTGTGATTGCTTTTGCATTGTTTATGAGTGCAGTGGTGATGTGCATCTGTGCATTTGCAAAGAGTTTTAAAGAGGCGAATAATTACATTACACCATTAACATTGATCGTGATGCTGACGGCATATGTGGGATTTATTCCTAATGTGGAGCTGTCGTCGGTAACTGCACTGATTCCGGTTGCAAATATTTGCTTGTTGATGAAGAATCTTATGGTATTTAAATATAATTTCACTTTGATCCTGATCGTACTATTCAGCAATATTATATATGCATTTGTTGCGGTATGGTTCTTAAGCCGGATCTATGACAGTGAGTCGATTCTGTTTGGGGAGTCATTTAGTGGAATTAAGTTATTTGAACGCAGAAAGAATATTGAGAAAGGAAGTCTTCCGACGATTCAGGAGAGTATTCTGATTCTGATCGTGGCATTATTGTTGATGGTATATGCAGGCGGAATGATGAGCCTGTCCTATCCGTTAGCGGGTGTGATCGTGCCGCAGTTTTTCATTGGTGTACTGCCGATACTTGCAGCGCTTTATATTAAGGCGGATCTGCGACAGGTGTTTGCGATTCATAAGCCGGGTGCCCGTAATCTGATCGGGGCTGTGATTCTTGTGATCGGAGCCGCAAGTGTATCTTTGCTGCTTAGTAACGTGTTGAGTTATTTCTTCCCGGAGAATAGTGAGTCTTTGAATGAAAGTTATCTGAACATGTTGGATGGAGTTCCGTTTGCGGCGGCGTTATTGCTGATCGCATTAACCCCTGCTGTGTGCGAAGAATTGCTATTCCGAGGATATATGTTTACAGCGTTCCGACGGAAAATGAGTCTTTCCAAGGCAATTGTATGTGTATCCGTGTTGTTTGCAATCAGCCATATGAGTCTGATCAAGATATTGCCGACAGCGATACTTGGTGTGGCATTGGCTTATGCGGTGTATGTTTCGAACAGTATATTTACATCTTCCCTGATGCATTTTCTGAATAATGGATTTTCTGTATTCCTGCTTTATTATGGAGATAATATACCATTGCTTCAAGATGAACAGGCAGGTCTGCCACTTGTTGTGTGTATGGTGATACTTGCGGTTGTGTGTATACCATTAGGAGTGCGTCTGTTGCACAGGAGTGAGAGTGTACAGTGAGAGAATGGATCAAGATGCAAGAACGGACTTCGAATGGGAATGAAGCAAGAATAGAAAAAATAGTGAGCAAAGTGCGAAAAATTTTGCGAACGATTAATAATAGAAGAAGGACCCGGTACTCATGGGGTGGAGTGCCGGGTCCTTTGGGGTAGGAATGTAATGACATTCCTATAAAAAGGGGTATGATGAAAAGTATATCAAAAATAAGGAAATGTCAATGTTATTATCGATCATCCGCTGGGATTACTCGATAGAAATATAATTGGTCTGTTCAACCTTAGGCTGTTCTTTAATCTTAGGAACCACGATGGTTAAGATACCATTCTCAAAGGATGCATGAATATCATTCTGTGTAACCAATTCGCCTACATAGAAACTACGCTGGCTCTTGCCGGTAAAGCATTCCTTGCGGATATACTGTCCTTTGCGTTCTTTCAATGTCTCATCTGCATGACGCTCTGCTTCGATGGTTAAGTAACCATCTTTCAGACTTGCAGTCACATCTTCTTTCTTATAACCGGGAAGTTCAATTCCCAATTCATACTTGTCTTCAAATTCCTTGATATCGGTATTCATCAGGTTCCTGGAATTCGCAGACTGCACATAGCGCTGTGCCGGTTTGTAATTATCATTGAAAAAATCATCGAATAAATCATTTGAAAAAATACTTGGTACTAACATAATTAATTCCTCCTTCTATGTTTCGAATGAAATTATAAGCAATGTGTTCAGGTTATCTTGTATTCCTAACCTGTGATTATGTTATAACACTTGCTGTTAGCACTGTCAAGAGGTGAGTGCTAATTTCACATTTTATTCACAATTTGCTCTGAAATATCTGATAATTCTATTTTGTGTTGACATATCGGTTAGTTAAGACTAACATATGGGTGTAACATTATATATGAGGAAACAGGAGAAAAGATATGCTGGTAAAGGAATTAAATGAACAAAAGGTTGGCAAGATTGGTCATGCATTTGGCTATTATGATTATGGAAAAGAAAAGGGACTGGTATCCTGTTATCGTAGTCAGGAAGCAGCGGCAGTCTATATTAATGGGTATGTCCGCATGGCAGTAAAAGGCGGATTGCTTCATACTACAAGTGAAAAGGGAGAAGCCTATATTGCTTATAAGGTTCCGGGTCAGAAGATAAGTCTTTCTGCCGGAATGGAATTAGTGAAGGCATTTTTCCAATCTATGACTATATCGGAAATGGTGCATTTTTTTAAATCTATGTCTCAAGGTGGTTCCGGGCTGCAAAGCCGGATGGATAAGGAGAAGAAACCATATATCTTTGTTGGTCTGGTCTGTGTGACGGAGGAATATCAGGGACAGGGGTATATGAGAAAAGTCATGGAAATGGCCTTTGCGGAAGGCAACCGGCTTCAGATTCCGGTCATTCTGGATACCGATGCACAATCAAAGTGTGATAAATATATGCATCTTGGCATGCAGTTAGCAGGAACAAGAGATTGTGGAGAACATGGTAAATTATATGATCTGATTAAATATCCGGATGCACCACAGGGAAAATAGTATGCGATAAGAAATACAGATGAGAATAAGGCAGGGTGTTTTTTTACTCTGCTTTTTATATTTTTACTTGCAATATACCCTACGGGGGTATATAATGACGACTGTAGATACAAAGTTTGTTATGAAATGTATAGGGAAAGGTATAGGGTTATGGAGAACGCAGATAATAAGGAACAGGAATCATGTCCAAAGTGTTGTTGTGAGAGAACAACGGAACGTTCGGAGAAGGAGTATAAGGATCTGATTCATCGTCTGAATCGGATTGAAGGGCAGATTCGTGGTATCAAAGGAATGGTGGAGAAGGATTGCTATTGTGCGGACATTTTAGTTCAGGTTGCGGCAGCAAACGCAGCACTTAATAGCTTTAATAAGGTGTTGCTGGCCAATCATATCAAAGGCTGCGTGACCCGCGATATCAAAGAGGGGAAGGAAGAGACAGTGGACGAATTGGTGAAGCTGTTACAGAAGCTAATGAAATAGAGAAAGAAGGAAAACACGATGCAACAATATACAGTGACAGGAATGAGCTGTGCGGCATGTAGTGCCCGTGTAGAGAAAGCCGTATCGAAGGTGGATGGAGTTACTTCCTGCTCCGTCAGTCTGTTGACCAACTCGATGGGCGTGGAAGGCAGCGCAAGTGACAGTGCAATTATCAAAGCGGTAGAAGAGGCGGGATATGGTGCTTCGGTGAAAGGCAGTTTGGCGAACGCAGAGGCTGGTCATGCAGAAGTCGAGGATGCATTGGCAGACAAGACAACTCCTGTTCTTAAGAAGAGACTGATCTGGTCAGTAGGATTTCTGCTTATACTGATGTACTTTTCTATGGGACATATGATGTGGAACTGGCCGTTGCCGTCCTTTTTAGATGGAAATCATGTGGCAATGGGATTATTACAGATGCTGCTTACGATCATTATTATGGTGATTAATCAGAGGTTCTTTATCAGTGGTGTGAAAGGTCTGATCCATCGTGCACCAAACATGGATACGTTAGTTGCCCTTGGTGCAGGTGCGGCATTTGGTTACAGTACCTATGCTTTATTTGCCATGACAGGAGCACAGGTGCGGGGGGATATGGATGCCGTCATGATGTATATGCATGAATTCTATTTTGAATCGGCAGCGATGATCCTTACCCTGATCACGGTTGGTAAGATGTTAGAAGCAAGGTCAAAGGGTAAGACAACCGATGCCCTGAAGGGATTGATGCAGTTAGCACCGAAGAAAGCAACATTGTTAGTAGATGGTGTGGAACAGATCGTGGATATCGATCAGGTGAAGAAAGGCGATCATTTTGTCGTACGTCCGGGTGAGAATATACCCGTGGATGGTATCATTATAGAGGGAAATAGTGCGGTCGATGAAGCTGCATTGACCGGAGAGAGTGTGCCGGTGGATAAGGCGGCAGGAGACAGCGTATCAGCGGCAACGGTCAATCAGTCCGGTTTTCTTACCTGTGAGGCAACCAGAGTCGGAGAAGATACGACTTTATCCCAGATCATTAAGATGGTGAGTGATGCGGCAGCAACCAAGGCGCCGATTGCCAAGGTGGCAGATCAGGTATCCGGTGTGTTTGTTCTGGTGGTTATTACAATTGCGTTGATCACTATTGTGGTATGGCTGTTAGTCGGACAGAGTGTCGGATTTGCACTGGCGAGAGGAATTTCCGTATTGGTAATCAGTTGTCCTTGTGCGTTAGGATTAGCGACACCGGTTGCGATTATGGTAGGAAATGGTGTGGGTGCTAAGAATGGTATCCTGTTTAAGACCGCTTCTTCTTTAGAGCAGACCGGAAAGATTCAGGTCGTGGCATTGGATAAGACGGGTACGATCACAAATGGAACACCGGAGATCACAGATCTGGTTCCGGCAGAAGGGATATCTGAGCAGGAGTTGTTGACATTGGCATATGTATTAGAGCGTAAGAGTGAGCATCCACTGGCAGGAGCTATTGTCCGGTATGTAGAACAGCAGCCGGATATAATAGAACAGACAACAGATCTGGAGGTGAAAGAATTTGAGGCCCTGCCGGGAAATGGTCTGTCCGGTAAGGTAGATGGAGCAATTCTTTTCGGAGGAAATGCTTCCTTTATCAGTCAGAAGGCAACGATTGGACGAGATATCCGTAAGTGCGCGGAAAACTTATCAGAGGAAGGTAAGACACCGTTATATTTTGCAAAGGATGGAAAGCTGCTTGGAGTGATCGCGGTAGCAGATACGATGAAGGAAGATAGTCCACAGGCAATTCAGGAACTTAAAAATATGGGAATTCATGTGGTTATGCTGACCGGTGATAACGAGCGGACGGCACAGGCAATCGGACGATTAGCCGGTGTAGATGAGGTGGTTGCCGGAGTTCTGCCGGAGGGCAAGGAAAGCGTGATCCGTTCTCTCAAAGAAATGGGAAGAACCGCAATGGTAGGAGATGGAATCAACGATGCTCCGGCATTGACCAGAGCGGATACGGGAATTGCGATTGGAGCAGGAACTGATATTGCCATTGATGCCGCGGATGTCGTGCTGATGAAGAGTGAGTTGCGGGATGTACCGGCTGCCATCCGGTTAAGCCGGGCAACGCTTCGCAATATCCATGAGAATCTGTTCTGGGCATTTTTCTATAATGTGATCGGTATTCCGTTAGCAGCCGGGGTGTATATTCATTTACTCGGTTGGCAGTTGAATCCGATGTTTGGAGCAGCAGCAATGAGTTTGTCCAGCTTCTGTGTGGTAACCAATGCACTGCGGCTTAACTGGTGCAAGGTATATGATTCCAAGAGGGATCGCAAAATAAAGTCAAAATATGCAATGTCGGTATCTGTGCTCCGTGGAGTACAACAAGATACCGATGAAGCAAATCATAAGGAGGACATGACAATGGAAAAGACAATGAAGATTGAAGGAATGATGTGCGGTCACTGCGAGGCAGCCGTTAAGAAAGCACTAGAGGCACTTGATGGTGTAAGCGAGGCAATTGTAAGCCATGAGAAGGGAACTGCAATTGTGAAGTTAAATGCCGATGTGGCTGATGATGTTTTGAAAGAGACGGTTGAAGAAAAAGATTATAAAGTTACAGAAGTGAAATAGTGATATCATTTATGCTGCAAGGGTGCGGGTGAACGACATCCTTGTATTCTTTTATTTGACAAGGAAGCAAAAAATGATAGTATAAGCAGTAGAGATACATGTTAGGAGGAAAGAGCGTATGACACCGAAACAGACATTTTATGAGAATCAGGCAAAGTCCATCATTCACAAGTTAGAGGCAAGAAAGATGGAAGGCTATTATTGCCCGGACAAAGAATCTGCGAAAGCCAAAGTATTAGAGTTGATCGGACCGAATAAGAAGGTTGTAACCTATGGCGGTTCCATGTCATTGGATGAAGTCGGATTAAAGGAAGCAGTAGAGGAAGCAGGACACGATCTGTTACGCCGTGAGAAATATGTGACACCGGAAGAGAAGAGAGAATGTTTTGCAAAGCAGACGCTGGCAGATGTATTCATGATGAGCACGAATGCAATTACATTAGATGGGGAGTTGGTAAATATTGACGGTTCCGGTAATCGTGTTGCCTGCCTGGCATTTGGACCGAATGAAGTGATTGTAGTAGCCGGTATGAACAAAGTGGTTAGTAATGTGGAAGAGGGAATAGCCCGTTCCCGTAATTTCGCTGCACCACCGAATACCGTACGGTTAGGTTGCGATACACCATGTGCAAAGATCGGACAGTGCGGCAATTGTCTCAATGATACGATCTGCTGTCAGATAGTGGTGACAAGAGCATCCAGAGTGCCGGGAAGAATCAAGGTAATTCTTGTAGGAGAAGAGCTGGGATACTAAAGAAAATTAATGTCTAAAAATATTGGCATAAATATAGACACATTGTAAAATGTGTCTATATTTATTTTTGGACAAAGGAGAAATGCTTTGAATTACTATATCTACGCAAAAGATCAGGAAAATGTTTTATTGTTTGAAAACGTTGTAAATATGGTGATTGACAGAGAGGATTCGGTATATTATTCAACGGAAAGTTCGAGAAGTCATAAGGAGTTAGAAGCAGTCAAGCAGACCTGTAATTATAGTGATGGAATTATTATTTACAAGTTATCTGCACTTGGAGCGACCGATACGGAGATTGATGCACAACTGGAATGGTTTATCCGGCAATCGATCCGTTTGATTATCTGTACGATACCATCCACGTATCAATATGGAATCGGGCAGCCGGTGAATAAGGCAGTGCTTGCTACAATCCGACAGTCGTTATATGGAACAGGTGGCTTGCCGTTTCGGGAACACAGACGATCGAATGCCGGGAGAAAGAAGATTGCATTTCCGGATAATTGGGAACAATTGTACAAGGAATGGGAACAGAAGAAGATATCGTCGAAGCAGTTTATGGAAAGTGCAGGACTGAAGAAAGCAACATTTTATAATCTGCTTGCGGAATATCAACATTGCAACTAATGAAACGATATGATACAATGGTAGCAATTCGCCAGCTTGTAAGTGCGAATTGTTGAATACGGTCATGAGCTATGCTCATGGAATAGAATGAAAATTTGTTTGTATACAGGGAGAGAAAACCATGGCAGACAATATGGTGGAACAGATTAAGAAACTGAAAGAAGAAAAAGATGTTGTCATTCTTGCACACTATTATGTAGATGGACAGGTACAGGAGTTAGCGGATTATGTTGGTGATTCGTATTATCTGGCAAAAGTGGCTACGAAAGTAAAGGAGAAGAACATCCTGTTTTGCGGTGTGTCTTTTATGGGTGAGAGTGCCAAGTTATTGAATCCGGGTAAGAAAGTTGTTATGGCAGATGAGAATGCAGATTGTCCGATGGCACATATGGTAACGGTAGAGCGGATCGCTGAGGTGCGCAAAGAATATGACGGGGATGTTGCGGTTGTCTGTTATGTGAATTCAACAGCAGAGATCAAAGCGGTTTCGGATGTATGTGTGACTTCATCGAATGCGTTGCGTGTAGTGAAGAAGATTCCGCAGAAGAATATATTCTTTGTACCGGATAACAATTTAGGCCGTTATGTGGCACAACAACTGCCGGACAAGCATTTTATATTCAATGATGGCTTCTGCCATGTACATAAGAGCATTTCTAAGGAAGCCGTAGAGGAAGCGAAGAAGGCACGACCGGATGCGTTAGTGTTGACACACCCGGAATGTACAATGGATGTATTAGAGATTTCTGATTTTATCGGAAGTACCTCTGAGATCATAGATTATGCAACAGCAAGTGCTGCCAAAGAGTTCATTATCTGTACCGAGATGGGTGTATTTTTTGAACTGATGCAGAAGAATCCGGATAAGAAGTTCTATTCCGTAGGACACAGACAATTCTGTCCGAACATGAAGCTGGTTACATTGGATAAAGTATTACATTCACTTGAGGTGATGGAACCGGAAGTAATCCTGCCGGATGACATTATGGACAAAGCAAAACTGCCATTGGAGAAGATGTTAGAGCTGGCAGAGTAGGAACGGATTTTGTAAAAGATATCGATAATATAATAGGAAATGTATAATGTATATAAGAAAGTCATCATGGATGGCTTTCTTTTTTAACATAATTTACATATTTTTTTGTATATATTTCCATTGTATTTTTTATGAATTCGTATTACACTATTCATGGAGTGGAGAATGTAAGTGTTGATAAGGAGGACGTTATGCGTAAGAAGTCACATATTTCATTGGCAAAGCATATTGTACAGATTTCGGATATCAAGAACTTTGATGAACATAAGAAGGCATTTTACATTGGAAGTATCTTGCCGGATTGCAAACCATCCTTTTTGACGAAGAGACATGAGATTACGGGAACATTTGATTTAGTTGAGAAAGGTATGTATAAGTTGACACAGGGGTATCATCGGATGGATGAGTTGTCAACGATGTATTTTACCAAGCTTGGTGAAGTGATGCATTATATTGCGGATTACTTTACATTTCCACATAATAAAGAATATCCAGGAACTATGAAGCAGCATTGTGTATATGAAGGACAGTTGAAGCATAAGCTGCGTGAATACATTGGCAATCTGAATGAAGGAGACATGAAGCGTTGGTGGTCTGGCCTGCAGTTGGATGATCTCAACCGCTTTACCAGTGTTGCAGATATTTGCGATTTTCTGAAAGAGGAGCACCGTCAATATATTCGCAGGGGAACCCATTCAGTGGAGGAAGATTGTAAGTATATTGTAGGTATCTGTTCAAAAGTTGCATTTGCGATATTGCATGTTTGCAAGCTTACAATGGTGCCGGAACCGGTGTATGCTACCGTTCACTAGACAATAGAAGAAAGAATCAGTAGAAGGCTGCTACATTTGGAAAGAATCCGAATGTAGCAGCCTTTTTAGATTAAAATTGTAGAAGTGGTTTATGATCTCATAAATCGGAATGATGTATGGCAAACAATAGATGCTGGGTTGTTTTTTATTTGTCGGACTTGTTTTTTGAGGTTGCGATGTAGATGTATAAGCTAGTGAGAAGTCCCGTTGAGGTGATAAAGACAATCAGCCAGATGGTTGGATTAGTTTCATCACCGGTTTTTGCAGATATAGTTGTTTGTTGTGTAGCTGTGTTTGTTGACTGCTGTGTCGTTGTGACGGTTTTCTGATTAACATACCGGTTTTTGAATATTGGATTCTCTTCGTATTCTGCGTGGACCGTCATGGTTCCGTTACCGTAGCGTGTTACCTGAATGGTGACTGGATATGAAGAATCATCATAATGTATATTTTTCTGTTCGTCATTGACTTCTACAATATAGTAGGTATAGAACCCTGCTGTCTGGAAGGTGATTGGGTCAAAAGTCACTTTGCCGGAGGCATCATTTTGGGCAGTGGCAATTGTAGCGTTGTTCACATCTATGATACGGAAAGTAAATTGTTTATCGGATAAAGTATGATCTTTTAAGATTTTTTGTGCACTGATCGAAATACTGACCGGCTTATTTGAAACGATAGCGGTTGGAATGACCGGCTGTGTGGTTGGCTGCTCTGTGGTTGGCATTTCAGTAGTTGGTTTCTCAGTAGTCGTTTTTTCCGTGGTTAGTTTTTCTGTGGTGGGTTGTTCTGTGGTCGGTTTCTCAGTAGTCGGCTGTTCCGTGGTCGGCTTTTCTGTGGTCGGTTTCTCAGTAGTCGGCTGTTCCGTGGTGGGTTGTTCCGTGGTGGGTTGTTCGGTAGTCGGCTTTTCAGTGGTCGGCTGTTCCGTGGTCGGCTGTTCCGTGGTAGGCTTTTCGGTAGTCGGTTTTTCAGTAGTCGGTTTCTCAGTGGTCGGTTTTTCAGTGGTAGGTTGTTCAGTAGTCGGTTTTTCAGTAGTCGGTTTTTCAGTGGTCGGTTTCTCAGTGGTAGGCTTTTCAGTGGTCGGTTGTTCGGTAGTCGGCTTTTCAGTGGTCGGTTGTTCGGTAGTCGGTTTTTCAGTGGTAGGTTTTTCAGTGGTCGGTTTTTCAGTAGTCGGCTTTTCAGTGGTCGGTTGTTCGGTAGTCGGCTTTTCAGTGGTAGGTTGTTCGGTAGTCGGCTTTTCTGTAGTTGGTTCTGGTTCGGTGTAACCTGTGAAATCAAATCTGTGACTTTCTTTTCCGTCCTGATAGGTTTTCTTTGCAATGATGCTTCCGTTGACAGCACCATAGCGAATCTGTGCAGATGGTGCAAGAATTGTACCAAAGAAGTAATCACTGCATCCAACACAGGCGTAATCATTTGTGACAAATTGCCTGTTGGCGTTACCACTGTCGTAGAGATTCCACATCAGACCGCAGGCATTTGAGATAACCTGTTCACCATTGTTATATCCATTCAGGCAGGTCACAAGGTTGGCAAGACTGTGGATGCTGGAACCTTTCATATCCACATTTACAATTAATGTGGTAGATGCAGGCATGGTAATGTTAAGAATTCGTTTCTGGTTACCGGCACTGATCTCAGATGCAGTTACATTGAGATAATGATTCTTGCCTGATTCACTGACGGTAATGGTCTGGTGTTCACCGGATACTTTGCTTAAAGTTACATCTTTAGAGGATTTAAGTTTAGAGAGATTGGTAGATATTTTTTGGAGATTATTTAATTCAGCAGAGATGTTAATATAGGGCAAAGAGGAATTGGTCTCCTGATAAATCTTCGCACTTGTCTGTTGATCAAAAAAATTACTGTTACATCCAATGCTGATCCGGTTTTCATGCTTGGAGATATTGGCTGCAAGTGTCTTACCCAAAATGATGTTACCATTGCTGTTGATGTTTGACAGTGCTTCCGCATATTGTCCTATGTAGTTGTCTTCCCGTTTGCCTAGATGATTGTTCTGCTTAGCACCAAAGGTATGTGTATTGGCATATAATTGATTCGTCGCAATATTACCGTTCGTATGCCCACCGAGCGTGACTTCTTCCGCAAAGATGTGAAAATCAAAGGCTGGCGACGAGTAAGAGGTTCCTCCAAAATGATTCTGCGGTGTGTAGGCTGTGTTGATAGACTTTGTGTTATCTAAGAGATTGTAAGCCAGATAATCACCGGCTCCGGCTTTGGCACTTCCCATATTCAGTGCAATGATCAACAATAGTGCTGTAATGATTGCAAGAATGCGTTTCACTTTGGTAGGGATTTTTCTTTTCATATTTTTCAAATTCATCACCTCTTTTCTACGATATACATTTTGCAGAAAAATGTGACTACTTTTTTTGTCGAAAACATGTACCCTTGCACAGCGTAAGTGACGGTGGACGCACGAAATGTTAGGTTGTGAATCGGTTGCAAGAATATAACATATCAACGCAGGCACGCTCTCGCTACTCATCACTCGCAGCGGTACTAGGCTCGAAAACACCTCGCCGAGTACCGGCGGTTCTGAAGTACCTGCTTATGATAAGTGTTATATCCTT
>Ga0129310_1001126_pt1 | contig 25170 bp, 22 predicted proteins | sample Go1ome_2_FD_94433 | JGI IMG/M metagenome (GOLD analysis project Ga0129310, IMG submission 94433) | Western lowland gorrila individual fecal microbial communities from Wisconsin, USA - Go1022A metagenome | ecosystem: Host-associated > Mammals > Digestive system > Large intestine > Fecal | place... | reverse complement strand
TATACTTTTATCAAGCTGAAAAAATCTATCTTTTTCGGCTTTGTTGTTATGCCTTTTTATTTGTCGAAAAAATTTTTCTTTTTTTCAAAAAAGGGCTTGACAAACAGTAACAGGTTTGTCGATAAGATTATTATACCACGAGCACCCACTTAAGTCAAGAAACCCACGCTGAAAAGCAAATAAACACCAGAAAGGACACCCACCATGATAAACCCATTACTCATAACCAGAAAAGAAAACGCCGGAATCCTCCGCAGAATATGCTCCGAGCTGAACGCCGTTCCCCGCGAGATGATGGGCGAGGACTGGTCGCTTGCTGTATTTCTTAAGCGCGACTTAAAGACGTATCTCTATCAGTCACATTTCATCTTTGACCTGTCCGCATTCAAGGAACAGGGCGATGAATTCGTGAACCTCTGCGCCGGGATATACTATCAGAAATCCGACGCAAACATCGTTATTTACGCCGACAACTGCTATCCCGGTGATGAAATCCTGAACAAGCTGGTGCATAACGAATATCGTTGCGAATTCCCCCGATGTTGACGAGAAAACAAACATTTCTATGATGGCGCAGGACCTGAAAGAGTGCATTACGGAGGGGATTTCACAGAAGAAATGGCGGCGCTTCGACAAGTCGTTTGACGCATTCGCAGAAGCCCGCGAAGCCACAAGGGAAACGCTGAATAAAACAAAATCGACCCGTTCAAACAAGCGAACTCACGGGTCTGATTTTGTTACGCTTCGCTTTATTCAGCGTGTCCCTGTAATTGCCGAAAAGGAAAAAGAAAAGCCCCGCTACTCCCAGTCGAACATCAGCATAGCTGTCGTGGGAGCGCAGGGCAGAATAGGTGCAACGACCTTTGCATTGCGGCTTGCGGCGTATTTCAAGAGTCGTGACGGAGAGAGCCTTGTGGTCTGCGCAAACAAGCGTGGATTTCCACAGCTTGAGATGATGAGCGAGTATTACGGCGGCGCCGAGCAGAATGGTATCTACACGATAAACGGCATTGATATCTGCACCGCCCTGACCGAACCGGAGAAGCAGTATAACGTCCAGATTTACGACTACGGCAGTCTGCCCACTTCCGAGCTGAAGCTCGATTCGTTCGATAAGGTGTTCATTATCGGCGGTACGTCATGGAACGAACTCCCGATGATATACATGGCACAGCAGCCGCTTAACAGCGTGAACTACACCGTGGCGGTGAATTTCTCGGACAAGGCGGCGGTTGAGAAGAACAAGGAGTTCCTTATGCTCAGCCTGAATGAGGTGATGGTTCTGCCGTTTGAGCCGGATCCGTTTGCCATTGGGCAATATGAGGAGATGTTTGATATGGTATTTTATTCCATTGTCCAATAGCTTTTCTTATATAGATATGCATATCTAATAAGATAAAGACAATCACATAATCAAATCAATGTATTCTGCAAGAGAATTTGCGGCAATATCATGGGTTGCTTCGGTAGGGTGCCAGTCTGCGGCGTAGCCTGTGCTTCCATCCTGTGGAGTAAAGTGGAAAGCTGATATGTTTTTGTCGCCTGTTTCAGTAAAATAATCGTTGACTGCCTCTTCGACTGCCGGATACAGGATGTCGCTCATTACGCCAAGGCAGCATATTATATGAGATTCCGGTTAGTCTTTTCTGACGGCCTTAAGGAACTCGACATATGAGATTCTGTAATCTAGGTCTGAAAAAAGAACTGTGTAAACGCAAAAATGATGTTGTATAATAAAACTTGACACCCCACGCTCAAAAGGATATACTAAAACCAGGAGGGTGAAGGACATGTCAGAAGCAAAAAAATACGACAGGAACTACAAGGAAGAGTCAGTAAATCTGGCGCTGGAAATAGGGGTAAAGCGAGCCAGCGAGGAACTGAAGGTACCGTACGGAACGCTGTACGGATGGGTACAAGCGGCGAAGAACGACGACCTCGATATTGAGGAGCGAACGCCCGAAAACACAATGAGTCTTGCGGAGTAGATCCGTCAGCTGCGAAGCGAGGTAAAGCAGCTGAACAAGGAGAACAAGCGGCTTCAGGAGGAGAGAGACTTTCTGAATGAGGCAGCAGCTTTTTTCGCCGCGAGCCGTCGGAAGTAAACAAGCAGGAACGAATGAAGTTCATTGCGCTCAAAACCTGCGATTGAGGCACAAAAGGCAGAATTTCATTCTGCTGCAAAGCGCTGAAAGTGACACGTCAGGGATTTTACGAATATCTGAAAAATCGTAATAAACCCTGGAAATACGAAGGACTGGCGGCAAAAATGATATAAAGTCACGCTGGATAAAGCAGAGCGTAACAAAATCAGACGCGTGAGTTATCGCGTTTGAACGTGTCGATTTTGTTTTATTCAGCGTGACTTTGGATACTCAGCGAAGACGAATGTAACGATACATACGGCAGGGAGCTAATGCATAAGGCGCTGCTTCTTAAGTATCCGGATTCTGGAATACCAAGTGAAACCACGGTATACCGCGTAATGACAGCGATAGGAATAATGCACAGACCCAACCGAATGGTATAATGAAAGCAGACCGCGAAGCGCGAAAATCAGACGACTTGCTGAAACGTGATTTTAAAGCTGGCAAGCCTTTCAGCAAATGCGTAACTGACATCACGGAAGTCAAAGCTAAAAATGGCAAGTTGTATGTGTCGGCAATTTTTGATTGTTACGACCTGACAGCTGTCGGACTGTCAATGGACGATAATATGAGATCCGAGTTGTGCGCTGCAACTGTCGAAAATACAGCGGCGGCGTATCCCGAATTCTGCGGTGCGGTACTCCACTCTGATCGCGGAAGTCAGTACACAAGCGCTTCATACAGGGCCGTGCTGAACGAGTATGGGGTAAAACAGAGTATGAACAGCGCGGGAGGCAGATGTCATGACAACGCCCGCTGCGAAAGCATGTGGACGAGAATGAAGAACGAGCTTTTTTACAGCTGTGGCAGAAGAAGCACAGATTACACGATAGAGCAGCTGAAAACAATGATCTGGCGCTACTACATGAGTTATTGGAATAACCGCAGAATATGCGCATCCATAGGAGGAATTCCTTCAGCCGAGAAGCGCCGCAGATATTACTCGGATAAGACAGGCAAATCGGCGGCCGCCGCAATGGAATAAATATCCACCCCGCTACTCTATGTGGATATTTATTCCATTGCACTGTTGCTCAAAATTTTTGAGTGTAATGTGTAAAACTATATTGACAATATCATCATCAAGGTTCACAGCGCCATAGATTTTCTTCAGATCAGTGCAGACTTCCTTGCGGTCCTTGTACGGCACGAACTTGCAGCTGTTTCGAATCTGGTGAACTATGCAGAGCTGATTCTTCGTCTTCGGGAAAACAGAGTTTATCGCATTACAGAGCCCTGTGAGGTTATCATGACAGGCAATGAAAATGTTCTTAACGCCGCGGCTTTGGAGGTCAGAACAGATACTTGCATAGAAGCTCGCAGGCTCGTTTTCGGATATCCAGGTGCCGAGGATTTCCTTATGACCCTCCATGTTTATACCCAGCACAGAGTGCACGCATTTCGTGATAATTTTGTTATCCTTGCGCGAATTGAACACGATCCCATCAAAGAAGACAACCGGATAAACTGCATCAAGCGGACGGTTCTGCCACTCGTTGACCTCCGGCAGAATTTTGTCGGTTATACGCGAAACCAAGCCTTGCGAAATTTCGGTTCCGTAGATCTACTTTAACACATCTTCGATGTCGCACTGGGACATACCTTTCGAATACATCTGCATGATTTTCTGTTCAATTTCGTCGGTTCTTGTCTGTCGCTTTTCGATGACTTTTGGCTCAAACTCGCCATTTCTGTCGCGCGGAACAGAGATTTCGCACTCGCCATAGTCGCTGATTATGTTTTTTTACCGTAGCCAATTCCGCCTGCTGCCCTATACTGTGCGGCATCCATACCGCACTTTGGGGGCAGCTGCGCAAACATCCTGTTTGCGACTGTTTCCGGAGTTGTTCCAGGCAACGGAGTTCTTCTCGTAGCCCAGATGTTCGTCCATTTCTGCCTCGAGTATCTGCTCGATTGTTCCTGCGAACATCCGCTTCAGCTTCGCATGAATGTCTCCGGTTGACTAGCAATCCGCCATCAGCAGCTTCACCAGTTCAATCTCTCGTTCGTCTAATCCGTGTGTTCTTTTCATGTGCTTATACCTCACTTCCTGTGGGTATTATTGACATTTAAATGGTTCGGTTTTCAGACTCGATATGTTGGATAAATAATATTAATTTTGACTCATATCTAAATGACATGGATTAAATTTCATTTATTGCATAATTGGTAATTATGAAAAGCTTATTATCTTTATCTATATAGAAATGACGCCGCTTATAATGTCTTTTCTTATTAATTTTGAAATAGTATCATAACCTAGAATTATATAACACTATCATATTATAACAACATCATTAAGTAGAATATTCATTCTCCCATTATCCAGGGTTTCATTAATGTGCCAATGACCAGCAAACCACTTTTTGAAGGTCAGTCCATTCCTGTAAAGCCAGTCGAAGAAGCCGGTTAATTCAATGTCGTGTGGATCTGGAGTGTGATTTATGGCATAGATTATGCAGGAGGGAATCTGGTGCGTGAGTACATAATCAACACTGTAACCCACCCGATTTAGGTTTGTCGATGCTGTTTTATAGTCTGTGTTGTTAGGAAGTTCATCCTCCCACCACGATATATGTCTGCGGCGCATGTACTTGTCATGGCTATATGCTCCTCCGAATGTGAAGAAGCTCTTTCCCTCAAGATCATAAATCTGCCCACGCATAAGGTGAATAACATTTTGTTCCACGCGATGAATCCTTCCGCCGTGCCAGTTTTCTTCTACGGTGTGCAGGTTAAGAAACTCAAAATTCTCATGATTGCCATCCACAAAGCAAATCGTGTAATTCTGCTTGGAAAGTTCCTTAAGCATTGCGTTGTGATAGGGGTCTCCCCACACAAAACCGAAATCTCCGCAGACGATAACGGTGTCGTTTGGAGTAAGGTCATACTTTGCGAGCCGATTAAGGAACGGGTCAAGTTCGCCGTGGGTGTCGCCTGTTATGTAAATCATTGTTACAATCCTTTCTGCTAATGCAGCACACCTGAACAATCACAGTCTCTGGCAAGACAAGATTCTTTCGGATAATATCCTTTCATTCCGACTTTATTTGGTTTCGCGTTCTCAAGACACACCACTCAAGAGGAGTGTTCAGAATATACTCAAAACTTCTTGCATCTGCATATTCATTCGCATCAATTTCAACGGTTTGAGATGAATACTCATAGAAATCAGATGTCCCATGAACATAGTTGCCAAACTCTGATTTATAGGTTGTAATCTTGTCAAAAATCAAAAGATTCTTTCTGTCATCATCAGTCTCGTCATAAAGATCTACCAAATGATGAGCATATGAATGATGAGCCTCATGGCAAATCACCTTTATAACATCTCCATAACTTGCAGAAGCCAGGTATTCAGAGCTGATAGTAATTACCTTTGACTTATGTGAGTAACAGCCAGCGACTTTTCCCTCAAGATCATCACAGCGCACAATCAACAGATCTATTCCCAGATACTCTGCCTCGGAATCAGCCACCAACTGTGCCCATTCAATGCGCTTGTCATTGCTCCATCCATTCCATGTTTGGTACTCTGGGAGGGTGAGACTATGTTTTGGCTCTGTCATACTATATTCCAGTTTGTCAGAAGTGATGCGTTTTACTGAAGCAGTAAAGGACCAGTAAATCATACACATCAATGCCAATATCACAAAGAAAAACGGGCATCTCAAAATCGCTGTAACTCTTGTCCGATTTCGAACCTTAATTGTCGGACAGGAATTGTGAGTGTTCAATTCTCTATCTATTTTTGTTTGCATAGGTCCTGCTCCCCCCTTTTTTAGTTATTTCAATTCTATCACACTCTGATTCCAAAATCAAAATGAAATATTATGTAGCTTTTCCAGAAAACTAAAAAAGCATGCAGAAACATAGCATTTTCATTAATTCATGTCTATTCTAACGTTATCCCGAATTCCGATAGCAACTCTTTAGATTTCTTTCTGTATTCCTCAGACATAAACGGATACTTGTTCTTTATCATGTGGATAGCATACTGTTTGTATGTAACAGCCGTTTCTTTGTCAGCTTTAACAGCCTTATGCAAAAGATATATCACAGCCAAATCATAAGCTGCGTCATAGCACTTAAGTCTGATAGCTTTCTCAAAGCACTTTATTGCTTTGTCCTCATTTAGGTTAAATGCAAAAACCTTGCCTAAGCTGTGGCATGCATCCTTGTCATTACGGTTCGCAGCATATTCAAGATATGCCTGCGCATCATCGTAATTGCCCTCCTCCATGAGAATTGCGCCAAGATGTTGTTGTGCCTCGCGCTCATCAAAGTCAGCGGCGGTTTCAAGATAATAACGCATCTCCTGTTTCTCCGTTTCAGAGAGCGTTTTCCCCAGCCTAAGCTGATTATGATAGTAAACCGCAAGATTTACCATAGCATTCGTATTTCCAAAATGAATGGCTGTGCAAAGATAGTTCCTTGCCAGAAGGAATCTGTCATTTTCTATCGGCTCTTGCGGAACATTCTCAATTGAAGAAATATACTCACCAAGGATTAGCTTACCCAAGCTGTTAAATGCTTTGGGAAAGGTCAAATCTTTTTTGGCAATGTACAAATAAAGTTTCAAAGCATACTTCAGGCATTCATTTTTTGCATATTTTGTAATTTGTACAATCTCTTTGTCGCGGAATGAAAATCCAAGAATATGGTCTCTGCGGCTCCAGCTCTCGTTTGTTTTGTATTTTGTATAAAGAGTGTTCTCGTCCGAATCCTTTTTTGCCCGGTTGTATCTGATATCTTCTAATCTCTTGTCTATAGAGACATATCTCTCTACATAATCAATGTGAGATTCGGTGAGGTATTGGTTTTCAAACATGAACGCTATTTCCCATAAGGCGTTGGACTCTGTTTCGGATTTTGCAGGTTTTCCATTGTTATCGTCTTCGTCAACAGGCATCATTCCACTTGCAATTAGGAAATAATCAAGAGCAAGCTCCGGCTCTTTGCTGTAAATATGGTTTGCATACATGAGTGATGCATAGCCATTACCGCTGTCCGCTGCACATCTCAATAACTTAATATGCATTCCAGAATCCGGAGTTAATGTCAGTGCTTCGTGAAACACTCTTTTCGCAGAGAAATGCGGAAGATTAAATGCGACACAAGAGAAAGCATGATAAAACAAATGTCCTATGAAATTATTGGTAGTGTCTACAACCTCAACAGCAAAGCATTCTCTTATTTGCCTCAATTCCTCATCAAAGAAGAACATACTGTTGCAGCAGTCCATAAGCTCCTGCAGAAAGTCCTGACCGCTTCGGTTCTGAACTGAGCGGATTGCCTTTTCAAGCTTCGCTCCAGAGGACATCAGGACTTTTCTGAATTCGGGATTTTCAATCTCGCGCGGCAGGATTTTAAGAGAATTTATAGAAGTATTTCCGCTGGGCAACTTGTTAAGATATCCAATCTCCGTTTTCCATTCTTTGGTTATTTCAGGGTTATTTTTGTCATAAGGGAGTATCGTTTTAAGGATACTGTCCCGTGAAGTGTACAAAGCGAATATGCTGTATCTTCCCTTATTAGCCTGTGCAAACAAAAGAATCTTATTGCACAGTTCTTCAAGATTTATTCTGTCATAGGTGTTATACTCTTGTACATTCTTCAAAACCATTCCTCCGTTCTAAGTCAAGGTGTATTCCAGAAAACTTCAAGGAATATCAATTTGCGCTAACCGTCTATAATATGCTATAATTTAAGCATAACAACACGATTATTAACTTGCTGGAGTTGTATTATATCATTACTTTTAGGAAAAGTCAAGTACTTATTTCAAAAAGGGACAAAAATGGTTTTATTTGATTATACCAGCGAAGAGCGACCACTTGTTGAGTTGCTTAAACTGCTTAATTCTCCCGGCACCTCAATATTTTTTGACGCAGAAGATGAGATGCTACATGCTCTACCTGTGAACAGACATTCTGCCGAGCGAATCATAGAGTACATAAATGACTTTGACAGCGTCACCGCGTGGGAGATTCTGATTGCGAAATATTTGGGATCTGCTTACATCCACTGAGCAGTTGGAAATGAGAAAAAAAGCGTATCTTCATCTGGAAAGCGAAATGGTGGATTCATGGTTCGACCGCAAATGACATAATATGCCGAATTAAGAAGGGAGTGGGATTTTGCTACACAGCATGAAACTTAAAGATGAGCCATTTCACTCCATTACCGCAGGATACAAAACCATTGAGCTGCGGCTTTTTGACGAAAAGCGCCAAGCACTTAAAGTCGAAGATTTCATCGAGTTCACAAACATTGACTCTCCCGACTTGACCGTCACTAAAAGGATAACCGCCCTGCACCGCTTTGCTTCATTTGAGGAGCTTTATTCCTTTGTCCCGCTGTTGTCATGCGGATACACGCCTTTTACGCTACCGTATGCAAAAGCGGGGGACATGCAGGCATATTACACAAAGGAAGAGCAGGATAAACTCGGCGTTGTGGGAATCGAACTTGAATCCGAGCCGCTTCAGAGGTTTCTTGCGGGGCAGGCAGGGTCATTGCCAGACTGCTCAAGCTACAATGAAGCGTTAGCTGAAATACGCTCGGGGCGAAAGCAAACTCATTGGATTTGGTATGTTTTTCCTCAGATAAAGGGGCTGACATACGACCCTGTGACGGAGTATTACGCTGTGACTCTGCAAGAGGCAATTGCGTTTCTGGAGCACCCGATTCTCGGAAAAAGGCTGATTGAAATTGCTACCGCATTGCTGAATATCGAAGCGTTTGACCTGGTTTCTGTTGTAAGCATGGTTGACGCGTTCAAGCTCAAGGCAAGCATGACACTATTCAGCGTAATTGCACCCGACATGATTGTCTTTGGACAGGTGCTGAAGAAATACTGTTTCGGTGCGCGGGACAGTTTTACAGTCAGACTTATAGAGAATACTTGCTTTTAATGCTGCCAAGCTTGTCAGGAATACCTAGAGAAAGAATATTCTGAATAATTGGCAGACAATCAGAATACGGAAGGAGCATTGTCAATGAGGTTGCCTGTGTTAATTTTTCGTTTATCTTAGAAATACAGTCGCTTATTTCGGTTATGCCCGCTTTTCCATTTGCAAGGATATTAAGTGGATTATAGTTTTTTTCCTTATAATCCTTGTCCACGTCATCCACAATATCTAGAAGGTAAACACTGCAAGCCACACTTTCGATAATTTTCAATCTGATTTCACCATCGCTAAATAAACTAAAGAAAGTGGCGCAAGCATCAGAAATAGTTTTTGAAAAAAGTGCAGCCATGGAAGAAAAATCTGAATTTTGCGACTTTTCATTGGATACCAATTCTTGTAATCCTCTCTCAATGAATAGAGCAATATTCGGGTATCTTTTTTTTACTGCCTTATATGCAAACTTTACCATAAATCGAGGGACACTTTTTAGGAATTCCCCATCTATAACATCATTGTTCAGCTTATGATATATAAGCGCAATGCTTAATGCAGCAAAATAGTCATAAATTCCATCTGTTTTTTTTACTTGACAGTTTGTAAACAAGCATTTTTGGCAGTCACATTTGCTCGGAGAAACAGGATCACCTAACATTAGAAAGAAGGTAATATCATAAGAAAGAAATATTCTGGACACATTTGAATATCTGCCCATGTGTCTACACAGTTCGCAATAATGGTATCTATACAGTGAATATTCTCTGAATTTCAGTTCGTCTTTAAACACTTGAATATATCCAAACATTAGCAAAAATTACCTGCCTTGATTCCTAAAATCTTCGCGTTCATGTTCGTGCTGTGATATAGTATCACGAATCGCATCGATTTCTTTTAATCTACTATGATAACGATTAAGTTCGTTTTTTGTGTTGATTGTTTTATTATATATTTCTTTGTAACCATTGGTTTCTCTCAAATCAATGGGAGTACCCGATTTTTCTAAAAAAGAGCAAACAAGATTCATATATAATTCGAATTCATCAAGTTGGGTATTAAGCTCTTTCTGTTTCCTTTCTGCTTGTTTAGCAGTTGATTCAAGCTCTTGATATTCTGGATCTAGACTTAATAGGAGTTCAATTTCTTCATTATGTCTCCTTTTTAATCTCTCCATTTCATCATTTCTCCTTTTGGCTTCATGTTTATTTTGCACTTCCTTCACCTTTGCATGAATTTCTGTTCCAATGCCAATTAACACTCCAAGAACAGATAAGCCAGCGGCACTCAAAGCAATGCAGAATACTACTAAACAGCAGTTTCCACATGTATCACCAGCCCAGCACCAAGAATGTAGCACATTTGGAGAGTATGCTTTATCTGCACAGTCCTGTATTTCAAGTTCAGCCTTTTTCATTATGGGAGCGCTTATGTATTTGAGGCATTCTTCTTTTGCTTTTTTCAGCTCATTTACTTTTCTTGAATACAGATTAGGGTAGGTCTTGTCGTACCCATTTTTAATCAACGCATTCATCTGCACCGAATAGGCATTTTCAATCTGTTCTGAATCGGCGAATACAGATATTTTAAGAACATCGTGCGATTTCATTTGACCCTCCTATTAAGCTCAATAGTGTTTGCACATAACCGCATTATTTCCGTTATTGTCTGTATAAAGTTCGGAAACGGTAACCGAGCCAGATTCAATGCAATTGTCGTACATATATCGGGCGAGGGGGTTAATCAATGCCGACTCTATAACATTTTCAATTCCTCGACCGCCCTTGTCCTTGCAGGTTTCCTTACATAATTCGACCAATCGGTTCCTTGCGGTTTCTTCTACAAAAAGAGCGATGCCCTTGTTCTGCTTCATGGAAGGAATAATGTTTTTATCAATCTTCAGGTCAAGAATTCTTCTGATATTCCTTTCCTCTATGAAATTGAACACAACGATGTTATCGCCAATTCTGTTAAGAAGCTCCGGTCTGCCAAGTGTGGATTTGAAATACTCCTCAATGTATTTTGTAACCTTATTACGAATTGTAGTGTAACTGTCCTCGGTGGAGAAAGCAGGAATCTTCCGCTTTCCTGTAATATCATTTGGATCGGGTATATATACACCAAGATTACTGGTAAAGATAATAATAGATTCGTTAAAATACACAGTTTTTCCTTGACCATCAGTAATTCGACCCTCGCCGAGGATTTGCAGGAATTTATCCATGATTTTGGGTGATGCCTTATCGATTTCATCAAACAAAAAGACACAAAACGGATTTTTCATGACCGCATTGGTAAGCTGACCGCCAGCCTCATAGCCAATATATCCGGGAGGCGCTCCTAGAAGTCTCTGATCTGCGTTTTCAGCAGAGTATTCAGACATGTCAAATGTTACAAGTGCGTCTTTGGACAAAAAGAGATTTTCAGCAAGTTGTTTTGCAGTTTCTGTTTTACCTGTGCCTGTGGGACCTGCAAAGAAAAGTATTCCCTTAGGCTTATTTGAGTTGAGGCTATTCAGATTTGACATACCAGATACAATTCGTTTCAAAACATCCATAGTATGATTAATTGCAGCATTTTGTCCGATAATGTTATCGGAAAGTGCTCTTTCCACTTTCGTAACAGTTTTTCTATCCATTTTCTCCCAGGGGTTATGGGATCTTACTCCATATCTGAATAGATCAACTGCTTTGGAGAATTCATTTATGTGGAAATGATTCATGCGACACAATTGAGCGATAGTCTGAATATCAGAAAACATCAAACCATCGGTCATACGAACAATCTGGTCTTTAATTTTTTGAAGCTCCGAGTCATTTTTGCTATACTGCACAATATCGGTTTTGTATATGCTTGGATCAAACAAGTTCTCGAATTTGTTTGAGTTAAAATAATCGGCTCGTTCTTCAGTAGAAAGCCTCTCAATATTGATACGTCTGATACTTGGATTGTTTAAGAAAAACCAAGCAGGAAGATCATTCTCCTTATCGACAATCATAAATAGAAGATTATGAGCAGGTGAGCCATCGTTCAGCTTTGCGCCACTGCCATAGCGTCCTGCTTCAGCAAGTATATGAAAGCTGTTTATTTCATCCATTCTTGTGGAATTAGGAGTTGTGATATATCTCGATGCCAGATCCATAATTATGGCCGATGAAATGTTGCTTTGAGATAATACAGTTTTGGTTGCGCAACAAGCATTTATTGCTCCTTGTTCATTGTATTGAAATGGGATAGTGCTCAAATCTTCTTTGCTAGCTCCAATCATTGCAGCAAGTTTTGTTAACGAAGAGGAATCGCCTCTAAACCCGGATATGTTATCATATATGCTTACGCAATCGTAACCGATATCAGTTAATAATTTTGCCAAGTAATCAGGCAGATTCATAGTTTTATTGTTGTTATCGGGGTATATAAAGCTGTCCATTATGTTGCCTGATACAATATATATGAAAGCTGACCTTCTAAAAGCTTCAATTTCAGCGTGCCAATTAGGTTTGTTCATAATGACCTCCATTATTTATTTCAGCTTGTAGTGTATCAGAGAAATCACTGTTAAAATTCACGCTCTCAAACCCTGTTGTGATTATGCTTCCGTCATGCGTCAGGAACGGTTGTACCTCTCTCTGACCATCACCGCATTTGTCCAGAGCATAATATCTTTTGCAATACTTTTGTCTAAAAACATGCAATACCTGATTTTCGGAACCCTTGATATGATTGCCCTTGTTCAAGTGCTCAATGTATTCACCATCAACAAGCGCTGCAATCTTTGATAACAGCCTATCGGTGTTATCGTCATTCCTATCAGTAAGCTGCCGGAGAGTATATCCGGTATATATCAGTATATCTTCGCTCACTTCATGGTTAAGCCATTCACAAAGTTCATAAATCTCCTCTGTCTGATCAAATGGCTCACCGCCAGTAATTGTGACGCCCTCTGGCAAAACCGGAAGCATATAAATGATTTTCTTTAATGCTTCAAGAGATATTTGATGTTCTGAAAGCCTATCATGCAACTCCGGATTTGCACATCCGGCACAGCAACGGTTACACCCGCTGACCCATATTCCCAGCCTGTTTCCGGGACCTAGGTTTTTTACAGGATACAGTATTCTTGCCACAAACATTATTGTCGACCTTACACAATTGTAAAATAATAACCATATTTATCAAGCTCCGGTGAAACTCCACCTAACCCTATAATATCACCGAAAGAAACAGAAACAGGCTGCCCCTTAGGAATCTGATTGGAATTTACAAAAGTGCCGTTTCTTGAAACATCCGTAATTACAAGCGACTGTTCTGAGCAACTGACTAACAAATGGGTTGCACTTACATACATACGATTGAACTGCACGATGTTGGTTCCCATAAGACCTTCGCGCCCAATCATGCTGTTTCCTATAGGCAAAGTAATTTTGAAACCTTCTTGTGATACAAAGTGAAATGGACTATGTTTACACTCTGTTTTGGGGTTATCTTTATCAGTATCCAAAGGAGCTTCCACCAAATCAAAAACATCGTCCATAGAATCTCCGCATTGCTGACAAAACTCCAAACTTGGAATGTTTAGGTACCCACACGAAGGACATTTTTTATATTTCCTTGCTTGCTGGCTTACTACTGAAACAGTATTTTCTATGACAGCGGGAAACTCAGTCTCTGAATCATCTTCTTCAATTGGAGAACTCATTAACAAATTGTTGCAACTGCATAATGCTTCATCAATTGGGTTCTTTTTTCCGCAAGCACTACAAATCCTATATTTGCCCATTTGCTATATGTCCCTTCTGCTCAACAGCGCAGTTTTCTTCTTCAGCAATTACCGTACAATAATTTCTTATGTTTTTTGAACGGCAATAGTTCTTGTCTGGAGGTCTTTCGACTGTATCACACATTACAATACCTTTCTTGGCAAGTTTTTCTCGGATAACCTGAAAGTCTGCATGACACTGGGTGTTCATTAGCTGAAGTAATTTTGATATTTCCGATTCACTCGGAGCATGTACATCTTCATTGACACCAACCAGTTCAAATGTATATTGACCGTTTGATGTACAAGTGAGGTTAACAGCAGTGTTTTCGTCTATGCGAAAAAGAGTAGAATTAACAGACACACCAGATTTTTTTGTTATGATATTATTCCCTATGAGCTTATAGCCCATTTCTTCCAAGACCATTAAGGAAGTATCATATATCAATTTGTTTTTCATTCGCTCAACCTGTAAGGATTCAAGGCGCTTTGTTTCTGCTATAATCTGTTGAATTAATTCATCACTTCGTGTTTCATCATACCCAAAACAATCAGCCATAGGGACTTCCATTATTTCGCAGATAGATGAATACTTTCCCAAAGCCTCTTTATATTGAAGATACTTTTGCTTTGCAACTTCTTCAGCTGTAAGAATACGCTCTCCCGCATATTTCGAAAAATCAAAAGATACGTTTTGCGATATGAAAGTAGATATGCTTGACATAATTTTATCTCGCTCTGCAGCTTCAATATTTGCTAGTTCAAACTGTAGCTTTTCCTGATATTCTTTATCATTTCTATGTTCTCTAAATTCCCTGAGAATTCTTTGGAACTCCGCTTCTTTACGGCGTTCTTCTGCTTCCTTTTCAAGTCTTGCAATTTGTTCAGCTGTAAGAACAGGGGTGTATGACTTTGGTCCGCTCATATAAATCACCTTCCAGAATAATTTTTTAGGGCATCGCTCCAAGCTTGAACAATAGGAGATATCTGTTTTTGGTTGTATATTAAAGAACCTAATAGTATTATAGAGTCTCCGTATGTATTCATATTGTCTCTCAAAACTTTTCCCAGCTCTTCATAAGAGTGTACAATTATTTCTTGATTTGACGATGGAACAGTAATTGAGAAAACACAGATATTCATCATTGTATACGCAAGCAAAGCAAACGATTTTATAATATCATAGAAAGAGTTGCTCTTAGATATCACTTTTTCACATTCAGTAATAATTTTTGTTCTTTCATTCGTATTTGCTAATCTGTCCTTTGACATATATGTAGAAAAAAGACCAGCAACTGCTGCAGAATAAAGAATACAGAATGTACTATCATAAGATAAAGATTCATAATCATTCTCTCGAGAGCTGTATTTGCCATAAAGTTTGTTTATAGTATTATACAAATAATTACCAAACTCAAAGGTGTTTTTGAAGCCTTTGTTAGGCCAGAAAACCTCATCATCATCTTGAGTGAACTCACAATAGAGAGAAATCATCAAAGACATCTTTTCTTCATTGCTAATATTTTCAGGATCCTTAGGATGAGTATAGGCAATATAAAGACCTGTTTTGTTGGCAATATATGTATCTGTGTAGGAAATCTCACTAAAATGATTGAATAGATATTCATAATCCCAGTTGCCTGCAATTTTTCTGATAAGTTCTTTAGGATTATTAACTATGACATTGTTATACTTACATGATCCGTTAAATCGATTGTGAAAACTTACAACTTCTTGAGCAATAAGTGATTTGTTGATGTTTTCATGCCACCGCAGGATTTCGGTATATCCCCATCGCTGACTAATTTCCGGTTCAATAAGCTTTGATATCAAAAGACCGAGTGCGTTCCCGTTTTCTTTCTCAGGAAACCACCATTGAGGGTTTTCTTTCGCATTTTGTAAGTCAGTTAAATCAGCGTTAATGCAGTTTTGAGGTAATAATCCCTCAAATGGATTTTTGCCTGTAAGGATTTCAAATAGAGTAATTCCTAATGAATAGAAATCACTGTTTACAGCAAAAAAATCTAATTTTGACTTTGTTTCTGGAGCACTATATATCTGGGTAAATCCTATTGAGCCGTCTGATTTAAAACCCACAAAAGAACCTATGTCAACAATTATAGCACGATTTTGGGTAAGAATAAAGTTTTCGGGCTTAATATCTAACAGCCGAAAGCCATTAATATGCAATTCATTTATTGCATCGGCTAAGCCAAGTACAGCAGTTGCAAAAATTTGAGGATTGTCAATCAGATTTTCCTGTTCGTAGTATTCTCTAACTTCATAAGCATGACCCGATATCTCGCCATAGGAGAGAATTTTAGCGATTGCAGGATGGCATAACTTCTGAACCATTTTGATGGTTCCTTTCAGCTGATTAGACATGGGGCAGCCGTACACCTTGATTACTCTTTTTTCGTCAATGCCATTTACAAGATATGTTTGTCCTTCTCCAGATTCGGCGAGCAAAGTAACGGTTTCTCCGTTGTTAAGTAGCTGATGAATATCATAAGCGCCATTCTCAAGTCGTCTGTTTACCCATGTATTCATAAGGAAGTTTACCTTTCTGTATTCTTAGTTATCGTTATAACAGTTTTAGCTTGCTTTGAAAATTGTGAAAGATCCGCCATCAGTTCTTTTGAGGCTTCAATATAAATGCAGGCGTATTGTAACAAGTTACGGCATTTCATAAAATCGCCGATGTCGTTTAACAGCATAATTATCATCTGGGATTTTATTCTGTGGAATTCTTCAACCGTAGGTTCAATCAATGCAGAAAATTTATTAAACTCGACAACTGCCTTGCTTACCTCACTTTGTGTAAATTTGTTTAGAAATTCATTTGCTGAATTTTCGGAAACAGATTGTTCTATCTCCTTCAACATTTCACAATTCGCGATTTTCCAGTTATTATGCCAAGCCAAAACCGAATCAATAGTGCCTGCGGCTTTCTTATAACGTTCGTTAAAATGATCTATAAATTCATCAATTTTATACCACTCTGATGTCGCAGAAAGTTTTTTTGCCAGAGAAACATCACTTTGCGTATCTGAAGAGTATTCAAACTCGGTTTCTACCCTGATCTCAAAAGGCTTTGTAACCCCGTCAAATATTAACAGTCCCTCTCCGGCTTCAAATTTTGTGATATTCTCCAGCTGTATCCCATCCGCGGACATTACGCTTCCGATTGCCTCGCGTTCATCTGCAGCTGTTTGCTTGTGCGCTATTTTTATCGAGGTGTTCTTTAGCACTTCGGGCGCGATTGCTGTAGGCAACTGATCTGCAATCACTATACCTTCTTTATATGCTCTGACTTCTGCAAGCATATTCTTTATAAAAGCAGTTGACGCTATTTTACTGCTTGTGCTTTCTGGATCGTCAGCTTCTGACTTTTTTCCAATTAAATTATGAGCTTCCTCAAAAAAGATTACATGACGTAACTCATGAACACGCCTGGTGTCGTTCTTTTTGAGATGATCTAGAGTAGGGTTCATCTTAAGATTTAAACGTATCAGTGAAACGATAAGCAGTGTTATAAAATTCGCATGCTCACCCGATAGGTTTTCCAACTCTAAAATGATTTGTTTATTTATCCAATCTTCTGGCTTAAGCGTAGAAAAGCTAGAGTTGAATATTTCGCCCATATTGCCTTCCATCAAGGAGCCTATTCTCGTTTCCAGCACGCCTTTTATATTTCCCTGAACTTCACCTTTATAAGATGAATCATTATCCATTATCCAACGAAAAGCGTCAAACAGATTATTCATAGTAGGAAATACTGAACTTTCTCTCCGTTCTTCAGTGATTACTTCTGAACCGTAAAATCCGCATTTTTTGTATGCCCTAAGTATTGCTTTCTTTAGAATCATTGGGGTAGGCTGCGGCCATGAGAAAGCTCCGTTGAATACATCAAAAAGCGTTGATGCATAATCGTTCACACTAATTCCGACAGGTATCTCAAAAGGATTGATGTTAAGCGGGAAAAGACTATTGGTTTTAGGACACAGCAAAATTATATCATCAGTTTTTTCATTATCGTAAAAAGAACCGTACTCCGCTTTTTTATTATCTTTGCAAACATCGTACAGTCCTCTGTATTCGCGCTTTGCAGGCTCAAACACCAAGAATGGAATACCCTCTTTAGATAAACAGTGAATTATATGCTTCATGGTAAAAGTTTTTCCTGAACCGGGAACGCCCGATATGTATGCATGTTTTGCGAATGCTTTCAATGGAATGCGCACACAATAGCCATTGGAATTTGTCCCAATAACTATACCTTCGCCCGACAAATCGGGGTCGGTCTCTTTTCGTATTCCGATATTTTCGCTTGGGTACAGATAGGGAAAAGAGAAGAAGGGCGCAATTTCATCTATTGTAAACCTACTCGCCATCTCAGGCACTTTATAGCCGGAACTGTCTTCCATGGTATTATGAAGTTTATGTGCGTCTAACAGATAATCTGCTGCATATTTTCCCAGCTCACAGCGCTGAGAAATCAAGCCCTTTTCCAGTACTTCCGAGCACAAGAAATCACCTAAAAGGCGACAATTGTCTTCTGAATTTCCGAAGATATTTATTGAGGCATTAAATTGAAGCGAAGACGACATCGTCTTGAAATAATTTTCATAAAACGAATTGGCTCTGTTTGCTGCCTCGTCGCGCTTTGAAACACCGAGCCCCGAACTATTATTGAACGCTTTAAAAGAAGCCTCCTCCTGAATCATCGAATATATGCCTCTTTTGCTGATACTGTCCAAAATCTCATTGGGGTCAGGCACGGGGTAGATATCAATTCTAATAACCGTATCGCTTTTATAATTTCCAAGCAATTTTATGGAATTATACATACGGGCGTTCTGTTTTGCTGTCCATTCAGAAATGCTGTAATACTGCATTCCATTCTTAGGAGTATTCTTTGAGTAATACGGATTTGTTAGATTCTCCTTTTTGGAAATTGTACAGAAACAGTTATAAGTGCCGGAAAACCCTGACAGTGGGGCTGGCAAATGCGCATATTCATATTTCGTAAGCTTATAACAAGATGCGTTAGCGAATGATGATATAATGTCAATCAAAATGTCATAGGATACCGTTTCTTTTTCGCTTTCTTCCTGACACATAAGTACAACCTTAATTCTTTCGCCATGTGGCAAATGTGGAATAAAGCTGTAATAGAGATGAAAGCTCATATTCAAAACCAAACCCAAACTATGAAGCTGTCTTAAGAAAACATTGTTGTTTTTTACAACACTGCCTAGGTCTGAAAGATTTATTGCTTGATAGCGAGTTAAAGAAAAGTCCGGTAATGATTTCAGTTCAAAAAAGAATCGTTTTCCCATACTAACCTCATTTGATGATTACATATCTATTTTGTTCGATTCGGAGCCTAAAGACTCAACTGCTTGCTTTGCGCTTTCAAGTCTAGTAGCAATGTCCGTTCTTTCGCCAAGAGCTTCAGAAAATGATCTTTTTGCTTCGGCAATTATATCATTAACGCCGGCAGCTACTTCTGCATTACGAATAGATCCTACTCTGTCAAGGTTGTTGTTTAATCCCTCAATTGTATTCTGATTGCTTGCATTGTTCTGTTCTAACTGAGTGTTTACTGCTTCAAGCTTGTCGGTAACTTCTGATTGCTTTGTTTTTTGAATTTCAGAGCTGATATTCTGGTGTAATTCCTGTGCAATTGCATCATATTCGCCTACATCAACTACTCCACTTAAGGCTTCAACAATACCGTCTCTTTCGCTTATGAGAGTAGTTTCGACACCTTCTATACGCTGTATTTCAGCATTCTGCTTCTCAAGATTGGTTTTTAACTCATTTGCTGTAAGTTTCATGCTTTATCCTCCTCAATTATCGTGCCTTTAGGCTGTTTCTTTAAACAAATAGTTTTGTTGCATGCAATATTTAATGAAACTTTTCCGTATACGGAACATTCCAAATCGCCTTTTCTAAAAATGCAGTTTTTACACTGAGAAATACTGATTTTTAAATCTCCCTCAGTATATGTGAATCTATCGTTGGGCATAACAAGCATTACCTCCCATATCATATAGTTATTATACCATCAATTACTGTAATAAGGCTTGTGTCGGAAGAACCCTTTACAATTTCACAACGTGGACACTGAGTAACATGTGTAACATATATTTCATGATTACGAGCAAAGCATATTTCAGCTTCGTTATCATAAGAAGCTAAATCATTCAGCAAGGGAGCCCCGTGCAAGCCTGAAGGAGCAGTTAATCGTAGAATACAAGAACGTTGATTGCAAAAAACCGTATCCGTAGTTAGCGACGTACTAATAAAACTTTGGTCAAAAAGAATCATACCACTTTGAATCGTTCCTCCGGATTGTCTTGCCATTTCCAATAGTCCTTTCATATCTATTGCCCTATAAAGAAGCATATCACACGGTAAACTAGCCTTGTTTAGTCCATTATCAATCTGCTGGCTTATCTCCATTATCTTATCCTCTTTTGGCTCTTTTCCGCGATTTTGATCATTTATATGGTCGTAGGATGATCCGCCATATACTTGAATGGCTGATACTTCACTCTTCGACAAGCTTTTTCTCCACTTGGAGAATGTTTTTTCAGCCCACTTTACAGCAGCTTTCTGATTCTCAAAAGATAATAAACCTTCGTTGGTTGTTGGCAGTTTGTCATCATCATAATATACAGGTTGACAGTATACTTTGTGTTCCTTGTGTGGATAGTCACCATCATAGACCGTTTCTGTATATTCGATGTCATGGAACTCAAGTATGTCTTGCTTTTCGCTCAAACTATCGCTCCCTGTTTCTTGATTATCTTGTTCATCAAAACTGGGTAGAGTGGACTCTGGAAGCGAAAAATACATTGCGCCATTATTCTTTTCTTGTTTCACATCATTGCTTATGATAGAATGAGGAGACGCTGTTTTTGGCGATACCGCATTTTGGTACTGGGTGGAGTTTCCCAAAGATGATAACGAGCTGAAATACGATGCTTTCTGCACCTGAGTTTGAGAAGAAGTGTAAGTCTGAAAGCCATTCATTTCCTCGCTGCTTGTGCCTGGCCCTCCGAAACTTTTTCCATGGGATATTTTTGGGGAGTATGATATATTGTTTTCACTTTCACCATACATAGATGGAAGATGATGATTTATGAGCGACAAGACTTTTGCTCGATCTGCAGTTTCATCATCCATATTGCTGCGCAATATGGATAATAATATGCGAAGCATCTGCTCAATCTCTGCCCTGAAATCTCTAAGTTGAGATTCGCATATTGAAACAGATTCAAGTTTTGATTGTATGCTTGATTGACTAATGCGAATTTCTTCAGCAATTTTAAAAGAATTTGCGCTTCTTGCAGTCATATTGGTTGCATTCTGATTGATATAGCCATCCCGACGGATTTTGCTGCACCTTTCAAGGTTTGCGTTTATTTTTTCGCAGGCACTATCAATACTATTGAGTGTATACTCAATCTCATAAATGCTAACGGAATAGCTATTTGCAACTTTCCAACAATCATCAATCTGGCTTCTCAGCTCAATCATGCTATATGGTAAACTGATGTTAAGGCTCATATCAATCACCTGCCTTTGGTTATTTAGAAATAAAGCGGTTATATCAGTTGCGAATAGATGTTATGAACATAATTTTTTTATGAATTCCTTTATCCACTCCGTATTGGTGCTGTAATCAAACGGGAGAATTTCATGATTAAAGAAATCATTTCCTCTGCAGAGAATGACTTTCCCATGCTTGCTGGAAGTGCCTGACGATTTTCCTATCGTATAGGCATAATCATCATCATCATCGCCTGAATAAATTGCCCGCACAAAATTATGTATGTTATTGTCGGTAAGCGTTTCAAATTTTGAGAAGTGCTTCGCCGAATTGCCAAACAGGAAGAAGCTTACATTATCATTGTTGTCAAATAGTTCTTCCAACTGCCTATTATCCGGAGTATTAATGGATGAACCGATATCGTTAATAAACAAATATACTGATTTATCCTGTCTCACGGCTTGATTTGTGGCATCTATTCCCCTTGCAGTGCCGAAGCTGTCATAGTAAGAAAGAATATTACATTCTTGTCTGAGTAGCTCACCATAGATCGTGTCAAAAATTATCTCGCAGTTATTCGCATAGTCGAGGAAAATAATCTTTGACTGCTTGTTTTCGGTGGACTTCAGAAGCTTTGCCAGTAAGCATAATACAATTGTAGCTGCTACGCTGGTTTTGGTGGTTTGCTCATGTGATATCATCAAGAATTCATAAGTGTTAGTCTGATTTGGCTTGAGCGAAAACGACTTGTTGAATTCAAGAGACTCACCTATTATGACAGGCATTTGAGAAAAATCGACTGTATCTCCAGAATAAAATCTTACAAATTCAGAAGAAACACCATCGTTTATCTGGCTTCGAACCAACTTTGTATTGCATTCGATATTATCCAAACGATATGTACTTTCGATTTCTTTAAGAAAGCGAGTTTCTGATTTTCCTTCAACAAGTGCAACGCTAACCACTTTCTCTATCTTGCCAAGACAATATAGAGCCTGTCCTCTTTCGCTGACCGCAGACATAGCTCCCGTACCAATAGCAAGGTTTCCATAACCATTATTGGAATGAAAGAGAATCTTGCTTTGGAAACCATTGTTTAGAAGATCAATGTCAATCCTATTTTCAATATTATTAGACCATTGAGTTGAAATAATTAAATGGATTCCAAATGCACTGCCGACTCTAAGTATCTTTGCTATTATATCAACGCACTCCTTGGTAATATCATCATCTTCGTTAATGAGTTCCTGTATCTCATCAATGATTACTACCTCACGTGGATATGAAGGTAAATCTATACCATGTTGTATCTGCTCATCACGATACCGCATATAATCGCTGTATTTGTCAACATATGTTGAATTATTTGAATACTCCTGGATATAATCGAAACTTACAGAACGTCTTTTTATCTCATCATTGATATATTTCAAAAAATTAAGTCCAAATACTCTGTTTGTAACGCTGGATATTACCCCTATATGCGGCAATCTCATTCTGCTGTAAACTCCGGCGCAAAGAGCACTTTCTTTGTAATCTAAAATGTTTATGCGTACTGCTTCCGGCGAGTATTTACTCATTATTCCGGCAATGATTGCATGCATGACTCTTGTTTTTCCTTGACGCGGATCACCAAGTATAAGTCCGTTTATATAATTGTCATTTAGTTCGTAGCTAATTGATGTGCTATTTTCATCAAACATGCAATTATCAATAGATATTCCATCATATGCATTATTAATCTTGGATATAGTATCTGATACATCAAGAAAATCAACTGCTTCAAAGGTAGCGTTTTTAAAACACTCGGAGACTGCTTTTCCGGCAGAAACCATATCATCAGTAGACGGAAGAGGAGACATTTCTATAGTATAGTTTGAGTTCTTTAAGCTGAATTTATAACCGCTTGTACACTCTAAAACTTCTCCTTTGAATCCTAATTGATCGAGATTGAATGCATCATCGGTAGCTTCTGTCGGGCGCATGAAAACACAGCTGTATCCTATCTTTACACCTGACACAACCTGTCTAATATCTTCATACGCATTTTTGAGCAAAGAAATGTTGGAAATATCAGTAATATAAATCACATTTATTGGTCTTTTTCTAGCTCTTGTCAGACGATTGCATTCAATAATATTGTGATATTCAAAGCCTGCACTGGTATTTTTTAAAGCCTCTTTATGCTTTCTCATAATAGCTTCGATATCAATATCAATGTTAAAAATCTTGTTATTGTTTAGAATAGCAACAGATCTTGCATCGGTTCCTCTGAAACTGTTGAATACGCTGAAAAAACCATCAGGCAGCTTTGAGTCAATCATTGTATAATAAATGCTCGCTGCCTGAGTATCAGTCAGCATATGGAACATAAGGGATTGGCATGCTTTTTTTGCAGAATCATATTGTTCAGACGGATAATCAAAGCATAAACCACGGAAAAAAGTAAAGTCTATTACATATGGAATGGTAATTCCGTTTTCGTCCAAATCAAATAAAGGTCCAGAGATATCGGAAAAATATGAAACAAGGAATTCTCTCGTTGTTTTGAGGAGGTGTTGCTGCAGATTAAGATTTGGCATATCCTTGTATTCAAGCCTTATTTTTCCTACACATAAAAAAGTGCAGTAGGAATCCGGAGTACTGAAAGGGACACTCGTATTCCAAGAATCAAATCTTGAACTGAGCTGCATAAAGGCTCTTATTGAAATGGGTTCAGAGTCAATACCAACCGTAATGCCGTTTAAGCAATTGTCAAAATACGATGTAAGACTTTCTGTTAAACGGATGCTTGCCTCATTGCGCATATCCTCTGTTTTGTTTTCTATTGCTTTTAGATTCTGCATATGCTTCTGAGCAACCATATCTCTACGAGCTTTTATTGCGTTATTCTCACTGTCAAATGTGGAAATTATCTCATCAACTGCCTTTTGATACTTAGGTGCAATTTCAGGTCTCCTTTTTTCCTCCTTATCTATAGAACAATTTGCTTCATCATTTATCCTCTCAATGTCAGCCTCAGTTTTCTTGTCAATTTCTTCAAGCCGTTCGGCTTTGCTATATGTGAGTCTGTACAATAAGGCTTCAAGCTGGACAAAAGCATATAGAGCATTCTGAATATGAATCTCTCTTTGTTTCCGCATTTTAAAAGAATGGAATCCGTTGGCAGCGGAAATTTCGCTAATTATTTTGCCTACTATAAATAAATCCGACTTATCATCCATAGCTCCAAGTCTTTCTTTGGCTTCAAGCATAAACGATACTTCTGTTTTGCCATAAACAAATTGGTGTTTTTTATACCAAAAGTATAGGTTTTCACCCCGAGGTAAAATGCCATATTCACGATATTCATGCGGAAATTTTTTTGTAAAATCATCGTACCTGATAGGGCTCTTGTCATAATTGTTATCGCAATGAAAAAAATTGGCTAGAATTGCTTCTACATTTTTAATTCTATCAATTTCAGATTCAATCGCCTTCTTTTGGCAATCACTTTCGCTTTCTCGTTCTTCTATTTTTATTTTGCGGGTATCGTTGATTGATGATATAGCTATATCTATTGAACCTTCGTCATTTTCTTTCTCGATATTTGCGGATTCTATTGCAGCAGTTTTCTTTTCTTCGGCTTTCTTAGCTGCTGCATCAAGATCATCATGGTTCTGCCGACGCAGCATATTGATGTTGTATAATAAAACTTGACACCCCACGCTCAAAATAATATACTAAAATCAGGAGGGCGAAGGACATGTCAGAAGCAAAGAAATACGACAGGAGCTACAAGGAGCAGTCAGTAAAGCT
>Ga0129310_1001124_pt1 | contig 25215 bp, 16 predicted proteins | sample Go1ome_2_FD_94433 | JGI IMG/M metagenome (GOLD analysis project Ga0129310, IMG submission 94433) | Western lowland gorrila individual fecal microbial communities from Wisconsin, USA - Go1022A metagenome | ecosystem: Host-associated > Mammals > Digestive system > Large intestine > Fecal | place... | reverse complement strand
TCAGGTTTAATTACGTACAGTAAATCTTTGTTGTTCATGATCAGTGCAGCTCAAGGCTGCCTCCTTTCTCAATACTCCCTAATTATCATGCTGCAGAAAAATGCTCCCTACATATTTTCTGCAAGATAAACGAAAAAGGACCTTTTTAAGCATGGACATACTACTTCCTTACTCAAAAAAGTCCTCGTTGACTATTCCATTATTATAGCAGATATTAAGTGCTTTTGTCCAGCTTTAATTTCTGAGTATAAGATATCATGCAAGCAGGCGGACAAGTATTTCCTCCAGCTTCTCATATCCGCGTCCGCCCTGACGCAGCTTGATATTCATATCCGATAGTCCCAGCAATGCTTCCGTCAGACGTTTTTCGTCAAAACGCCTGCTGTCGCGCTCCAAAAATCTGTAGGCATAGGGACTGCGCATCCCCAGCTCCTCCATAATGCCCTTCTGGTCGTAGCCTCTGCGCTTCAGCTCCAGATAGCGCAGCACCTGACGCAGCTTAAATGCTACTGTTGCGCTCAAAGGCAGGATATAGGTTCCGTGCTTGCGTTCGCTCGCCAACAGTTCCAGACACTGCTTCAGCTTGCCTGCCATAATATAATTGGTCAGCGCAAAAGATGAGGCGTTGGGCAACAGCGCGAACACATTCAGCACATCATCTTCCGTCCATTCCCTGCGTCCTGCGGCATAAATTGCCAGTTTGCCGATTTCCTGCTGCAGCAAATCCAGCGGAATTTCTTCCTTTACCGGCTCGATATATTCGCTGATGGCGGCCAGCGCATCTCTGCTAAAATGCGCGCCGTATGCTGCTGCCTGCGCATACAGCCAATCGTCAAGCTCTCTTTCCTTAATGCGCTCACACGGACAAATCAGCGCGCTTGCTTTGAGCTGCTTATACAGCTTGGTCCGCTTATCCATTTTTTTGCTGCTGATAACCAGCAGGCAATAATCCGGTACATCGCTTACTATCGCCGCCAGCTGCTCCATTTTCTTGGAATCAGTATCCTCCTGCGCATCAGCGGCACTGTTTGCTTTGGCAGGCTTTGCTGCCCACAGCTTTTCATCCTTCAGGAAAATCAGCGATTTGCCGCAGAAGAAGGGATAGCTGTTGACGGCCGCCTGCAGTCCGGACAAATTGGTGTCCTTGTCAAAAACCGTTATTTCGCGGTCAGCCTCCGGCGTATCACCAAAAACATATTCCGGCAGCGCGGCAATAATGCTGTTGCGGTAGTAATCCTCCTCGCCGCACAAAAGCAGTACCTGCGCCTGCGGCAGCGGCTTATGCTGTTGTAATTTGGCAAGCAATTCTTCTGCTTTAATGTCCATGAGTATATTTCGCACTCCTAAAAAGCATTTTTATGATATACATAACTATAGCATTTTATTCCCTCTGCGTCAAAAACAACTTTAATGCACCCCAATTCATCCGTTCTGACAACATTGCTGCCTATTGCCTGCAAACGTTCCAGCGTTTCCTGATGCGGATGGCCGTAGCGGTTGCCGCGCCCGCAGGAAATAACTGTCAGCCTTGGCCGCACCTGCTCCAGAAATTCCATACTGCTGCTGTAATGCGAGCCGTGGTGCCCTGCCTTCAGCACAGTGTACTGCTGCAGCTGCAGTCCTCGCTCGCGTTCTTCCCCCATGTCGCCTGTAAACAGCACGCTGCCCTGAGCACTCTGCAGCGCCGCCAGCGTGCTGGCTTCATTTCCCGGCACGGCCTGCTGCGGTACATCAACTAAAACAAGCTCCGCAGCAACATCCAGCGCATAATGTTCACCGCTCTGCACTACATGCGCCTGCGTCCTGCCGGCCTGCGCCAAAATTTCCTGCCGCACTCTTTTGCTTTCCTCCGTCAGCGCTTCGTTAGGCAGAAGCAGCTTTTTCACCCGCAGCTGCCGCAGCAAATCCGCCGCAGCGCCAACGTGGTCAAAATCATAGTGGCTCAAAAGCAGGATATCGGCCTCACGCTTGCCCAGATAGCGCAGAAATGGTGTTATCACGCGCGTTGCTGTCGATATATTTTTCAAGCCGCCGGTATCAATAATCGCCACCCGCTGCGACGGCGTAACAATAACAGCGCAGTCCCCCTGCCCCACATCCAGAAAATAGCAAGCCAGAGACAGCGTGCGGCACTGCTGATAAGCAAGCGTCCCGGCAAGCAGCAAGGCATGCAAAAGCAGGATGCAGCGGCGCTCCCTGTTGCTCCAAAATTGCAGCCAAGGGAAATCCGCCCACACAAACAGCGCTGCATAATAAATCACAAAACAATAAGCAGGCAACTTACTGATAACCACAGTGCTGTACGGCAGGTCGGCAAAAAAGCGCGCCTGCGTCAGCACCTGCGCTGTCAGCCAGGCAGCAAGCTGCAACAGATACTCTCCGTACACGGGCAACAGTGCACCCACAAGTGCCAACTGCGCGGCAATTTCCAACACCGGCACCAGCACGATATTGCTTACTAGGGCAATCAGCGAAAATTGGTGAAAATAGTAAACCTCCAGCGGCAACACAGCCAGCTGCGCTGCCAGTGAAACAGCTGCCGCTTCCCCTATCGGCGCAGGCAAAGCCTGCGGCAGTAACCTTTGGCATGCAGGCAGTAGCCACAAAAGACCGGCCGCCGCCCCGAACGATAACTGAAAACCGATATCGGCCAGCCATAACGGCTGCAGGCACAAAAGCAGCGCCGCCACCAGGCACAGCAAGCGTCCGCGCTCCGCACCGCTGCCGCCAAGCAGCAGGACGCTGCTCATAGCCAGCGCCCGCAGCACCGGAGGGCGCAAGCCGCAAAGCAGCGCATAGGCAATCAACAAAGTGATAACAATAACCTTGCGCCAAGGCAGCGGCACCCACTGCAGCAAAGCAAGCAGCAGGCCTGTGAGCAGCACAATATGCGTACCCGAAACCGAAAGCAGATGTGCCAGACCGTTATCTGTAAACAGCTCGCGCGTTTCTTCATCCAGCCTGCTGCTGCCGCCAAGCACCATGCCGCTCAGCAGTGCCCCATATTCAGCGCCGGCTGTAGATTCTATACGTTCGCTCAGCAGTTTGTTCCACAAAACAAAGCGCTGCCACCACAAAACCTGTGGTTCTGTCTTTATTAGCTGTGCCTTGCTCAAACGTCCGCCAAGCTCCTGCACTCTGTTATAGCTCGCAGCATCAAAGCCGCCGGGGTTACGCAGGCTGTCCAAGCGCTCCAGCGTTCCCTTAAGCACCACGCAGCCTGCCTGCGGCAGCTCGCCCTTCACGCTCACGCGCAAGCGTCCGCTGTAAGCAAGCTCTGTATCGCTATAAACCTTTTGACAACGCAGAATTGCGCTGCTAAAGCCATCCTGTCTGCGCACGCTCAAAGGCTCCACTGCGCCCTGTACAACCAGCTGCCGGCCTACGCAGGAAGCAAGCTGCTGCTCGGCGGACGGCGGCACGGTAAGCAGACGAAAGAGCAGTACGCAAAGCAGCATGAAGGGCAAAAATAAGCGTAAATAACGTGTTTTCTGCAACATTAATCTATCTCCACATAAGCTCTCAGCTTCGCCAGCTTGGCTTTGCCGATTCCCGGCACACGCAGCAAATCATCCGCGCTGGTAAAACGCCCGCTGCTTCTTGTTTCCACAATACGCTGTGCCAGCGCAGGACCTATGCCCGGCAGCTGCTGCAGCTCACCGGCGCTTGCGCTGTTGATGCGCACGCGCTGCATCATGCTGCCGTTTCTGCCTGAGCCTGCTTTAGCACTGCCTGACTTTCCTGACGCACTCTCACCTAAACCGGACTTTGCCTTACTATTTCCCCTCTGCGTGCTGTTTATCCGTGCAGCCTTCTGCACAGGCACTCGTATCTGCATGCCATCGCGCACCTTACGCACCAGGTTGACACGTTCGCTGTCGGCATTTTCCGTCAGGCCTCCGGCAGCAGCAATAGCTTCTTCCACTCTGCAGTTGGCAGGCAGGTCATAAATTCCCGGCTCCAGCACGGCGCCGCTCACCTGCACGCGCACCGTTTTTGCCTGCGCTGCTTTAGACGCGACCGCACCTTGCGCGCTCTGCAGGCTGCTGCCGCCGGGCAACGCTTTCGCTTTGTCATTAGTGCTTATAAGGCTGGTGATGATACAGCCTGTGAGGAGAATGGCGATGAAGATCAGTTTTTTTACTTTTGCTTGCATGGTGATACCTCCTTAGGGTGTGAAAAATATTGTGTATGATTTTGATACTCAACCCTTCCGTCTGCTCGCTAAAGCTCGCAGCCACCTCCCCTTTCAGGGGAGATATAACAGGCTAGATTTAAAATTACAGTTCGCAATTACGACCAACCTCTATATGCTCCCTGAAAGGGAGCTGGCATCGCCGTAAGCGATGACTGAGGGTTGTGCTTGCGACAAACTTGGGCTTAGCGTCAAGAGAGCTGGCATCGCCGCAGGCGATGACTGAGGGTTGGGCAAGGCGAAATTTATTATGCTAATGTTGCTTGCGACGCAGCCCCCTTCCGTCAGCTCACAGTGTTCGCTGACACCTTCCCCAAGGGGCAGGCAAGACCAATAGCTTTTCATTAACCTTTATTAGCACGTTCTTGGTTCCCCCTTGGGGGACAAGGTGAATTGCCCGTAGGGCAAGAGAGGGCGCCCTGGAGCGACTGTCGCGTTAGCGACTAAAGGGGGAAATGTGGGAGCAGATAAGAATTTGGCTAGAATAGAGATCCTCGTTTTTCTTCCCAAAGTTTCATATGCTTACTCAACCCTTCCGTCTGCTCGCTAAAGCTCGCAGCCACCTCCCCTTTCAGGGGAGATATAACAGGCTAGATTTAAAATTACAGTTCACAATTACGACCAACCTCTATATGCTCCCTGAAAGGGAGCTGGCAAAATCACGCAGTGATTTTGACTGAGGGTTGTGCTAGCGACAAACTTGGGCTTAGCGTCAAGGGAGCTGGCATCGCCGCAGGCGATGACTGAGGGTTGTCACAAAAAACAAAAAGAGCCCCCAAGAATAACAATTACGTTATTCTCAGAGACTCTGAAAATGTAAGCGTTATTTAGTACTACTAAATAATGTCATTGCTGACATGCACTGCTTATTTTTTTGTCCGCGCTACAGTCTGCGTGAACTGCCTGCTGCAGGACAGCTGTAACTGCGGTGGTCGCGGTTAGCAATTAGTGGTTAGTGGCCAGTAATACTAAAGCTCGCAACAAATTTTATTTTCCCCCTCTTTTTGCTCCCTGTTCGGTCGCAACGGGGATTCGTTCCACCATTTCACTTTCTCGCTTCGCTATTGCTCGCGATAAAGTGGGTGTCACTTCGCTACGATGTTTACCAGACGGCCGGGTACGCAAATAACCTTACGTACAGTTGCATCACCGATGTGAGCCTGAACGTTAGCGTCAGCCATAGCGATTTTCTCCAGCTCTTCCTTGGTAGCTTCAGCCGGAACAGTCAGACGACCGCGAACCTTGCCATTAACCTGCAGAACGATTTCTACATTGTCAACCTTCAGCGCTTCTTCATCGCACTCAGGCCAGCTTTGTTCATGTACGCTGCTGTTGGCATCGATAGCACCACGCCACAGTTCTTCGGTGATATGCGGAACAAACGGGCTCATCATCTTGATAAGGTCGGAAATTGCTTCGTAAACCAGACCTGCATTCGGCTCTTTAACAGCTTCCTTATAAGCATAGAGAGCGTTAACCAGTTCCATCATAGTGGAAATAGCAGTGTTGAAGTTGAAGCGGGTTTCGATATCGTTAGTAACCTTCTTAATGCTGCCATGCAGTACACGACGCAGGTCCTTGTCTGCTTCGGTCAGGTTGCTGTGATCGTATTCGGTAACTTTTTGTTCCAGAACAGTTTCAAAAGCTTGTACAATACGCCAGATACGGTTCAGGAAGCGGAAGGAACCTTCAACGCCCTGGTCGCTCCACTCCAGCTCTCTTTCAGGCGGAGCAGCGAAGAGGATGAACAGACGCGCGGTATCGGCACCGTATTTGGAAAGAATTTCTTCAGGAGAAACAACGTTGCCCAGAGATTTACTCATCTTAGCACCGTCTTTGATTACCATGCCCTGAGTCAGCAGGTTGCTGAACGGTTCATCGTAATCAACCAGGCCTGCGTCACGCAGAACCTTTACAAAGAAGCGGGAATACAGCAGATGCAGAATAGCATGCTCAATACCGCCGATATATTGGTCTACAGGACCCCAATAGTTGTTGAGCTCCTTGTCAAACGGCATTTTGTCGTTGTGTGCGTCGGTATAACGCAGATAGTACCAGGAGGAGCACAGGAAGGTGTCCATGGTATCGGTTTCGCGGGTTGCATCAGCACCGCATTTCGGGCATTTGCAGTGAACGAATTCTTCGGAGGTTGCCAGCGGAGATTTAGCACCGGCAGTGAAGCTTACGTCCTCAGGCAGGCGAACTGGCAGTTGGTCTTCCGGAACCAGAACCTCGCCGCAGTGCGGGCAGTAAATGATAGGAATCGGAGCGCCCCAATAACGCTGACGGCTGATCAGCCAATCGCGCAGACGATAATTTACACGGCGTTTACCGAAGCCTTCAGCTTCAGCCTTATCCATGATAGCGCTCATAGCCTTGTGCATTTCCATGCCGGTGAATTCGCCGGAGTTAACCAGCATGCCTTCTTTTTCTTCGTAAGCGCAGGTCATTTCTTCCAGCTTCAGCTCTTTGCCAACCGGGCAGATGGTAACGATTTTTTCGATGCCGTATTTGTCAGCAAACATCCAGTCACGTTGGTCACCGGTAGGAACGCCCATTACAGCGCCGGTACCGTAATCATAAAGTACATAGTTGGTTACCCAGATTTCTACCTTGCGGCCGGTGAACGGATTGATGCAGTATACGCCGGTGAATACGCCCTCTTTTTCGGATTCGCTGGAGGTACGTTCAATTTCGGACTGATTGCGTACACGCTCGCAGAAGGCATTGATTTCGTCAGCCTTCGGATTGTTTTCGCAAATCTTTTTAATCAGCGGATGCTCGGCAGCCAGAGCCATAAAGGTTACGCCGTAAGCAGTATCCGGACGGGTGGTGTAAACAGCAACAGTATCGTTCAGTGCAGGAATTTCAAAGGAGAATTCCAAGCCTTCGCTGCGGCCGATCCAGTTATGCTGCATGGTTTTTACGCGCTCAGGCCAGCCCGGCAGCAAGTCAAGATCCTTCAGCAGCTCATCAGCGTAATCGGTGATTTTGAAGAACCATTGGCTCAGATCCTTTTTAACAACCTCATGGTCGCAGCGCCAGCATTTGCCGTCGATAACCTGCTCGTTAGCCAATACGGTGTTACAGGTGTCGCACCAGTTTACGGCAGATTCCTTTTTAACTGCCAGACCGCGTTTGTAGAACAGCTCAAAGAACCATTGAGTCCATTTGTAATAATCTTCCTTGCAGGTGGTAACCTCGCGGTCCCAATCATAGGACAGACCGAGAGCCTTCAGCTGACGAGTCATGTTAGCGATGTTTTCCAAAGTCCATTTTTTAGGCGGAATGTTGTGTTTGATAGCAGCGTTTTCAGCAGGCATACCAAAGGAGTCCCAGCCCATCGGATGCAGAACGTTGAATCCCTTCATGGTGCGGAAACGTGCGATTACGTCGCCGATGGAGTAGTTACGAACGTGGCCCATATGCAGGTTGCCGGACGGATAGGGGAACATTTCCAGAACGTAGGATTTAGGTTTATCCTTATCCATCTCTACTTTAAAGGTTTTGTTTTCTTCCCAGTATTTTTGCCATTTAGCTTCAATAGCATGGGGAGCATACTTTTCTTGAATCATTTCATTACCTCCCAGGTATTATTGTTGGTCGAAAATAAAAAATCCCCGACCTTAAAGAAGGTCAGGGACGAAAAATTCGCGGTACCACCCTGATTGCGGCTACAGCCGCCACTCAATTAGCCTTAACGCAGCATCACGTCCGCACATTTCCTTGCGGCTTCTTCACGGTGAGTTCATCTGCCCTAACTGCCGGCTCGCATCAACCGCCGACTTTCTGAAAGATACTGCAGATTACTGCTCCGCTTCACAGAATTTGAATAAAAATATCTTGTATATTATATAACGCAAAGCAGGAAAAGTCAAACTTCCGCATCGGCATTATTTTTTCTTTTTCTTCGGCACCAGCTTCTGCCCCAGCTGTCCCTTGACGATAATCAGCTGGTCACGCAGCTCGGCCGCCGCCTCGAAATCCAGCGCCTTTGCCGCCTCCTGCATCCGTCTTTCCAGCTCGCGGGCCAGCGTGTTCAGCTCCTTAGTTGATTTCTGTTTCAGCTTCTTGCTGCTGCCATAGGCTTCGGCTTCTTCCGTATCTGCCACCTTCGTCAGCTTAATCAGCTGACGCTGCTCCTTGTAAATCGTCTTCGGCGTAATATGGTGCTCCTCATTGTACGCCTGCTGCTTTTCACGGCGGCGGTTGGTTTCGTCTATTGCCCGCTGCATACTGTCGGTAATACGGTCGGCATACATAATAACGCGACCGTGCGCATTACGCGCAGCACGTCCGATGGTCTGAATCATCGCCGTATCACTGCGCAAAAAGCCTTCCTTGTCCGCATCTAAAATTGCAATCAGCGACACCTCCGGCAAATCAAGGCCTTCGCGCAGCAGGTTGATGCCTACCAACACATCAAACTTACCGGCACGCAAGCTGTCGATGATCTCCGCTCTCTCAATCGTAGCGATTTCCGAATGCAGATAGCGCACACGCACGCCTGCCTGCTTCAGATATTCCGTCAGGTCCTCCGCCATGCGCTTCGTCAGCGTAGTAACCAGCACACGCTCGCCTGAGGCGGCAACCTTATTGATTTCGCCCAGTAAATCGTCAATCTGTCCCTTAATCGGGCGGATTTCAATCTGCGGGTCCAGCAGTCCGGTCGGGCGGATAATCTGCTCAACTACCTTATCCGCCTGCTCCAGCTCATACTTCGCCGGCGTAGCCGAAACATAAATTGCCTGCTTAATCTGCGCCTGAAACTCATCAAAGGTCAGCGGTCTGTTATCATAGGCCGACGGCAGACGGAAGCCATGCTCCACCAGCATCTCCTTACGCGAACGGTCACCGGCATACATAGCGCGAATCTGCGGCAGCGTTACATGCGACTCATCCACCACCAGCAAAAAGTCCTTAGGGAAATAATTTACCAGCGTAAACGGCGGCTCACCGGCCTTGCGCCCTGCCAGATGGCGGGAATAGTTTTCGATGCCGGAGCAGTAACCCATCTCCTGCATCATCTCTAAATCGTAATTAGTGCGCTGCTCCAGACGCTGTGCCTCCAACAGCCTGCCATGCTTATTCAGCTCATCAAGGCGCTCGTCCAGCTCCTCGCGGATATCATTCATAGCGCGTTCAAGATTCTCACGGCTCGTTACATAGTGGCTCGCCGGGAAAATCGCCACATGGTTACGCTGCGCCAGAATCTCGCCCGTCAGCACATCAAATTCCACAATGCGGTCAACCTCATCATCGAACATTTCAATGCGCACAGCCTTCTCGCCGTAGGCCGCCGGAATAACCTCAATCACGTCACCGCGCACACGGAAGGTGCCGCGCTTAAAATCAATATCATTGCGCGTATACTGAATCTCCACCAGCTTATGCAAAATCTTCTGGCGGTCAATAATCTGCCCCAGGCGCAGCGACAGCACCATATCATAATACTCCTGCGGCGCGCCTAAGCCGTAAATACAGGAAACACTGGCTACGATAATAACATCCTTGCGTTCAAACAAAGCGCTGGTCGCACTGTGGCGCAGCTTATCAATCTCGTCGTTAATCGAAGCATCCTTCTCAATATACGTATCCGACTGGGGAATATACGCCTCCGGCTGATAATAATCGTAATACGAAACAAAATATTCCACCGCATTCTCCGGAAAGAACGCCTTCAGCTCACTCGCCAGCTGTGCCGCCAGCGTCTTATTATGCGCAATCACCAAAGTCGGCTTGCGCACCTTATTGATTACCTGCGCAATCGTATACGTCTTGCCTGTACCCGTTGCGCCCAGCAGCACCTGCGTGCGCAGGCCCTGCTCAACGCCCTCCGCCAGCTTGGCAATCGCCTGCGGTTGGTCGCCGGCAGGCTCAAAAGGAGCCTGAATTTTAAAATCCATGTTTATCACCAACTGTAAAACACTAAATGCGCGATTATTATATCGTTCCAATCAGAGCAATTTCTTAACGTAAATTTCGTGTGGAACCAAGACGAAGTGCCGCAAAACTCGCGCGAAGCCAACAGATACTTCAATACAAGTTAAGCATAGCGCTCAAACAGTTGCGACACTTCTGTGGTTCCAGACACTCATTCACTAAAATTGCTATTCATTACACGATATAACAATCGTGCTGCTAACTAACCCTTACACATCCAGCTCAACACTTACCGGACAATGATCGCTGCCGAAAACCTCATTGTGAATCTCCGCACTCCGCAGCTTATCCGCAATCCTGTCCGACACCACAAAATAATCAATACGCCAACCCGCATTCTTCTCGCGCGCCTTAAAGCGATAGCTCCACCAACTGTACTTAACCTCCTCCGGATGCAGATAACGGAAGCTGTCCGTAAATCCAGCGGCCTTCAGCTCACGGAACTTAGCACGCTCCTCATCCGTAAAGCCTGCATTCTTGCGGTTAGTCTTAGGATTCTTCAAATCAATCTCCTCAGCCGCCACATTCAGATCACCGCAGACAACAACAGGCTTCTTCGCATCCAGCTCCTGCAGATAAGCGCGGAACACATTCTCCCACACCATGCGGTAATCAAGACGCGCCAGCCCATCCTTGGAATTAGGCGTATACACCGTCACGAGGAAAAAGCTCTCAAACTCCAGCGTAATCACACGGCCTTCCTTATCGTGCTCCTCCTGTCCCAGTCCATAAGTAACAGCCAAAGGCTTAACCTTCGTAAAAACAGCAGTACCGCTGTAGCCCTTGCGCTCCGCACTGTTCCAATACTCTTCATAGCCGGGAAAAACAAAATTCGCCTGCTCACGCTGCATCTTCGTTTCCTGCAGGCAAATAATATCCGGTGCTGCCTCCTGCAAAAATTCGGCAAAGCCCTTCGTCATGCAGGCACGCAAACCGTTAACATTCCAGGAATATAATTTCATAAATTCAACCTCTTTTCCGTAAATTTATCCGGTATAACAACGGTAAAATTCCCGTGTAAAATTTATACTCTGTCTTTTTATTTTAACATTCGATGCAAAAAAATAAAAGAGCTGCCCGCAGCGCTTCGTCATCCCCGATGACAAAATGCGCACGGCAGCTCTTAAAATTAAAACTTAATTTGCGACGGCTCGTAATCAACCGTTGTCTTGATGAAAGCAATTTCATTACAGTACGGATACTGCGGACAATACACGCATTCCTTCCATACCTTCTGCGGCAGCTTATCCTTCGCCGTTTCAATATAATCGCACTTGGCAAAAAATCCCGGCTGATAGGTCAGAGTGAAAAACATCGTCACTCCGCGCTCAATGCCCTCCTTTTCCAAATGCTCCACCAGTTGACGGCCTATACCTGTTTTCTGCAGGCTTGGTTCCACCGCCAGCGAGCGTATTTCCGCAAAGCGGTCCCAGACAAAATGCAACGCACCGCAGCCCAACAGACGGTTATTTTCCACCGCTAAAATATAATCACGCAGATTCTCATAAATCGAATTGCGCGCACGTGGCAGCATCAAGCCTTCCTTTGCATAATAATTCAGCAATTTATGTATATGTTCTACATCGCTGAAAGTTGCCGGTCTAAAAACAATCATTTTTCAAACCCCCTCATTTGTATTCCCCATATCAGTTTATCGAACGTAACTGATTTTCTATATATTATCACGTATTACAGCAGAGTACAAGTATAAAAATGCAAAAAAAGAATTAATCAGTGTAATAAAATACTGATTAATTCTTTTTTAAAACAAGGTTACATTCTTTCCTTCAGCATATCTGCCGCAGCACACAAAGCCACAATAATTGCAGCCGGTCGCGGCGGGCATCCGGGCACGGCAATATCAACCGGCACAACGTCAGCCGCACGTCCTACAACAGCATAAGTGCTGCCATAGGTTTCGCCGCCACAGGCACAGGCACCGCAGGCCATAACCATTTTCGGTTCAGGCATGGCAGCATAGGTCATGCGCAGCGCCTGCTCCAGGTTGCGCGTAACCACGCCGGTAACCATCAGCATATCCGCATGACGCGGAGAAGCAACAAAGGCGATACCGTAACGATGCAAATCATAAACAGGATTACTCATCGCACCAAGCTCAAAGTCGCAGGCATTGCAGCTGCCTGCGTCAAGATGACGCACATGCAGCGAACGTCCCAGCTTCGCTGTGACTGCCTCGCTTACCTCAACGGCACTGTCCGCCAGAATCTGCGCCAAAGCATCATGGTTCGTATGCACCAGCGCCTTACGCGCGCAGGCCTCTACACAGCGGCCGCAGAAAACGCACTTACTGTAATCTATTTTTGCTTTACCGTCAGCCACGCTCACAGCGCCGACCGGGCAGGCAGAGGCACAGGCACCGCAGCCGTCGCAGCTGCCGTCGCACTGCAGCTGACCGCGCAGACGCTTGTGGCCCGTAGTATCAATATTTTCGGTAGCAATCTTTCCGTGAAGAATTGCCTCCAGCATTTTTAACATCTTGCCACCTCCTTAGCGGTCTATGCAGGCATAGCATAACTCAAAGCTTTTATTAATCAACGGGAAGTCCGGGATGATGTCGCCCTGTACCGCCACAGTCAGCGCCGGCCAGTTAGGATAGGAGGCACTGCGCACAAACAGGCGGTCTATGCGGCCTTCCTTGTCCAGCAGCAGGCAGTGCAGATTATCACCGCGGGCAGATTCACTGATGCCCCAGGTAAAATGACCTTCCTCCTGCTGCAGCTCGCCCAGCTCTACCGCCAGCTGCGTTTCCGCATTACGGCGCAGCTTGCTGATAAGCTGACGCACCAGCTTCAGGCTTTGTGCTACCTCACCGATACGCACCTTAATACGCGCTTCGACATCGCCCGCTGTTTCCGTAATCACCTCAAAATCAAGCTCATCATAAATACCGTAGCCGATATCCTTGCGGCTGTCACGGGTACTGCCGCTGGCACGCGCGCCCACGCCTACCATCGCCAGATCAAAGGCAGTTTCCGGACGCACTCTGCCGGTGGTACGGATACGGTTGACGAAGTTCGCCTGCTCCCACATGATATGCACCATATCGGCATAAACAGCCTCTACCTCACGCAGAACCTCCTCGATTTCCTCCAGCATAGCATCGGTAACATCATACTGTACACCGCCGGGGATAATCAGACCGCGCAGGAAACGGTTGCCTGCCAGCATTTCGTTAAGCTGCATCAAGTATTCCTTCAGACGCGTGCCCATGCTGATTACAGGCGAGAAGCCGACACCGGCGCAAATGTTGCCTGTATCGCCCACATGGTTATACAAGCGCTCCATCTCTGCAGCCAAGGTACGGATTAACCACGCACGGTAAGGCACCTCTGCCTCCGAGCATTTTTCTACAGCCTGACAGAAGCTCAGCGTATTTGCTACACTGCAGGCACCGCAGATGCGTTCTACAATCGGCAGCGCCTCCATCGGTGTCAGGCCTTCGACAGCTTTTTCAATACCACGGTGGGTAAAGAAGAGTTTGGCATCAAGCTGCAGCATAGCCTCTCCGGCCTGACTGAAACGGAAATGACCGGGCTCGATGATGCCTGCGTGGATAGGACCTACAGGAACCTCAAAGAGGCCTTCGCCCTGAGAGGTAAGCATTTCGTATTCACGATGTCCGCGTGCATCATAATCCTTGGGATATTTTTTCAGCAGCGGATGGAAGCCTTCGGGAAAGCTTTCATGCAGCACCAGCGGACGCATATCGGGATGTCCCTGCGGCTCGAAGCCGAACATATCATGCAGCTCGCGCTCATACCAGGCAGCAGCCGGCAGCAGCGTAGTCAGTGACTGATATTCCAGCGGACCGTCCGCGGGGAACGGAGCCTTCAAAACATCGATATCGCGTTTAGCAGCATTATAGAACAGACAGTAGATGGCCAGACCGCCGCCCTGCAGCGTTTCGTCTGCGCCGAACATAGCAGCCAGCGGACGCTTGCCGCTGTCGCTGCAGATATTGGCAGCACCACGCAAATTTTCCGGTTTAACTAGCATTATCTCAGCCTCCTATAATCCGCACAGCCTGGTTCAGCAGATTGTTGAGCCAGGGAATATTTTCAAAACCGGCGCCCACTACACAGGTCAAAAGCAACAGCACAGCCAGCACAGCTACGTCGGTCGCGCCCAGCAAATCGCCCAAGGGCTGACGCTTCGATTTATCGCACAGCATACGCATACCATGATACAAAATACCGATTAAAACGCCGGCCAGCAGGATAATCAGCAGACTGCCTGCTACCCAATGTCCCTCACGGAACATGGACGCCATAATGTAAAACTTACTGAAGAAAAGGCCCATCGGCGGCAGGCCCAAAATACCCAGCATACCCAAAAGCCAGAAGGTCGCAGTATGCGGTACATCCTTAATCATACCGTGAATACGCATCATATTACGAGTCTGATATTCCTGGATAATCGTGCCGGCAATATAGAACAGTACGAACTTAATCATTGCATGGCTGTACATATGCAGCATCACAGCCTTCAGGGAGAAGGCGGAAAATACACCGATACCGGCAACCATAATGCCGATGTTTTCCATGGAGGAATAAGCCAGAATACGCTTAACGTCACGCTGTACAACAACGAACGGCACCGCAATCGCCACAGTCAGCACGGCAAAGAACAGCAGCATGCTGCTCATCATTGCAGCGCCAGCTGTCGGCAGCAGAATAACCAGATTACGCAGCAATACATAAATAGCACAGCTGCAGAGCGCACCGCTCAGCATACCGCTGGTCAGCGACGGAGCTTCGGCATAGGCATCCGGCAGCCAGGTATGCATCGGCGCCATGCCTGCCTTCGTACCGTAGCCGATAACGATAAACAGCAGTGCCAGCTTAGTCATAGCCGGGTTCAGGCTATTGGCATGCTCATGCAGATACAGCCAGCTGAGCGCCTTTTCGCCGCCCAAAGCATCAAGCTGCGCATAATACAGCACCAGTGTGCCCAAAAGCGCCAGGCAGATGCCGACGGTACAAACCATGATATATTTCCACGTTGCTTCCAAAGCAGCGCGGGTAAATTTAAAGGAAATGAGCAACGCACTGATTAAGGTAGTCGCTTCAATGGCAACCCACATCAGGCCCAGGTTTTTTACCAGCAGTACGATGAACATCGTCCAGCAGAAAAGCTGCATCAGCGCAAAGTAACGGCCGGTCTGCAGCTGCTCGCCCTTCAGTACGCCGCAGCGCTCCTCACGTGTAAGATAATTACGCGCAGTCCAGGTTGCTGCCAGATAAAGTGTGGTAATAATAATGATTACCCACATATTCAGCGCATCAATGTAAAAATAATCATCAACATAGGGCACAGCAGGATTAAAGGACTTTGCCATCAACGCTACGCACACACCTACCGCAGTTGCCGTCAGGCGGTGCAGCCAATGCAGGATATTATTGCCGAAGCCCGCAGCCAGTGCCAGCACCGCGCACAAGGGTGGCAGGCATAACAGTATCAAAATATATGTTAACATTACATCCCCTACCCTTTCAGCTTGTCCAACACATTTGTATCCGTCGTTTTAAACGACAGACGCAGACGCGAGGTTAAAATAACAAGAATAACAACAGCAATCAGCACATCAAGGAAAATACCCAGCTCGATAATCAGCGGCAAGCCTTCGGTCATAATCAGACCGAGCAGATAAATGCCGTTTTCCAAGGTAATCAGGCCTATCATCTGCATAATAGCACGGCTGCGCATAACAATCAGCGCCAAACCGGTCATAATCATAAACATAGAGGTCGCTAAAATATCGCGTCCCTCTGCCTGCGGCAGCAGACCGTCAATTACCATGTAGCCGAGTGCCAGACTGCAGGCTGCAAAAGCAGTGGAATAGTTAACATTGATATCGCTGACAATTTCACGCTCATCGCGCAGCTGATTTACCACGCGCAAAATAGCGTAAGGAATAAAGAGCACCTTAACGGCGATTGTCAGCACACCGGGCAGCCAGGCATGCAGGCCGCTGCCATGGCTCATGCCTACAACAAGGCAGGCTGCCGCAATCAGCGCAGACTGCAGCGCCAGGCACAGAGTTGCACGGCGCAGCTCCACAAAGCGCGTCTGCAGGAAAACGATAAACATTAAACTTACAACCAAATATTCCATCGTTACCTCCTTACTGTGCCACTACTGCCAACAGCAGCATCAGGCCTGCTGCGGCCAGATATACACGCACCTTGAAAAGGCGCATCTTATTGTTCAAGGTTTCTACCACACCTACTGCTACCGCACCGATAAACACCTTCAGCACTACCGGCAAATCCAGCGGCAGATACAGCATAGCAAAAAGCACTAAGAATACCAGCAACTTGAGCTGGCTTGCCCAATGGATGAGCGCCAGCAGACGGCCGGAATATTCCAGTGTCATACATTCATGGATCATCGTCAGCTCCAGATGTGTATCGGGGTTATCAACCGGAATACGGCTGTTTTCTGCGAGCAGCACCAGGAAGAAGGCAATACAGGTCAGCACGCCTGCTACCGTCAGGTTGACCTCATCCATACGCAGGCTCATGCCTGCCAGCGAAGTGCTGTTGGTGTGCAGCACGTTGGAAAGCACGGCCAGCATTACCACAGGCTCAACGAAGGCTGCCACATAAACCTCACGGCTGCCGCCCATACCGCCGAAGGCGGTGGCTGCATCCATTGAGGAAACTGCCATAAAGAAGCGTCCCAAGGCCAGCAGATAAACAAATACAAAAACGTCGCCGAAGCCGGCCTGACCGCCTAAGAAGCCCGGCAGCATGCAGGCTGCCGCAAAGGTCGTCAGAAAATATACGCAGGGTGCCAGACGGAAGGTGATGCTTGTATAAGGAGTAAGCATAGTAGGCTTGCCCCACCATTTGCGGATATCGTAATATTCCTGCCAGATGCTGCTGCCGATACGGTTCTGCATCCAGGCCTTTACTTTTTTAACAATGCCGGTTACCAGCGGAGCGCACAAAAGCAGCAAAACTGCCTGCGCCATACCGAGGGCCAGCTGTAACAATTCATTCTCTAAAATCATTTATAAAGCGCCCCCCATACCAGTACCAACATCATTGCCACCATAACATAGGCAACATATAAACGCACACTGCCCTGCTGCAAACGGCGCAGGAAGTTGGAAACACTTACAAAATGCTTCTGCAGCGGCTGATAAAGCTTTTCCGTAATCATATCGGGAATTTCCAGCTTGTAGGAAAGCTGACGGCCGAAGTAAGCATGCTCCTTGCGCATGTAGGTTACCTGACGCTTGGGCTTCAGCAGATAATCGAACGCACGTCGTACAGGCTTACTGAAGCCGGTTGCGGAATACTGCTGGCGCTGCGTCGGATAGGTACCACAGTTCCAGGTAACATCCTCCACAACAAAGCAATTCCTAACAGCTAGCCACAGCACTGCGCCCAATACCAGCAGCAGAGCCAAGAGCAGCAGCGGCTTGTAGCAGACAGCAGTACCGACGCCGGCCCACGCCAGATTGATACCAAAGGCGTCAAGTGCGACAGGCATGCCCAACGCCAGCATTGCTGCACGTACAACAGGCAGCGGATAAAGACCGCAAGCAACAACTAAAACAGATGCTACGCCCATAGCAGCGAGCATAAATTTATCGGATTCGTGCGCATGCTCCACAATTTCACTGCGAGCACGGCCCAGGAAGGTGATGCCGAAGAAGCGTACAAAGCAGCCGAGAGCCAGTGCTCCGGTAAAGCCCAGCAGAACAAAAGACACCGCCGTCCACAGGCGGATATCCTGACCGGCGCAGCTTGTGCCCAGGCTAATAAAGCTTTGCAGCACCAGCCATTCACCAGTAAAGCCGTTCGTCAGCGGAATAGCGGCAAGTGCCAGCGAGCCGACGAAAGCAAAGACAGCGGTATACGGCATTTTGCGTGCAAGGCCGCCGAACAGCTCCAGGTTTTTGCTGCCGGTACCGTGCATAATACTGCCGGCACACATAAACATCAGCACCTTCATAATGCTGTGGTTAAAGGCATGCACCAACGCAGCCACAAAGCCAAGCATATAAAAGCTGCTGCCGGAAGCCTTCATCAGCATACCGCAGCCGAAGGCAGCAAAAATCACGCCCATATTTTCCACGGAGGAGTAAGCAAGCACGCGCTTAATATCCGTTTCCATCTGAGCATAGAGTACGCCCAAAAATGCGGATACTACGCCTGCCAGCAGTACAGCAACGCACCACCAGTAATTCCAGGCAGGCAAAAAGCTGAACATAAAACGGCCGAAGCCATAAAGAGCAATCTTCAGCATAACACCGCTCATCAGCGCGGAAACGTGACTAGGTGCTGCCGGATGCGCCTTAGGCAGCCACACATGCAGCGGCACCAGACCGGCCTTCAAAGCAAAGCCGGCAAAGGCACAGACAAAAACAAGATGCTGCCAGCTGCCATCCAGCGTATTCTTGGCCATAGCAGCAAAGCTGAAGCCCTCGCTGGCAGAGCCTGTCAGCAAAAAGGCAATCATAATCGCCGCCGTACCTACGCTGGCCATAACCAGATACTGATAGGCAGCATTCCAGGTAGCACGCTTTTCGGATTCATGGTTAACCAGCATAAAGGAGGCTACGGCCATAATCTCCCAGAAAAGCAGGAAGCTGAAGGCATCACCTGCCAGCAGCACCAGTACCATAGACATTATGAACAGGCACCACATACCGCCCAAAAGACGCAGACGGCTGCCCTCATAACCACGCGCATAACCAAGCGCGTACAGGCTGGTAACAACACCGGCGATACCGGTCAAAAGCAGAAAGACTGCGCTCCAGCCATCGCAGCCTAAAGAATATGAGCCCCATGTCAGGGGTGCGGGGCTCACGCCGCCGAAAAGCAGCAGGCCTGCCGCATAAGCGCAGACAGCGCTGCCAAAAAGGGCAGCGCTGTTAGCAAGCCAGTGTGCAGCACGCTGCATGCCGTGGGGAAGCAGCATGGTTAATACGCCGATGCCATAGAAGCCCACAGCCACTAAAAACATTTCCATTTCATCACCTACACATAAAAATTTCAACTTCTTCACAAAAATGACATGTATCGTTAATTATAACACATTTGTTGATTGCGTAAAAGCAAATTACTGTTAAGAATACAAAAAAATACACCGAACCTGCAGAAATTCCACAGATTCGGTGGTTTATAATAAGGCTTCGGCATCAAAGCGGTATATTATCAAAATAAAATTCTATAGTTGGCTGTTGGCGCAGTCATGTATAATAGCGTGTTCATGATTAGCTTGGTAAACGTGTGCCGTGTGACGGCCGAAACCGAAGTATGCAGGTACGATCTTTAGCCTGCCGCCGTCTTAATAGCGTTTACCTTCAGGACAGCTTTAAAACTGTCAACTCTGCCTAAGCATTTCTTATAGTTAGAAAATCTATTTATCCAATATATCTGCCCTGAGCTTCTGCCATATTATCTTTTACAATTATTTACCTTGCAGCTCCTCAAAATGTTCATAAATATAATCCAGGTTGGCCGTAATCGGGAAAGCAGGCTCCGCAGCAGGATTCAGTCTGCTCATCAGGGCCGCCGCCTCAATCATATCGCTCAAATCAGCGGTATAGGCACGTATTCTGTTATATTCGGCTTTTGCTGCCTCCACAACTCCCGGCAGGGGCTTGGTAACCGTAGTAACAGTATATTCCGCAGACAGCTTTTCGTTATTGCTGCTGAAAGTAATCTCATTTACGGAATTACGTTCCTCCTCCTTTAATGAAACCAACACCTCATATATCGTCAAAGTGGCACGCAAATCGTTGGCATAAATCACAGCTGCATCATAGCTGAATTTTTCCTCACCGATTTGCATTTCGTTTTTGCAGTCGGCAATAGCCTGCGCCAGCTTTCTGCGGCAAACGGCCAGGTAGCTGTAAATTTTCAGCAGCTTCGGCAGCTCGTAGCCCTGAACATTCAGGCTCTTTTTAATTTTAACCTCGTCTTGATAATTACGTTCTTCGGTAGGAAACAAATAATTCAATTCCGAGCGCTTATGAATATCCTTAACCTCGCAAAACTTTGCGGGAAGCAAAGCGGCACTGCTGCCCAAATTACCGGAAACAAGCTCATCCATGATATTTTTGATTGCTTTTTGATATTGAAAGGCTTTTTTTAAGTTCATATGCTGCACCTCTTTCTTGCATCATCAGCTCTGTATTTCGTTTACGTTCATCTTACAAGCTAATAATACAACAGCCAAGCCTTTTTATCATGGAAAAAAAGTTGCGCACCTGCCGAAATACCGAATAAAATTTACCCTTACTCTTTAGCCCGCAGCGCCAGTTGCTTACGCAGCCTGCAGCGCAGCAGCTCAATAAAGCCTGCCGGCTCCTGCACCCGCAGCAACGGTCCGAAGGATAAAATACGGATAACCATTTCCGTTTCATCACTTTTGTTATACATCAGCTGCAGCCTGTAATGCTTTTCATCCAAGCGTTCCGTTATCTTTTCCAGATGCGAAAAATGCAGCATCGCCCGCTCCAGAGCATTACGCTCGTCCGTCAGCAGGACGGTAACCGCACAGCGCTCCGGCTCCAGCAGCATGCAGGCTTCTTCTCCCGTCTGCTCCAGCAGTTTGCAGCTTTTGATGCGCCCCACATTAACGTAATGCAGATGGCGCTCGCACACTGCCTTCAGACGGAACTTGTCATCCTTCGCCGAATATTCCAGCTGCAGCGGCAGATATTCCTTCCGCACGCTCTCGTTTTTGCCGCTGATAAAGCTGATTTCTACTCCGCGCTTTTCCGTTATCGCCTGCAGCAGCAAACGAAAATGCTGTTTGTACTCAGGAGCATCATAATTATCACCGTCGCTGTAACGGTCGAAATAGACAAACTGCTCCTCGCTGAACAGCGGCTCCACATCCTCCAGTCCGCTGCAGTCCACATCAAAAAGCTGTAGCCGCTTATCCGTCAGCAGGCTTTTCAGCCAACGACGCTGCAGCGTTGTCAACGGCATCGCCGGTGCATGCCGCAGCGGCGTAGTCATATCCTTCTGCAATAATGGCCAGCTTCCGTCCTGCAGTGCCTTGGGAATGGTCAGGCAACTGTCGGCAAAAGCCTGCTCCCGCACCAACAGCTCCAAGCTGTCCTTCGTCAGCTGCTTTTCCTGTGCCTGCCGCAAAATGGAGCTCACAACATTAAAATAGGTGCCGTATATTTCGTTAAAAAAGCTGTCACTGTTCGCCATCCGCTTGCACCTCCTGCAGATAATAGGCCGCCGTCTGCTCCAGATCATCATAAAAAATACGCTCTATTTCCTCGTTGCTGCAGCTAAAAGCAGTAATACGCCCGATAAAGGTGCGTATCCACGGCAGCAGCTCACGCGCATCATACACGGCAGCAGTGAAGCGATAATGTTCAGCATCCAACTGCTGCACCATGCCGCAGCGCTTTTCGCGCTCCAAGCGCTGCACAATAAACTGCTCGTCAGCTGCCGCTTCCACCGTAAAGCTGATTTCCTCCAACTTGTCTGTCCTGAGCATGCCTGCGCCCCAGATATGCGGCGCCGCCTCTTTGGCCAGCTGCAGAAACTCCTCATAGCGTCCTTCTGCGCGTTTAACCTCAATACTTTCGATATGGTCTAGACGGTTGAAAAGCAGCTTTTGCGCAGCATAGCTGTAGCTCAGAAGATACTGGCGTCCTGTCCTCGTGCTGCAGTAAATTTTCAAAGGACAAACATATTGCGGTATGCTGCTGCCGTCCTTGTCACAGCGGTAAAGCGTTACGGACTGCCTGCTGTTCATCGCCTCCAGCAATTCGTACAACAGCTTGCTGTCCATCGTATATAAAATAAAATGATGCTTGAAGGCAAAGGCTTCGCAGTCCTCGGCAAATTTATCCAGCAGATAGGAGCCTGCCTCTCCCAAGGGCGCCGCCTCGGAAAAGAAGGCGCAGGCAAGCTGCCAGCTGCGCCAGTTCACCTCATCCCGCGCCAGGCAGTATAGATTGCGCCGCCCCTGCTTCACTAGCCGCAGCATTCCGAGCGCAGTATATTCATTCAGCTTGTTGCGCACCGTCGATTCATCAGGCTGCCGCAGCTGATTGTCGAAGCAGTTGAAATAACGGCCGCTCAGCAGCTCCAACAGCTCTGCCGCCGAATAAGCCTTGCCGTCGGCCAGAATATCCAGCAGATAAAAATGCAGCGTTATATCCATGGACGTAAAGCTCTTGGCCTTCCAGCTTTTATACAACGGATTATGACTGATACTGCTGCTGTCGAAGGAAATGCGGTAGGCTCTGCCGTCCGCATCGCTCTTGAAGCTCATGTAATCCTCCAGCCAGCTGTCCAGACGCCGGCGATTATCATCGTAGCTTCTGGAGCTTTTAGCGGTAAAATCCTGCCGCTTTTCAAAGCCGTATACATAAAAGCGCCGCATGAAATTGCGGATATCACTGTAATTTTTAAAAAGCTCGCTATAAGCCATCTGCTTTTGTTCCCCTTCCGCGCTAATTTAATATAAGTATAACATAAGCAGCGTATCTCTGTAATTACAAAAACGGCGCAACAGATTTTTGCATCCGTTACGCCGTTAATTTATTTTTTATTCAACTGTTACGCTCTTGGCGAGATTACGTGGCTTATCAACATCACAGCCGCGAGTCAGTGCCGCATAGTAGGCCAGCAGCTGCAAGGGCAGCACTGCCATCAGCGGTGCCAGATATTTATCCGTATGCGGGATGTAGATAACATGGTCCGCATATTTTTCCAGAGAGGTATCACCCTCAAAGCCGATGGCAATAACCACAGCCTCACGCGCCTTAACCTCCTGCAGGTTGCTGACGGTTTTATCATATACATCCATCTGCGTTGCCAGTACGATTACCGGCACACCGGAAACAATCAGCGCCAAGGTGCCGTGCTTCAGCTCGCCTGCTGCATAAGCCTCCGCATGAATATAGGAAATCTCCTTCAGCTTCAGCGCACCCTCCAGCGCTACGGCATAATCAAGGCTGCGTCCCAGGAAGAAGGCATCCTCACTGCTGCCGTATTCACGCGCAAACACCTTAATCTGGTCCACGTTTTCCAGCATTTTATGAATCTGCTCAGGTACAAAGGTCAGGCCCTGCACCAGCTCCTGCTCACGCTCGGCACTCATGCTGCCGCGCAGACGGCCTACATAAATTGCCAGCATCAGCATCGCCAGAAGCTGTGTGGTGTAAGCCTTGGTAGATGCTACGGCAATTTCCGGGCCGGCATAGGTATAGACAACCTGGTCTGCCTCGCGCGCAATAGAGCTGCCGACAACGTTGGTAACCGCCAAAGTGCGGGAGCCAAGACGCTTAGCCTCGCGCAGTGCTGCCAACGTATCGCTGGTTTCACCGCTCTGGCTGATAACAATCGTCAGGCTGTTGCCGTCAACAAGCGGATCACGGTAACGGAACTCGCTAGCAATATCCACCTCAACCGGCACACGCGCCAGCTGCTCCAGATAATATTTGCCGACGATGCCTGCATGGTAAGCGGTACCGCAGGCCACGATAAAGATTTTATTGATTTCGCGCAGTTCTTCTTCCGTCCAGTTCAGCTCGGGGAAGCCGATGGTTTTTGTTTCCGCATCCAAGCGACTGGTCATGGTGTCGCGCAAAGCCTTGGGCTGTTCATAGATTTCCTTCAGCATGAAATGCTCAAAGCCGCCTTTTTCCGCTGCTTCGGCATTCCAGTTAACGACAAACACCTTCTTGCTGATGGGAGTGCCGTTGATATCCTGCACCCAAACACCGTCTGCCGTTACCGTGGCGATTTCGCCGTCACTCATGATAAAGGTACGGCGCGTATGGTTGATAATCGCCGGGATATCGGAAGCGATAAAGTTTTCACCTTCGCCCAGACCGATAATCAGCGGATTATCCTTTTTGGTGCAGATGATTTTATCAGGCTCGTATTCGCACATAAATACCAAGCTGTAGGAGCCTTTGATAAGCTTCAGCACCTTTTTGACGGTTTCTTCGAAATCTCCGTCATATTGGTCCGCCATCAGATGAGCTACAACCTCACTGTCCGTTTCGGACAGGAATTCATGTCCCTTGGCAATCAGCTCTTCCTTCAGGCCAAGATAGTTTTCAATGATACCGTTATGGACAACGACAAACTTACCGCTGCTGTCCGTATGTGGATGCGCGTTGCGATCCGACGGACGGCCATGTGTTGCCCAGCGTGTGTGACCGATACCTACATTGCCAACAGGCATATTGCCTGCCAATTTCTGACGCAGTGCATCCAGACGGCCTACACATTTTTCTACACGAATGCTGTTGTTTTCATAAACAGCAATGCCGGCAGAATCATAACCGCGATACTCCAGCTTGCTCATGCCATCAAGCAGAAAGGGAGCAGCTTCGTGATTACCGATATAACCTACAATTCCGCACATAAGTAGTAATCCTCCTCTACGCTGCAAGGTATAAGGCATCATCTGCTTCGTCAGGTTTCCTAGACGTACCTTTAGTGCGCCTGCGTCAACCTTCCTCGTATCTGATATCTTCTCCCTTGCGAGCCTGTATTATATTATTTGCCCTTTCTGCCGCCGTGATTTTCTCTCCCCCGTTACCGGAGGGCTTTGTACACGGATTGCGGCCTGCAGCCGGCCGTGAGGCATCCGCTGACTGATCGATAACCTCATTCCTCGTCCACCGCCTGAGCGGTACATGCGCTTACATCCTTCACTGTCTGCTTTTAGCAGCAAAGACAAGGCTCTGCTGATTTATGAGCAAACAGACAATGAGCCGCGCAGGCAGGCAGTCCCACGCGGCACATCCTCAGACTAATTTAATTTTACAATATGATGACTAGCAGGTCAAGAAAACATTCCTTGAACTTTTCTTGCCTAATGCTTGCCTGCAGGCGCTTCATATAGTATAATAAATATAGAAAGAGTGCTACCGATAGACGGTTGCCCTTCAAAATTAACTGTTAAAAATAACCGCTAGTGTAGGAGCTGGGCGGTTATTTAGTACCATATAAGTGTAAGAGGAAAAGCATGTTGCTTGACTCTCGCACTTATTTTTTTCAAGTGTGAAAGTTGAAGCGAAAAAGCTTTACCTTTTGCACTTATTTTTT
>Ga0129310_1001122_pt1 | contig 25223 bp, 20 predicted proteins | sample Go1ome_2_FD_94433 | JGI IMG/M metagenome (GOLD analysis project Ga0129310, IMG submission 94433) | Western lowland gorrila individual fecal microbial communities from Wisconsin, USA - Go1022A metagenome | ecosystem: Host-associated > Mammals > Digestive system > Large intestine > Fecal | place... | reverse complement strand
TCGCATTCGCCCTGCTAGACATTCCTCAATGAGCCAGATTCTAAACTCTGGATCGATCTCTTTTCGTTTGCTCATTTTAATCCTTTCCCTATTTCAGTGTCTCTGTTATAGGGAGCATATCATTCTGCAAACCCCGCGTTTTCACGCGGGGTTATGATTTCCTTCGTTGTCGCATCCGGCCAGAAATCCCGGCCCTGCAAGAACATCGGCTCCATCCCACAGCGGACGATTGAGCGGCAGGCCAAGCAGCTTGCCCTCATCATTGCAGACCAGTGTGACCTCTGAACCGGTGTCACTTAAGGTGATGCATTCGATCAGCCCGCCTACAAATTTCTGCATGGCTTCAAGGGTGTTGTCCAACTCAATCTCCTTTGGCAACTCCATTGGCAGGAGCGCAAGGACTTTGATTTTTTCTTCTTTCATTGTGTGCCTCCAAATAAAAACAGGACAGCCCACATGGACTGCCCCGAAAAAGGAAAGGAGAGCATCCGAAGATACTCCCCCTAAGTCATATACAGTTTAGTTGATGCCAAGCTCTTTCATAAGCTTGGCACGGTATGTTTCGTCTTCAGAAGCCCGCTTAACATCTTCAATGCGGCTCTGATCGAGGAGTTTCTTAACAAGAAGTGCCATTTGATTCTTGCCTTCGATTTTACCTTCAGCTTTTCCTTTGTTTTCCACTTTATCAAGCACATCACACATATTGCGTGGGCCTCCAGTACAGTGTTTATTTTTTTCTTACCATACAGCGTTTCTTGAAGAACGCAATGCCATAGCAGAGGATGTCATCATAGTCATCCCGGAAGTCCGCTGCATACATCCGGTCATTGATCTGCTGAATGGCAGTATCACAGGCATCCGGCAGAGCATCCAGAGTTTTGGAATACTTGGCTTCAAAAATTGCCACACGACCATTGCGGATGTCCTTTACAATAACATCGCTGCGCCCCTCGCCATGCTCTTTGTTGGATTCTACCACATAGCCAGCACCAGTAAAGATACCTGCAAGGAAAGCGTGGTAAAAATCCTCCCGATAGTCATGGTAGCTGATGGTCATGCGCAGCAGCTTGGTCATTTCTTTTGTCAGAGCTTCGCTGTTTCCGCTCCAGACTGCATCAAACAACGGGCTGCGGTTCCATGCCTTTGCACTGTCATCAAACCATTTGCTTACAGTGGTTTCAAAAATTTCCTGAATCTCTGCATTGGGAATCATCAACGCAGAGCAGCCATCCGGCAGCGAATCCGTCAGATCCTTATCCCGCACCTTGGTCAGATAGCCTGTCAGATACAGCACACTCCAAAGATTTTCCTCAGAGGAGTGCAGATAATCGTAGGTCAGGTTTTCTTCAATATGCTGAACGATAAAGCCGCCAGCCATCAGCGTTTCAAGCTTTGTGGTGATATTGTTGCCTGCATAGTCGATGAAAGAACGGATGATGGCGTTATCACTGGTGTTTTTCCAATAGCTTTTCGGCTTCTGTGCTACACCATACTGGAAATCCCGCAGATAACTGATCACGTCCCACGGACAATAAATGTCTGCATCGCCAAAATGATAACCGTCGTACCATGCCTTGATTTCAGCAGACTGCGATTCAAGACCAGCATCTTTCAGCATTTGATCTACATCTGCCTGTGTGAAACCAAAGGATTCGCTCAACCGGGGAGAAAGAATCGTATCCGAAACAAAATTGTTCGTCCCGGTAAAAATGCTTTCTTTGGCAATTTTCAGACAGCCGGTAACAACAGCAAAGTTGAGCGAAGTATTGTCTTTGAGCGTGGTGCTCATCATAGCCCGCATCACGTCCAGCATCTGCGAATAATATCCGTTGCTGCTGGCTTTTGCAATGGGAACATCATACTCATCCAGAATGACGACCGCCGACTTTTTGAAATGGATTTCCAGCATCCGGGTCAATAGCAAAAAGCAGCTTTTTGTTTCATCTATGGATGCAGTGCGTCCCAGAATCCGCTTAAAGATGCTTTTGTCATCGTCAGAAATAGCGTCGTCATCCAAAAGAAACTGATAATCCTGAAATGCAAATGCCAGCTTCATGCACAGCATTCCATAGGCACTTTCAAAGGTCAGACCGTCCGTATCCTTGAAAGAGAAAAATACCACAGGACACTGGTTCATCCATTTTTTGCAAAGCTCTGTATTTTTGGAGATCGCCAATCCCTCAAACAGTTGCTTGCTGTCTTTGCGGATGTCCAGAAAATTTGCGAGAGTGCTCATACCAAGTGATTTTCCGAAACGGCGAGGACGAGTGATCAATGTTACTTCAGCGATACCACCGCTAAGAAGTTCAGAAATCAGATTGGTCTTGTCGATATAATAATACCCGCCTTCTCGAATCTTTTCAAAATTCGAGATTCCAACAGGAAACTGCAAATCTTTCATGCAATGCTCCTTTCCGCTCACAGAGGAGAGCTTTCAGAACTCACTACTGTAAGTGTACCATGAAATATAGAATCATACAAGAATCAAGTGACATCGAAATAGAGCAGTTTTATTATGCTACGTTCAATCTGGTGGCTTTATAGCAGTCAGCGCACATCCCTTCATGGGTGGCTGCAAACTCTGCCGCCTGCATGATAGAACCGTCCTTCAGCTTGACCCTCTTGATGGGCTGGTTGCACCGGGCACAGATGCAGGGCACAGGCGGCTGTTCCTGCTTCGGGGTAGAGGATTTCGGTTTCGGCTGCTTTTGAGGTTCAGCCTCCGGCTGTGGTGCAGCATCTTCCGGCAAATCCTCTCCGGCATAAACGTACAGGCCCAGACCAAACATAGCGAGGTTCTTTACCAAGCACCGCATGATAGCCTTGTTCACATCGAACATGGATGCTGCTTCTACGGTGCGCTCTTCCATGCCGACCTTTTCACGGCGGCGGGTCTGCGGATTGTAGTCCCATTTCGGGGTGGTATAGGTGTAAGGCACAGCTTTCATGGCTTTGTTTGCGCCATCCAGTACAGGCAGCCACATTTCATGCGAAACGCCCTCTATCGTGACAGTGGTATACACCATGAAGCCGGTTATGGGGTCATAAACATAGGGCAGGCCGTTGAATTTCTTGACCTCATAGCTGGCAGAAGGATACAGCTTTTTCACCTCCGCCCAGGCATACGCCCAGCTTACATATTTCAGTTCCGTGTTGCCGGACTTCTTGACTTCCAGATGATCTTTGAAGTCGATAGCAAATAATTTTACGAATGGATTTTCCATAAGAATGCCTCCAATTCTGATAAAGAAAAAAAGGCACAACAGCGTCAACTGTTGTGCCCCATGATGTGAAAATTACGGATTGAGCAGAAAATCAATGATGTTTCGATGAATGATTCCGTTTCGGCTTAAATTCGCCAAATCACCACTGATAACATACTTAGGATAGTTGTCGTGCAGCCGCTCAAGATTACCGAACTCCCGTTCTTCATCGGCGGGAGTGATCAGGTAAGCAACCTGAATATAGAGCTTTTCATCTCCACGGTAGCAGATAAAATCAATTTCGGTGTCGTCCAGCTTGCCGACCTGAACTTCATAGCCACGGCTCCGCATTTCCAGATATACGATGTTCTCATACAGCTTGTTGCTGTCAAGTTTTTCGCTTTTCTTGATAACGTTCCGCAGGCCAAGATCGACTGCATAGTACTTTTCTGTGCTGGACAGGAGCGCTTTTCCTTTGATATCATAGCGGCGTGCATTCAGAAGGATAAAGGCTTCCTTGAAATAATCAACGTAGTTCAGTACGGTAGCAGTGGTTGTCTTGATTCCTTCCGAAACCATGCGTCCACTGATATTACGGGCAGAAAACGGATTGCCGATATTGTCCAGCAGGAATGCAAGGACATTACGTAATGCGGTCTGTTCGCGAATATTGTGGCGCAGCATGATGTCACGGACAATGATAGCCTCGTAAAGATCGTCCAGATAGGTGGTGATTGAATGATCGTCAGGGAGGAAGAAACGCTGCGGAAAACCGCCGTACTTCAAATAGTCTGCGAAGAGCTTTTCATCCGAAGTATAGGTTCCGTTTTCAATGCATTGCTGTTTTGCTTCGGCCAGCGAAAAGGGGAAAACCTGAATCTGGATGTATCGTCCGGAAAGATAGGTTGCCAGTTCGCCGGAAAGCAGCTTGGAATTGGAGCCGGTCAGGTAAATATCACAATCGAAATCGACACGAAGAGAATTGATTGCAATCTGCCAGAGCTCCACCTCCTGAATCTCATCCAGAAGAATATAGATTTTGCCGGTGCAGCCTTCCGCTTTTTCTGCGATGTAGTCGTAAAGCGTTTCTGCAGTACGGGTGTTGCGGAAGCGCATGGACTCAAAATTGGCCTGAATAATGTTCTGTGCGGGAATGTTGCGCTGGAGGAGCACGTCCTTGATCTGACCGAGAAGGACTGTTTTTCCACAGCGCCGGATTCCAACCAGAACTTTGATCAGATCCTGATCGATAAAAGGAATGATCTTATCCAAATAACTTTTGCGCAGAACCATCATGCATCACCTCATATTCTTATCTTAGCATACAATTATTGTTGTGTAAACAGTATTGTGCTTTTCTATTAAACAAAAATAGCTGAAACGCGAATTTTGTGTGCCTATAGGCGTACAAAAATTATGCTGCATGGATAATGGTAAACCTGCGGCTGCTTACATTCTTGCTGTACCGATTGAAAATATCGGGCTGTTCTTTCTTCAAACGCTGGGAGTCTACCCGTTTACTTTCGGAGGATACCCAGGACACCTTATAGCCCGGTGCTGTGCCATAGGCAGCATCCTGCATTTGCAGCTTGACCTGTTGCTCGATAGCCATCTTTTCCTGTTCCATCTGCTCGATTTGATCAGAAAGCTCCTGCCGCTTATCCAACAGGTCGCGGATGGGATTCAGATCAGCAGTTTTGTTTCAATCATCTGCAGAGTACAGCTGATTGATCTGCTGTGTATCCCCCTCGCTTCCGGTAGGTACAGGCGGAATTTCGGGCATTACGTTGTATTTCCAGAAGTGCTCTTCTTTGGCAATGAGGTTGCTCAGAACTTCTTTGTCGGTTGTGATCTTGTGAATCACCAGCTCCTTCCCGAAAATCAGAGCAGCAATGTACCAGCAGTCAAAACCGCTGACAGCCAGATAGTGATTGACCTGAGCCATGTAATGTGCAGGGATTTTGCCATCTGCCCACTTATCCGCAGAGAAAGGCGAAACCGTTTTGCACTCTAATCCAGCTTTTTGCCCAACGATCAGGCGGTCAAAATCTGCCAGAAGCAGCGGATGTTCCTCGCTCTGGTAAATGGCATTTGCCCGGCGTACCTTCAGACCGGTTGCTTCGGTGAAGCGCTGCGCCACATAATCCTCCAAGTCACGACCCTGCCGCATGGCCTCGTTGTCGATATCCCCAATGGTATCGCTGATTTTATCGTAGTACACCTGAAATGCTGAGCGATAGGGATTCAGACCCAGAATGGCACCGGCATCCGTGCCGGTAATGCCGCATTTGCGGTAACGGAGCCAATCCTCTTTGGACAGGTTCAAAGTTGAAATCAATCTTTTCATGCGCTTTGCATCCTTTCTTTCATAATAGATTCGGCAAGAATGAAGTCATATTCCACCAAGTCTTTCATGATGGTGGAAAAGTCGGCAGCTAACGAATGGCAAGAGCCAACCCACAGGTCATAAAGAAAATCCAGAATATTATTTTGCACCCTGAGATGGTTCCAGTAGCGCTCCTCCAGTCTGCCCTCGGATTCCAAAACAATAATGGCGGTGCTGATGGTACTTTTCATCGTGATCTCATAAGCCATGGTAACGCTGATTTCAGAAGCACTCTTCTCAACGTTGTCAAAGAATTCCGTGAATTCCCTGAAAATGCGGTTATTTACATCATTCATGGCTTGCTCCTTTATGCTGCTGCCAGCACCATCTTGTAGGCTTTGTCGATCATGGGGTTGCCCTCTGCGGTGCGCAGGAACAGGTTCTCGTTGTAGTTTTTGGTCTTGCGGAGAGGGTCTGCGTGGGTAGCAAAATCAGAGACTGCGTTGATAAAGCGCCAACCGTTCTTGCCGACCCATTCCAGATCCGGTGCGTTGTAGTAGCGAGCCTTTAGCTCTTCCTGCAGGCGCAGATTATTCTTCCGCTGGCAATCGGACAGGTCCTCAGAAATCGGGAAAAATTCATTGATGAACTCCTGCACCTTGTGATCGGATAAATCGATGCGAGCCAGCTCTTCGCCACGGTTGCCGAGTTCAACCATATAGTTGCTGGCCAGCTGCAGGGTCTCACGGGCATCCTGCACCCGCAGCAGAACATTTTCGGTGTGGCGTGCAGTCCAGCTGCGATTTGCTGTATTCAGCGCAAGGTTCAGAGTATTCTGGCAGACCACACGGATTGGAGTCATGGCCACTTTCACACCAGAACTGCCGTCATGACTGTTGAAGATTACAAGATATGGTACTACCTGATCTCCAGCGATAAGATATTTCCTCGGAAGCCTTGCCAGCATCCAGACCTTCTTGCCGCCCTGCAAGGAACCGGCAGTTTCGTAAGTAACACCTTCACCCAGCAGGTCATCGGTGAACTGAAATGCTTCTTCGTTCTGCACAATGCGGTAGCGGTCGGATACCACACCCAGAACAGCATCATCGGTGCTGCGGACGTTAGCCCGATAGCCGGGGATCATAGCACCCGTGCCGGAATAGATATTACGGCTCTCTACCTGCCAATCCAGACCAGCCAGCTCCAAGGCTTCACGGCTTGCAGGGGCATCCATGATGATACGGCCAAGGCCGTGCCAAGGGGTCTCACGGACAGAGAACATCGTTTCAACATTTGCGGGCATAGTAAAATCTCCTTTTCAGTGTACTGTGATCAATTGTTGTTTTCCATTTCTTCAGCGATGCGGACGAGGACTTCCACCAGGACGGTGCCAACTTCTTTGACGATTTCGGACCAAAAGTTCATAATGCTTTCTCCTTTCTGCGCAGCTGCGCGTTAAAATACGATAGTAATAATGATAGTGATGGTGCGGAATAACAAGATGCTCACCTCCAGACATAAAAAGCCCCTGAGTCTTTCGACTCAGAGGCTTTGGATCATGATTATTATATCTGGGTGAAAAATGGAAATTTGAGAAAGCTAAAGAAGAATGCGATTCCTTCGATTTTAGCATACTTCAGATGACGTTGATTATTGTGGGGAGATAAATTGACTTTGTTTGAGTTTTGACATACAATGTATTTTGAGAAGTTCTATATAGCCCAATTGACAGAGGAGATTAGAGTATGGCGGAGAAAATTCAATCTATTCCAGAGGCAAGATTGTTGCTGGCTTCCCTGCGTTCCGTAGGCTATAATGAGGAAACTGCAATTGCAGATATTATAGATAATTGCATTTCAGCTCAGGCTCATGAAATCAAAATCCAGTTTGACTGGGAAAAGAAACGAATTGTGATTTTGGATGACGGCATTGGTATGAGCGAAAAGAACTTAATTGAGAACATGCGTATAGGTTCTTCTGATCCAAGCAAGATCCGGGATGAAGGCGATTTGGGACGCTTTGGAATGGGGATGAAGACAGCTGCGTTCTCGCTTGGAAAAAAGTTGACGGTCATTACAAAATTTGGTGCGAAGGCGAGCAATGCCTCGTGGGATTTGGATCAAATTCCAACGATTGGCTGGAACTTAATTATTCGAGATGAAAATGAAATTGCAGAGTTCTCATCACAGATAGGCGAGCAAGGGACGATTGTTGTTATTGAAAATCTAGACCGTGTAATCGATATTGACGACGAAAAGAAGGCTAAAGACAAGTTTTATAGGGTTGCAGCTAAAACGGAAAAACATTTGGCGCTTACATTTCATCGCTTTATTGAAGAAGATGGACTGGTTCTGAAACTCAACAACAACCCAATTAAGGCATGGAACCCATTTGTCCTAGAAAATGGTGCAACTCAAGAACTGTCGGAAGAATCTGTATTTTCAGATGACGGTTGCGTGAAAATGGTTATTCAGCCTTATGTTCTGCCGCATAAAACAAAGTTTGCATCAGATGATGAGTATCAGGCGGCTGGTGGTCCCAAAGGCTGGAATTACCATCAGGGGATCTATGTATATAGAAATAGGCGATTGATTATTTGCGGAACATGGTTTGATTATATTAAGAAGGAACCTGCATATAATTTGGCTCGCATTAAGATTGATATTACATCAGCCAGTGATGAGGAATGGAAAATTGACATCAAAAAATCCGCGGCCTCTCTGCCGAGTGATGTCAGGGAATTGGTTGAGAGAGAAATTGACCTTTGTACGGAAACGTCAGCGCGTGTGTACAACTCCCGCGGTAGTTATTCAAAATCCAATGTCAGTGCACCTAATTTGGATTATGTATGGGAACAGCGGAAAAATAATGGCAGGTATTCTTTTCATATCAATCGAAAGCATGCACTTCTGAACAATATTAAGAAGCAGTTGGATGATCGGGGAAAAGAAACACTATCAGCATATCTCTCTTTGGTTGAAAACTTTGCACCATTTATGCAGTCTGGAGTTGCGGATTCTATGCAGAGGGGAAAAGCTGTTTCGGAACCTGATAAATCATCGCTGGAATATCAGCTACAAATCAGAGAATTGACTGATATGATTCAAATTTTCTTATCGCAGGGCTTTGAAAAAGAAGAAATAAAGTCAACGCTACTGGGTATGGCTAATTATAGACATCTCCGTGAGGACATCATCAGACTGGTGGAGGAAGCGCAATGATTAATATTCCAAAAGACCTGAGTGATATTGAAGTGGGTCTATACAAGAGCGGATACGAGTATTGTGAGAAACTTGTAAAAGAAGAAAACATTGCGATTGCGGAAGCAGTTGAAAATACGGCAGATAGATTCAGTGGTCTGAAGATGATCGCTGATATCGAGTGCTTCAAAAAGTTTTTATTCAGTGAAGTGACTGCCTATACAGAGCCGTCTATTGGGGTACGTGACCCAAACCTTGAAGACAAGACTTGGTGGGATGAGCTTAAAAAGAAGCCTAAATTCAAGTCGGAATATTGGAGCCGTTACTATGATTATCTGCTGAAGAAACCTTCTTGGAGTATTACAGCAGTAAAAAATATTGATTCATCTACGGATGAGATTATGAATGCGTTGACTAATCCCAGAAAGGGCACAGCTGGTGAACGAATGGGGATGGTGTTCGGTTATGTCCAATCTGGCAAGACGGCGCATTATATCGGCATGATCAATAAGGCTTACGATGCAGGATACCGCATTGTGATTGTTTTATCTGGCATTCACAACAGCCTTCGCAGTCAAACACAGTCTCGTATCGATGAAGAAGTTCTTGGATATGAAACAAGTCTCGAATACATCGGAGATATGACACGGGAACGCAATGTGATAGGTGTTGGTATAGGTTCTCATAATCAGGTTGAAACTGTTGTTCAGTCTATTACAACGCGGGATGAAAAAGGTGATGTCAATAAAAAAACGGAAGGCGTATCCATGATGCCGCCACTTATGGTGGTTACCAAAAAGAATGCATCTGTTCTGCGTAAAATTTTGAGGTTTTTCCGTAAAAATCATTGCGCAGAGATTATAAACGGAAAAAAGAAAGTTCCAGCAAAATATCCGGCACTTATTATTGATGATGAGGCGGATCAGGCATCCATCAACACAAGGGAAAGCTACGATGACCAGGGAAAAGTTTTGGACGACTATAATCCGACGACAATCAATGGACTGATTCGGGAGTTGCTGGGCGTGTTTGAGTGCCGATCTTATATCGGATACACTGCCACACCTTTTGCCAATATCTTTATTCCACCCCATATTGATGACGAGAAATATGGGACGGATTTGTTCCCGAGAGATTTTATTTACAGAGCGCCAAGGGCAGACCAGTATATTGGAGCAAGAGAGTTCTTTGGATTGGGAAACAATGAAGACATCCCTACGATGCCGCTTTATCGCGAAATTGTAGATGGAGCAAATTATCTCGGAAAGGGTACAAAATCTACCGATGCAGTCGGAGAGCTGCCCAAAGAACTTAAGCTGGCTGTAAAATATTTTATTCTTTCTACTGCGTTTAGAAATTGCAGGGGACAAAGAAGCAAGCCCAATACGATGTTGGTTCACATGGTTCGGTTTGTTGGACAACAGAATAAAATTAAACAAAAAATTCTGAAGTATTATAATGAAGAGATAGAAAACTATATTCGCTTTGGTGACGCTTCAATTGAAAACGAATTTAGATCCATTTGGGAAGAAGATTATGTCCCAACTACGGACAAGATGAGAGTACAGTTCAGCAAATATATGTCTGGATGCAATGATGTTAGTTGGGATAATATCTGGGCTGAAACGAGAAGGCTGATTGAGGGTAAAGAAATCAGCGTGTACAGTGTTAACGGAAAGAGTGAAGATGTCCTTCTATATAAAAGTCATGAAGGAAAACCATTTAATGTCATTGTAATTGGCGGTGATAAGCTCTCCAGAGGATTGACATTGGAGGGACTGACTGTGAGCTATTTTACTCGCAGTTCTAATACATATGATGCTTTAATGCAGATGGGACGGTGGTTTGGGTTTCGTCCTGGATATCTGGATGCCTGTAGACTGTTTACAACCCCTATGCTTTATGCAAGTTTTTCTCATATTTCTATGGCGACAGAAGATCTTGCGGCACAATTTGATTTTATGAATAGTGTGGTTCAGACACCAAAGGATTTTGGGCTGCGGGTTGCATCTCACCCTACTTTGGAAATTACTGCGCGCAATAAACTAAGAACAGGTCAAGAATTTAAACGTGACTTTAGCTGTAAGCTAAGCCAGACTCGTGTATTTGATATTGATGGGGAGCAGTATGACAGAAACTTTGAAGCAGTCGAAGACCTTTTGCTTGCAATCAAGAGCTGCAGAGTCACTCAAGAACAGTACCAGAAAACTCATGGCGGCCGCAAAGCTCCTGGTAAACACTTCTTCTATCAAGATGTATCGGCTCATGATATTGCAAACTTCTTTGAAAGCTATGAGACTTCTAAAACCGCAACTAGAGCAAACAGTAAGTATATGGCAGACTATATCCGTACGATGAATGCGGATGGAATTGGCGGTGTTAAGACGTGGACGGTCTGTTTGATCAATGTCAGCGGTCATGGAAAGGCTTTTGACATTGCAGGGCTCAGAGTGGATGGAGGTATTTACAGAAAAGAAGGCTTTGGAGTGGATTCCTATGAGACTACTTGTTCTATTCACACCATGACATCTGCTGACCATGAGTACTTAGATTATGACAATGTTGCTTATGAAGAAGTCCGGGAACTAAAGGAAAAATATAAAAATGACTGCTCTAAAACAAAAGTTAATGAAATTATTCGAAGCGAAACAAGACCGTTTTCAAAGGGACTTTTAATTTTGTATCCAATTGGGGATGCAGGAGAACTGACTAAGACACAGGAAAATCATAAAGTGCCGTTTGGTTTTGCTGCGGTATTTCCTGACCGAAAGGGCAGGGGGGATCTTAAGTCCTATAGAATGAACGAGATTGCATTGGAGAAAGATATCGATGAGCTTTACGGCTGATATTTACAAAGAAATATTATCTGATGTAACTGCAGAAACAAAGCGCACTTTTCCATTCGCGATGCGTATGGTAAAATTCAATAATGGAATTATGGTTGTGTTTGCGGTTAATATTGCCACAAGAATGCGGTCGGCATTTTTATCTGTTGCATCAGAAGCGTCGAAAAATAGATTTCCCCGTTGGAAAGGTGTCGAAATTAATACGGCTGCTCTGCCGGCCTATGGGATTGATACACCTTTTGTTGTGCTCTCTCAGCTTCCCAATAGCGCTAGTGATATTTTTGAAATTGTGGTTGAGGATCTACGGAACCAGATGAAAGCAGCAAAAAATAATGAGGAATCTTTAACTGTCATTATTAAAGTTTTAGCAAAGTGGAAGGAGTTTTTTACTGCTGATAAAGAGCTGATAATGTCGGAAATCCGCCAGCAGGGTCTTTATGGTGAACTGTTGTTTTTGAATGAATGCATGAATTTTCACGGGGCAGAGGCAGTGTTGCATTGGGCTGGCAGTGAGGATGAAACCCATGACTTCTATTTTGGTCCAAATGCAGTTGAAGTAAAAACGACATCTGTGCAGGCTCCTTATTATGCCAGCATCAGTAGTGAATACCAGCTGGATAATGGAGATGTTCCAGGAAAACTTTTTCTGCGGTTCTATGCGTTTCGCAAGAGTCATAGCGAGGGAGAAAAATTGCCGGAATTAATTGCGGAAATTCGAGGAAAACTGGGCGAAAACCTGTCTATGATGCAGAAGTTTAATGAAAAACTGAAAAAGTACGGGTACTTTGATGAGGCAGAGGATAGCTATACTATTGGCTATTATCAGCGAGATAATTATTGCTTTGCTGTAAAAGACAGCTTCCCAAGAATCACAAAGGACGCTGTACCGCTGGGGGTTGCTGATCTTACATACCGAGTTAGCATAATGTCTTGCATGCCGTATGCTCAAGACACACAATTAGTGCTTGAGTTATTGAAAGGGGGAAGTTAATATGGTGAATGACAAAATACTTGAATTCTACAAGGAATTTCAAGACGAAGTTCTTACTTATGTGAAAGAAAACAGCCCGATTTCTACAAATACGGCTTTTAAGACCTTGTTTTTGTCCTACCTGACAGAAGCTGGAGAAACGCTCGTTTCAGACTGTATGCTGGTGGATTTTAAAAAGGATAGTGAAAATATGAAGCTGGACGGGTATGCGTTCAGTGAATATTTCCGCTCACTTACATTACTAGTGAGCAAATATCAGGCTAAGCCGATTCCAGAAAAGATCAAAAAGACTGAGATTGATAAACTTCTGAAAAAAGTTTTGAAGTTTTATAAAACTTGTGGAACAAACGACTTTGAGGCCTTGGAAGAATCTAGTGATGGCTATCAGGCGTATAAATTTATCAAAGGTCATAAGGCGGATATCGAGACGGTTAGCATCATTTTGCTGACGAATGATGAGACAATTCGGTATATTCCGGACGATGTACATTACGGGAAAATAACGGTTCGGTTTGATGTCTGGGACATCGAGCGGTTATATCAAAGTGTACTTGGCGGAACCGCTGTGGAACGCCAGCTTGTTGTAAAGCTCAAGAAGAAGTATGGAGAATCTTTGCCGTTAATCAAGGTAAAAGGCGACAATGAGATATATGACTGCTATATTGGTGTCATTTCTGGGGAGCTTTTGGCACGGATATACGAAACTGAGGGCCAAGATCTGATTCAGAAAAATGTTCGTTCCTTTTTGCAGGCAATTGGAAAGGTTAACAAAGGAATTAAGGTATCATTAGCAAATGAACCTCAAATGTTTATGGCCTACAATAATGGAATTTCAACTATTGCAGAAAGCATTGCTGTTGATGAAGGCCGGAGTAGCGGGGATATCGTAAATATAACGGAGATTACAGGCTGGCAAATTGTAAATGGAGGTCAGACCACAGCGTCCATTTACAATGCTTATAAAGCGAAATTACCGCTGGAACAGGTAAATGTACAAATTAAGTTGTCTGTTATCAAGCAAAAAGATCGGGCAGAAGAGATTATACACAACATCTCTAAGTATGCAAACAGTCAGAATAAGATTAATATGTCTGACTTTAATGCTAATGATGCATATCATGTGAAGATGGAGCGCTTGTCCAGAGCAACACCGATTCCTGTTGCTAAGGGAAAATCGACGGATTGTTGGTTCTATGAGAGGGCTCGGGGTCAGTACTTAGTCGAATTGAACAGGCAGCCTACAGCGGCGGCTAAAAAAGAATTTAAGAGCCGTTGCCCGAAAAACCGCTGTATTTCAAAAACTGTAGCGGCAAAGTGTGTAATGACCTATCGTGGATATCCAGATATTGTGAGTAAGGGTTTGGAAACCAGCTTTATTTATTTTTCGGATATGGTTTCCAAGGGTGAAGTTCCGGAACCGTCTGAGCAGAGCTATATCGAAATGATTGCTAAGGTGATATTGTTCAATAGTTGCGATGAAATCATTAAAAATTTGAAATTTGGTGGTTTTAAAGCGCAGCAGGATTATTATACGGTAGCTTTGTTCGGAAAATACTACTCGGATTTGTTTGATCCTCTGGAAATTTGGAATAGACAGTCAATTAATGCGGAAATGGCAAAAACCATAGAAGAATTAGCCTACTTTGTGTGGAATCATTTCCAAAACCCCACAGTTCCAGGAGTGAACATAGGTCAGTGGTGCAAAAAAGAAGAATGCTGGGAATTGTTACAAGCAAGATATGAGAATGAATATAAACAGGGGTAAGGTCCATGTACAAGGTTGTTGACTTGTTTGCAGGAGCCGGCGGCCTAAGCTTGGGCTTTATGCAGACGAAAAAATATGATATAAAAGTTGCTTTTGAGAATAATCCTAATATGCAGGCAACATACAAGAAAAATCATGCGAGTGTTGACGTGAGAGGTGATGTGTGTTCGGCAAATTATGATGAAATTCGAGAAAAGTATGGAAAAATAGATGTTGTTATAGGCGGACCGCCGTGTCAGGGCTTTTCAAATGCTAATCGTCAGAAAAACCATGCCATAAGTCAAAATAATATGCTGGTGAAGCAGTATATTAGAGCAATTCGTGAACTGCAGCCAAAAGCTTTTGTTATGGAAAATGTCAGTATGCTGCGCTCAGATGTGCATCGCTTTTATTTGGACGAAGCAGATAATGAACTGTTCAGCCAAGGGAAATATGATATTCACATGCAGAAAACAAAGATTGTGCTTTTGGATGGAGAATACAAATTTGATGGCGCGAAAATGATTGCAGAGTCTTTGCCGGCGATTGCGGCAAATATTTGGCCAGAAGATTGCTATCTTGCATTAAATGTGGTTTATAAGGCGGCAAAGAATCCGAAAAAAATGCTCAAAGCATTGAAAAAGCATAAGAAAAAGTTGCTGGAATATGCTGATGTATATTCAGAAAAAGATACGGATAATGATATAACTTGTCAGGCATACAGGGCTTTTGATGCTGTAAAACAGTTTTTTGAAGGAAAAATAGAAACAGGTGCGCTGAAAAAAGAAATTGAGCCAGCGATTATGATTCAGAGAATGCTCAGCAAATCGAAAGAAATATTTGATAATCACCTTGTGGTTGACAAGTGTGATTATACAGAGGATGGAGATTTGGTCGCGCATATTAAGTCATACGCGGTATATGACTACATAAAGGCTATTCTCGGAAATGAAAAAGATGGTTATGAAATAAATCAGGATGTTCTCTGCGCGGTTGATTTCGGCGCACCGCAAAAGAGAAACCGGTTTATCGCAATTGGAATAAAAAAGGCTTTGACAAATACGGTGGAAATACCGAAAGGAAAATTCTCTGAAGAGAACTATCGAACGGTTCGGGATGCAATCGGTGACTTGCAGAAAGTTCAAACTGTAACTGAAGTAAAAGACGATATCGGAACTCCCTTGGAAAGTGTAGATGATATAAGCGAGCTTGGACGTTCTCTTCGTGACACAGACAAGCTGTATAACCACATTATTACTAATACAAGAGAAACCGCTATGGAGCGATTTAAGGCAATTAAGCAGGGAGAAAACTTCCATTCACTTGACGAAGCTTTGAAGGTTAATACTTATACGGATGCAAAACGTACACAGAATACAATATACTTGAGGCTTGCCTATGATCAGCCGAGCGGCACAGTGGTTAATGTTCGTAAGTCCATGTGGATTCATCCGGAGCTGAACCGAGCGGTAAGCGTAAGAGAAGCCGCGCGTCTGCAGACGTTTCCTGACAGCTTTGTTTTCTGCGGTACAAAGGATAAGCAGTATCAGCAGGTTGGTAATGCTGTGCCGCCAATCATGGCCAAAGCAATCGCAGAAAGTCTTGCAAAGCAGCTTGAACAGATCGAAGATCGGCTGGGGTCGATAAAAAATGGCTGATAATCATTCGAAAGAAGTCCGCAGTAAAAATATGTCGCATATTCGGAGTACTAACTCAAAACCGGAAGAGATTGTCAGAAAGTACTTGTTTTCGAAAGGCTTCCGATACCGAAAAAATCTTCGAAATCTGCCGGGATGTCCTGACATTGTGCTGCCCAAGTACCATACAGTAATTTTTGTAAATGGATGCTTTTGGCATAAGCATAACTGCGGTCGTTTTGTTTGGCCCTCCTCTAATGTTGAATATTGGATCCCCAAAATCAACAGAAACGTAGAGCGGGATGTGGAAAATCATAAGAAGCTCATAGATATGGGGTGGAAGGTGCTGATTGTTTGGGAATGCGAACTGAAAAAGAATATGCGTGAAAACCGTCTGGAAAAACTTTGCAATGAAATTAGATGATGACATATTAGGATTCAAGAAAAATGGAGAATATTATTAGGTCATTGTACGATGACGGTATTGAATATATTGAAGAAACTGTCCGTGAAATGTCATTGTACGCTCGTCAAATCTTTTTTGTTAATTGTATGAAGATAATCGATAAATCTTATTACGATTATGTGATGCTGAAAAGCGATGAATCAGCAAAATTTTTCTTTGAAATTTTAAGATATGCTTATCCGGTGTTAATTAAATATCTCTGGACAAAAGATTTTGAGTCAATCGTTGCAATGCCATTGGCCCATGCAGATGCAAATGAAATATACAGATGCAGAGTTTTTTTGTGCAGTTGTAAAGTTGTAGGGCAAACCGGATACGCACTTGATATGGAAAAATATGGGTATGTGTCTATTGATTCTAAGAATAATACCTGCATAATTAAATACCTTCACAACAATTGGTGGGTCGAATATTCTGAGGCAAAATGCACGGATTTCAATGAAAATCTAATATATTCACTAATACAACTGGACGACAGAGTTAAGACGTTGCAAGCGCAGTGGCCAATGATTCAAGAGGAGATGCGACCGCTGTGTTTTGTTTGGTTGAAGGAGTTTATGGGATATACCTCAACTGCAAATATAGAAAAATATTTTGGAGATACGGCATACTATGATGCGATCCATAGCACGGAATGGAACTATTTTTCGGAACAAAGTAAATTCGACGGAATTGCTTATGGTAGCTTTATTAGTGCTATTATTGATTTGTCTGGTTATGCTGCAAAACATATTCATTTTGCAGGCCTTTTGCAATCGTCACATCCGGAACTGATTGCGGAAAATCTTTTCTATAATATTAAAATGGAGGATGATATAATTCAGCTGATTCAGGAAAATCGGAGGTGCTCAAAGAAGCAGGCACAGGTAATACTATCTAGTGTATCGATATCTTCTGATAATAGTGAACTGTACAATCTTGGACAGGTAAGCTGTGCACCACTAGTTAAAATATCAAGAAATCAATATCTGCAGTCAGTTGCAGGATCGTTATTTCATCCATTTTCGTTTTTACTGAGTTCATTACAGCAGAAATTTCCAAATGACTTCTCACGAAATATTAATAATAGAGAATCAATGTTTAGAGAAGAACTATATGAAACAGTAGGTGCAGAGTTTACTTGTATTGACCATAACATTGTAGTTAAATATGATGGTAAAGTCGTTACAGATATTGATGCGGCAATAGTGGATAAAAACAATGGTGAGATCGCGCTATTTCAACTTAAATGGCAAAATCAAACAGTGGATTCTATTCGGTCGTTACATAGTAAGGCGCTGAATTATGAAAAAGAAACAATATATTGGGTTGAGAGCGTTGAGCGTTGGCTTGAACAAACATCAAAAGCAGATATTGCTGGACACTTGGGAAGTGGTATCAAAGAAAAAGATATTGACAAATCTAAAATCTTTCTTTTTGTTCTTGGACGGAATCATGGACACTATTCGGGAACACAATTAAAAGGCGAAAAAGTTGTATGGGTTCAATGGTTTCAGTTGCTGCAATATTTTTTAATGATGAAAATGATGCAAGAAAAATTTACGATTAAAGATTTATATGACGTACTGCCAAAAAACGCTCCAGCTAATGAAAATGTAAAACAGGAACCGCAGGAGTATAGTATTGGTCCTTACACAATTGTGGTTGAGGGTACCGATAACGAGGAATAATTAAGGGATTGTTCATTAAATGAATAATGTGATTGGGAGGGCCTCATGGAACCATCCAAAGCAACCAGTGTCAACAGCCGTGCGGAAGAACTGTTTGTACAGCTTTTCTGTGAGGCTTTTGGCCCGGAAAAAACCGAAAATTTGCAAGTCCAGTACCCCTGCGTGGACATCTATGGGCGGCATCGCTATATCGACTTTGCATTGGAATCACCTGAATCCAAAATTGCAATCGAAATTGACGGGGAGACTTACCACAACCCCAGCAAGGTGTCCGAAAACAAATACGCTGATGACCTCCTGAAACAGAACAGCTTGATCTATGACAACTGGAAAGTCTACCGTTGGATTTACAGCCAGTTGGAAAAGCAACCGGAAAAGGTCAAGGACGAGCTGATTACATTTCTGGGCACCAGCCCCATGTTCAAGGCATTTGAAGCGGACCTGCCGGTGCAGATGGGACAGACCATCGAGCTTCGGGACTACCAGCAGGAAGCCACCGAGAAACTGCAGAAGATGCGTGAGGATGGCAAGACCATTGCGCTGCTGTACCATGCAACCGGCGTAGGTAAAACTATCACAGCAGCAACGGATGCCAAGGCAGTGGGCGGACGCACGCTGTTTCTGGTCAACGCTCTGAAGCTGGCGTCGCAGGCAAAAGAGACTTTCGCCAAGGTCTGGCCGGAAGCGACTTTGGGAGAGTACACCGGAAGTCAGAAGGATATGACCCAGACGGTTATTTTTGCAACGGTACAGAGCATTTCCAAAGATCTGGAAAAGTTCTCGCCTACGGATTATGACTACCTGATCGTGGATGAATGCCACCATGCGGCAGCCAACACCTACCAGAAGATTTTCACCTACTTCCACCCGAAGTTTATTTTGGGTTTGACCGCTACCCCGGAACGCAGCGATGGCGAAGATATGCTGGAGCTGTTCCAGAATGTTGCCCACAAAATGGATCTCAAAACTGCTGTAGAGCGTGGCGTTCTGGTGCCGATTCGCTGCATCCGGGTCAAGACCAACATCGACCTGACCGATGTGCGGATCAACGGCATCAAATACAATTCGCAGGATCTGGAAAGCAAGCTGTTCATCCCGGAACGCAACCAGTTGATCGTTGACACTTATCTAAAGTACGTCAACGGCAAAAAGACAGTAATTTTCTGTGCCAGCGTAGACCATGCAGCCGAAATTGCAAAGTTGCTGCGAGATAGCGGCGTGAAGGCAGAAGCAGTTTCCGGGCGGGATCGTGTGGAGGTTCGGGAAAAGATTCTGAAGGACTATGAAACCGGCTCGACCAATGTTCTTTGCGCCTGCGACCTTCTGAACGAAGGCTGGGACAGCCCGCATACCACGGTGCTGTTCATGGCGCGCCCGACCATGTCCAAAACGATTTATTTGCAGCAGCTTGGTTGTGGTACACGCCGCTGTCCGGGCAAAGAGGATCTGCTGGTGGTTGACTTTGTGGACAACGCTAATATGTTCAATATGCCCTACAGCCTGCACCGGGTACTGGACATTGCAAAATACCAGCCCATGGCGTATGTGCTGGCACCGGAGAACAAGCGCAAGCTGGATCAGGATATGCTGTTTCAGGGCGAAAAGCCGGAGGCATGGCTGGATGTGCCAATCGACGTGTCCGACTATGAGATCATTGACCTTTTCAACTGGCAGAACAGCGTCAAGGATATGATCTCGCAGATTGAGTTCGTCCGGATGGTGGATGTGCAGTCCGAGACGGTGGAGCGTTACATCAAGGACGGAAAAGTCAAGCCTGACCTTTCGATTCCCTTTGGTGATAAGCGGATGTTCCACTATTTCCGGGAGGAAAGCATCCGCAATATTGCCAAACAGTATGGCTGGGATCTTATCACGCCGCAGAATATGGCGGACAAGTTCATGAAGTTTATTGAAACGATGGACATGAGCTATTCCTACAAGCCGGTGCTGCTCAAAGCAATCTATGAGTACATGGACAGCAGCGGCAGAGTTGCCCTGCCGGATGTGGTGGACTACTTTATCGACTTCTACGAGGACCGCAAGGCACACGGGATGATCGCAGAGAAATCCACCAGCATTTATCAGAAGGGTGGCTATACCCGGAAGGATGTGGAGAAGAACATCCTCTCTAACCCCTTCAAGCGCTTTGAGGATATGCGATTCTTGATGCGCTGCAAGGACGTGGAGACTATCGAGGTAAACCCGATCATCTTCCGCAAGCTCACACGGGAAGATTGGCTGCATATTGTGAATGTCTGCGATAAGAGCCTTGAAAAATATTATTTGCGACTCAAAAAATGATATGAACGCCGATGATTGACTGCGGGTGACGTGCATGATGAAAATAGTGAGAAATGTGATCCGGTGTAAAAAGTGCAGGGATGTTATTGAAAGTTGCACTGTACATGATTTCAAATTTTGTTCTTGCGAATCGTGTGCAGTCGATGGCGGGCATGAGTATCTCCGTAGGTGTGGAAACCCGGAAGACTGGGAAGAATTGTCTGGAACGAAGAGTGCAGATGATTGAAAATTAAGCTGAACATGATCTTTGGAGCAGAAGTTCAGCGGCGCGCAAAAGCTCTTGACCTTTAATAAAGAGGCCAAGAGCTTTTTTACATCTTGTTTTGGAACATAAAAGAAGGTACAATAGTAGAAAAGACGGCGTGCATTGGTCAAATAAGGTGGTGAAAGTAATGGGCGAAGCAATAGTCTATCATGTCATGCACATGGAAAAGTGCGTGGCACAGGTGAGCACGGCTGGTGAATGCAAGATTTGCCTTGAAGATTTTATGCCATACGATTTGGTGCTGGAAGAATCGGATGACTTTGATGATCGAATCAATAATGTAACCAATTTTTATTATTGGTGTGCATCCCGTATGCTAACGCTGGATCGTACCTACGCGAAAGAGATTCTGAATAGTATCGGCGCATCTCAAAGCGTTACGGATCGGGAACGTGCACAGATTGCGCTTTCGTACCATTGCCTGTCACTGCTGGATGTGTTCTGGGTAAAAGGAGAAAAAGAGAATATCCTGTTTGAGGATATCAATCTCTACACACACTCTTTAAGCAATGCTCTTGTGGATATTGCACTGCGTGGGCATCAGATGGCTGTGACAAATGCCCATCTTTTGGCAAATGATTTGTCCACTGGCGGATGCTATCCTAAAGCGTGGGTGCGCAAGGATGATGGCTTCTATCTTTATAAAGATGGTGGACAAGATGCAGTTGAGCGTGAGGTGCTGGCAAGTAAGATCTGTCGATGCTTTGACTGTCATCAGGTTTTGTATGAGCAGGGGATGTTTGAGAATGAGCCGGTTTCTATCAGCAAAATTATGACCTCGCAGCGATATAGCCTTGTGACTTATGTAGCCTACGATGTCTACTGCACAAATCATGATTGGAACACGCTGGATAAAATTCTGGAGTTGGATGCTCACGGATACTATATGATGAACATTCTAGATTATCTGGTGGGCAACACCGACCGCCATTGGGAAAACTGGGGTCTGTTGGTGGACAATGAGACGAATCAACCTATCCGGTTGCATGACTTGATGGACTTCAACCGAGCGTTCCAACAGTATGATACACTGGATGGTGCAAACTGCCTGACCGTTGGAAAGCGGCATTTGAGCCAGAGAGAAGCAGCGGTGGAGGCAGTGAATAAAATTGGTTTAAACCAAATTTTCAATATTGCTGAAGAAGTATTCGGTGAAAGAAAAAAGTGGATGGATGAATTTAGAAGAAGAATCTGGGTATTAAGAAAAAAAGTGTAGAATAAAAATTTTATTGAAAAAGTTTGCAAACGATAAATTTTGAAAAGACTAGATGCAATATTATATATGAGGTGATTTTATGAAAGTAACACTCCAAAATATTGGACTAATTCAAAATACAGAAATACTGCTTGATGGAATTACGTTAATCGTCGGCAATAATAGTACGGGAAAAAGTACAGTCGGAAGAGCGATCTATTTATATGGAGTGTGCCTAAATGGAATGGAGCAGTATATCCGAAAAGATCGTCAAAAAACGATATTCCAAGAATTGAATCGTGCAAGTGAAAGTTTGGACTTGATTTGTAAAAGGTTAGCAAATGCCAAAAGAAAAAGAAAATTATCAGAAACTGAAGCACATAGAAGGGTGATTTCAATAGCTTTAGCAGCTTTCACAGAGGATGATTTTAGGGCTGTGAAAAAAATGCTAACATACTATATGAAAAAACATGTAGAGCTATATGGCCTGAAGTGGGAAGACGTAAGTAACGATAAGTCTTTGAAGAAATGGTTAGAGGATGCTGTGTCTAGAGTGGAGGAGGTGCTTAGGCTGAGTGATGATGATGTCGGAAAAAGAAGAATAACAGAGAAACTTGACAAATACTTTTCCGGTCAAATTCTTAGGATTCCAGATCGAGGGGAAGACAGTGGCGCGGAGGAATATAGTTATATTAAAGTCGAAAATGATGTACATGAAAACAATGAAATCATTTTTGAAAGAAATAAAAAAGCAGGAAGAGATATCTGTTCGGCGTTTACACAAGATTTTACGGTTGACCAAGTTCCTGTGTATATTGAGAATCCGAGAGTATTAGACAAACTTGCCAAACGACCTAATTTGAGTAGAACAGAGACGCTGGATTCAATGTTTGCACCTAATGCAGAGAGTATGGAATCAGGTGGCTACTACGATGAAATGCTAAGTGCCTATCTTCAAAATCTTATTACAACACAATTTACAAATGAAGGAGAAGGTGCATTAATCGAATCAAAGTCAGACTCGACAACGACACAACTTGAACAATATACCAGAAATGTGAAATCTTTGGAAGAAAAAATTGACGAGATTGTCGGGGGACAGTTGGTAAAAACAAATCCTAAGGGTATTCAATTTCAACAAGCAAATTTGGCACGGAGTATTGAAATTACAAGCATGTCAACAGGAATAAAAGCGCTTTCTTTGCTTAGATATGCGCTGGAAAAAGGATGCATTCAACGAGGAAGCATTCTGATTTTAGACGAGCCAGAAATAAATTTGCATCCTGAATGGCAAATCAAATATGCAGAGACGATTGTTGAAATGCAGAAATTGTTTGATCTGAGGATCGTTATTACAACGCATAGTCCCTACTTTATGCAAGCTATTGAGTACTCAACAAAGCTGAAGGGAATCAAGGAAAGGTATCATTGCTATTTGGCAGAGTATGCACACGGAAAGTCTAGGATTAGTTGTGTGGATAGTTTTCCCAGTATGGGATATAAAAAACTGATTGAGGCGTTTGCCGTTTTGGAACAAATGAAAGCCGAATGTGAAAGAATTGGCGAGGAATGAACATGAATGAACGAACAGAAAATATTCTTGAACAGGGCCTATTACCAGAACAAGCAGAATGGTTGCTACAATCGTTTAAAGAGCTTTCGTTCGATTCGGCGGTGAACGGAGATGCGTATGTGAATAGCTTTTGGAGTACAGCACATCCAACAACAAGTTTATGTAAGGCTATCAATTTCGATAAAATTGCTCGATTGTATTGCAATGTCAAGGAAATTTCATATCGGTGTAACAGTAGCGATGCACTATATATAGTACCTTCTTTGCAGGAGGGAACGCAACCTGAAATATATTGGATTGAGTTCAAAAATGGAGAAATAACGAATGATACAATTAGAGAAATTCAGGAGAAAATATCTTGCGAATCAAGAATATTGCAAGATGCAGAAAGTTTAAATCTTGGAACATTGGATGTGGAAACGCCGACACTTAGAGATGGAACGCCTGATTTTAACTTTGGGAATAAGTTGAGAGAACTCGGCATACCAGAGAACACTGCGTTATTCGAGCAAGGACATGCGCATTTTATCCTTGTATATAATGAGGAAAAGAAAGTGAATTTGTTAGGAGCTGATATCGAGGCTATATGTGATTCGATTTATGCTGGACAATATGATCATTTTGTAGATGACTATAACAAAATTAAACAACTTCCAGAGATAAACAGCAAAATTGAGATGGAAGAAGGAGGGGATGCGAAAAAGGCGTTGGAAAAATATTTGAAAAAGAACAAAAATTCTAAAAAGCTACAATGGTTTAAGGATATTCAAGAGCTTTTTGGAATACTAGGAGACATTGCAGACGGAGAATATAGAGTGGAAGAAGAAAAATGGGAACACTTATCTAGCGAAGAATATGGAAGAATAATTGAGGTACTTAAAGCCTATAAAGAAGAATCTGCAATAAAATGTGAGAAAAGTGGATTGGATAAAATGATCGGGTTGATGCAAAAAGTACTGGAACGAGGAACTGAGAACAAAAAATCACGAAGTTCTGCGTTTGCTGATATTTTGGAATTATCACCTAAACCTGTGATTTTGATTATCGAGCAACTGAGAAAATATATCTATCTGGAAAATTTAAATAGTGGAGAATATTTGGATATTCTACAAATTATGGACCAAAACCCGGTGCTTAAACCATATGAATTTACTGGTAGTAATGAAGAATATTTAAAAGAAAGAATTGAGGAGGGAACATTTGACACATTTGTGAGAGAGTGTCGAGGTGAAAATCAGTATGATGCAACACTTTTTCTTAACGTGATGACAAGGGTGACGGTTTGGCCAGCGGCGTTCTTTCGCTTTGGATTAAAAAATGGCTTTTGGTATAAAGATGCAAAAACATATAGTCGCAGAGAATTTAAAGAGAATTTCATTGATGGAATCTGCAAAGTGACAGGAGATATAAATGCCTTAAATTTTGCAACTTAGTTGAGGTATGATGTTTATCTGCTCCTTCTTCGGAACTGCCGTTTGTAGCAGATCTGTAGCAAATTGCATCAATTTAACGAATTATCGCTCCAAAAATCAAAAAGTCATCATGCATCACACGCAGGGGGTCTGGGGTTCGAGTCCCTAATTCTCCACCATACAGTTCGTACTCGAACCCGATTCTTTATGAAAAAGGGTTTGGGTACGTTTTTTGTTTATCAGAGGTTCTGAGAAAGGACTACTCGGAACTGTAAACGAGCAAAGGCAGGGTATCACCATGGCGATGGCGCCCTGCCTTTTGTTTTGCGCAATCAAGTTCGCTTTGTGCGAACTTGGTCGTCCCCCTATATGGCGCATTGGGGGCAATCGCTGC
>Ga0129310_1001118_pt1 | contig 25272 bp, 38 predicted proteins | sample Go1ome_2_FD_94433 | JGI IMG/M metagenome (GOLD analysis project Ga0129310, IMG submission 94433) | Western lowland gorrila individual fecal microbial communities from Wisconsin, USA - Go1022A metagenome | ecosystem: Host-associated > Mammals > Digestive system > Large intestine > Fecal | place... | reverse complement strand
CCGCCAGATTCATTTGTTTGCCATGCCTCTGCCACCGCGCACGTCGCCATGGCTACGTTCCTGTCATCCGGGTTATTTGCGGAGTATCCGCCTGTGGCGTAATCCAGATAGGCCGAGGCCCTGGCGGACAATCGGTCGAAGTTTTCCTCCGAGATTGCCTCGCCAAGGTACTCGCCTCTGTAAAAAGAGTAGTCAGCGTACATGGGTTAGCCCAGGTAACGCACGGCCAGCTCGGGGTACATGGTCTTGTAGCCGTACAGGACGTCCATGGACAGCATTTCCTTCTTGTAGGTCATGTTGTAACCCTTGACAACACGGAGGGACACGCCGTTATAGGAGGTCACATAGGACTCCACGCCAGAGGGCTTGACCAAGGGACGGGTGACAAACGCGAATGCGGAGGGGTGGAAGCCCAGGTTTGCGGTATGGCTTGCAGTCACGGTGATGGCTGCGTTATCCGCCACAGATGCCTTGAGGCCGGGGTAGATCGTGATATCCTGGTCGGCGGTGGACAACTCACCAGCGGTCACGACAACATACGGATTGCCACCCAGGGTGAACACGTCGCCAACTGCAAAAGCAGCGGTGAGCCCGTCTACGTGGATAGCGGTCGCGCCCTTTGCGTATCCGCCGGAATTATCCACAAGGGGTGTACCGGTTGCGCCGGTGGTGTGCTTCTTTACGGCCTGAGACATGTAGTTGTCCAGACCCATCACGCGGCCCAGGGAACCCTCACGAAGGGCGGTAGTGGAGCCGGATTTCTCGGCGTTCACGATGGCGGGAATGGTGACCAGTTTCGCGTCAGCAGCAGTATCCCAAAGGGCATACCGGGGAGACACGGGCACCTTGTTCTCGTTCAACTTCTCGCGCACGGACGCGAGGTCGTCCAGGCCGTCCGGGGTGGTTCCAGCGGTGCCTCCGATGTAAGGGATGTCCTTGTAGAGCTCCAGGCCGTCGGAGTTAATCTTCTGCGCCAGCGCTACGGCGGCGGGCTCCAGGAACTGGCGGTTGAGGTCGTTGATGTTTACCGCGCCCTGAATGGCGGTGATCTCCACGTCCACGGTGGCGATCTTATCCAGCTTTACGGGGACGGAGGTCTCGGTGATATCCTGAGCGGTCACGCCCTGGCTCTGGTCAAATTCCTTGGCTTCAAGGACAACGGGCTTGCGGACCTGGATGGTGTCGCCGAGATTGCGGGAGAAGTCGTTGGAGAAGTCCTTGTGGATCAGGTTGGGAAACACAAGGTTCTCCAGCAGCCGGGGCAGGGTGTTGCGTGCGATCTCCTGGATTGTAATAAAGCTATTAGGCATTTTTCATTACTCCTTTTTCATCGTAGCGGCGTAGTATTCCTCGTCGCTCATTTTGCTGTAGTCGGGTTCTCCGCCGGGGCCATGGGGGGCGCCGCTGTTGAGGCGAGGGCCGCCGTCATCGCCGAACAGGAAGGCGTTCTCCGCCGCCACCGCTTCCACGGCAGCCTTGATGTCTGCATCACGGTTTTTGCTGGCCTTGAGGGCTTCCATGTCGAGCAGGGCCCTAACCGCCTTCGCGTTTTTGGCCTTTGCGTCTCGGAGGGCAGACTCAATCTTTCCGTCCAACTCTAAGCCGTCCAGCTTGGCGGCGTGGTCCTTCTCGGCCTGCTCATACTTGGCCTTCCAGTCCTCAGACGCCTTCTTAATGCCGTCGATGTCCATCGCCTCAAAGCCCTCGATGGTCTTTTTTGCCTCCAAAAGCTGACCTTGTGCGGTTTTCAGTTCTTCGTTTTTGGCGTTGAAGTCTGTCTTGGAGACAAACCCCTTTCCAATTTCAGCAGATACCTTTTTGTCGATTTCCTCAGTGTAGCTATCACCAAGGATGATCTTCAGCCATTCTAACATGTCAGATCCTTTCTGCCGCTATCCTTTTTATCGGGCCAGTCCCCGCTCTGCGGCCCCTGTATTGTTCTCCCCAGGGAGGGTTGAAATGGTATGAAAAAACCGCCGTGTGGCGGTTCAATCAACGTAATAGCAGCAGCGCCCATCTCTCCAGACGGCGCATCCCTCTTTGGGGCATTCCATCATTGTGTAGGTCCATGATGTAATCTGCTGTGTGCTATCGTTTTTGCCGTCCTCGTCGTACTCGTTCGTAACTTGGAGGACCTGCTTCTCTGCCTTTCGGTTATATGGACAAATCATATCCGTTCCCTCTCGTACTGTCGCTTTAGCCCGGTCTGCGACAAAAAGTCCCGTTGCACCTCTTGCCAGTGCCGCACCCTCGCGGCGCTTTCCGCCGGGTCCTGCCCGGCTGCGGCCATGGCGGCCTTTTCGCGCTTCCACCGCCGGATTTGGCGTTCGATGTATCTCTGCCGTTGCGTGGCCTCGTACTCGGTGATCTTCTGGCCGTTGTATGTGTACTTTGGCGCATTCAACTCCGCCAGCTCTCTCTTGGTATAAGCTGGTTCGCTAAAGCCTTCAATGAATGGGAAAAAGCTATGGCGGCAATTCCAACCCCCGAGCCCCGGCCCAGTGCCGTACCCAGTCTTTTCTACCAGCGATGGATACTTCCGGTGCGTCCCACTCCTGGAGTAAACCTTCCCCTGCCATGCGCTATGGTCGGCTACTCCGACTCCGGTGCGGGCTCCTGCGTGTGCAGTGACCTCCACTAAGTCGCAGCCCATCTCGTCGGCTAGGGTCTCCGTCATCTTCAGCGACGCCTGGTTGATGCCGGTCAGTACCGCCCTGCGGACCGCCACATCCATGTGATCAACATGTCCGCTTGGGTATCGGATGGATGCAAGCCCGTCTCTGGCGAGGCCCTTGACCGCCATGCGGGTGGCCTCCTGGTGGGAGAACGCGCCGCTGCTCACCTGCATCCATGCCCGATCAAGCACTTGCTCAAACTGCTGCGTGGATGTGTTGGCCGTGGTCCTGGTGAGGTTTTCAAATAGTCCCATAGTGTTCTCCATCCCTGCCCTCATGACCGCTTGCAGGGCTTGGGACGCAGCAAGAGGGGGAGGGCCAAGCCCAGCCCCCTTGTAGATATCACTGTCAAACCTCAGCGCTTTCAGCCCGGACCGTTCCATGATGCGCTTTATCTCAGCCTCGGTTTTGTTCGTCATCGCCGCCAGGGCCTTAACGATATAGCTGTGGTAATTCCCCATCTCGATCAGCTTCTGATACTGCCACTGGGCCGCGGGGGTAAAGTCGTCAAAGGCGGCAATCCTGCGAGCCATATACTCCAGGGCGTCTATCTCGGCTTGGCTGTATAGCTCCACCATCCGCGTCGGGAGCCGCTCTATCTCTCGGGGTTTCAGCATATCTTACTCCCCCTTGAATCCCATCCATTCATCGTTCGTTTTCTTCTCGGAGAGGATCTTCTTTGCTTTATCCTCCGTTTCGCCGCGCCATTTCACTCGGTACTCCCAGTCCATCATCAGGCCGTCTCTGACCTCCTGGAGATCCCGCTGGCGCTCCGACTCCTTGTCGATGATATAGGAGTCCTCAAACTGCACGGACACCTTTGCGTCTGGATTGACCGGCTGCCCGCAGAACTGTTTACCGGCGTAAAGAATAGCCCGCACCAGGGCCTTAAGAAACGCCTCTATGGCGATGTAGTGCTTGGCTGCATTCTGGATCAGTTCCTGCTTATCGCCGGTGTACTGGGTCGCTGTTACGATGCTGGTGCCGTTGAATTGATAGTGCTTTGTCCCAAGGCCCGTCTTGAATGACAAATAGTCAAGCTGGGACTGCACGCCCTCCTTGTTCTCAGCCACCCGAAGGGCCGGGTTGAACTCCTGGAGCATTTTGTTGGCGCCGTTGCTGTCAATGAAATCGTCCCCGGTGACCATAAACAACTGCTGGGCCACATCGTCAGGCGTGATGGTGTTCCCATCTACGTCGGTTTTTGTCAGGTCCCTGTTGACAAACACCTTCTTACCGCCCAGCTTGAAGTCTCGGCAGAAATTGTTGAATGCCAAATCCACACCCGCCAGATTGTCCATTGCGTTCGCAAACACCGAAATGCCCAGCGCTGTGGACTCGTCCACGTTATTGACAATGTTTGGCGCCACGATTGCGAACATTGGGATGGTGCTGCCCGTCCGGATTGTGTCGGAGACGCCCGGCGGAAGAGGTTCCTCCTTCAACCCGCCCTTACTCTCCTTGAAGTAGCGGTTTGTGATGACATACTCTTCCCCGTCCAATGCGTGTGTCTCCAGGTAGATGTACGTATCGCCACGGTCCAGCACCTCAGATGCAAATGCCACGTCAATGATCCTGCCATTGCGCACTGTAATGGGCACGATACACGCAGCCGGAAGGAACTCCATCCAAATCTGCGCGCCCGGGTCGCTGACCACAGCGTCACCGGATAACTTCATGCCAATTATGCGCAGCACAACGGCCCCTGTGCCGGACGCAAAGGCCTTCTCTACCAGCTCATTCCCGCGCCTCCAAAAGTCGTTTGCACCGAACACTCCGCCGGTCCCTTCTTCATTCTCCGGACCCTGGACGAACACGGAGGAAGCAGCGTCGTCAATTGTGATTCGGGTCTTGTCGTTCAGTAGGATGGACGCCCAATCCTCGCAGACCTTCTTGCCCATCTTTAGGGTGTAAAGCTTACGCTTGAGCTTTTTCCCGTCCGCCGCCGTCTCCGCGAACTCGTGGAACGGCTTGTAAAACCCTCTCCACCAGCACATCCAATCCTGAATGTACTGGTAGTATCCAGCGGACAGATTCGTGCCGCGCTCTTTGTTGATGTAGTCGACCAGTGTTGCAATGTTCACGGTCTCACCTCTTGTCCGGTAGGAGCTGCCGCATGAACCGCTCCCACGAGTATTCGAAAGCATCCAGGATATCAATATCGCTGGAGAAGTTGTCCAGGCGCACGTCCTTGCCCTTTTCGGCCTGGTCCTTATCCCACACGGCGCTCTTTAGGCCATCAGACACAAGATTGCACCCGTTCATCAAAAACAGCCTGTCCAGGTTGAGCAGAGTGCTTGTGCAATAAATGCGCTGCGTGATCTCGTTTTTTGCGGAGTCCCCGAACTGTATACCTAGCCCTGCCGCATTGCTGGCGCGTCTCATGCCATTGATGAGGTATTGCGCCTCACTGTCCGCAAAACAGTATTTGACGCGCGCGCCCGGGTACTCCTGTTTGAGCCTTTGGATAAACCCCACAAACTCACGATTTACCTTGTCGGAGTCGATGTCGCCCTTTTGCCCTTCGATGTGGTAGTCTCGGAGGACGGTCAACTTGGAGAATCCCCTGTGCACCGCGGTCGCAACAAAAGTTGTCAAGGACCTGTTCCCGCCAAAGTCAACGCCGACAGACACAAAATCGATCCCAGAGCAGAACCGCTTGAAATCTTCGCCCTCTGGCTTTTTCATTGTCCAGTGGTCCGGATCGTCTGCGAACTGCCTGTATATAATCCCGTCCGCCACCACCCACTTACCGAGGATAAAGCGGTCGTAATAGACGCCTGTGTATTCTTTTTTAAGCTGGGCTACATACTCGGGGTCGAGCGAGGCATTATCATCAATTAAAAATTTCATGACTAGCATGTCCAGCTCGCCTTGACGCTTAATGTATTTTTCCATCAGCCAGTGGTTCGGGTTATCTGGGTTTGTGCTCCCAAACAGCTTCGCCCCCGGCATAGACAATCGGGAGAGCAACATTGCGAAGAAATCCTCGGTGAACAACGTGAGCTCGTCGCACAGCGCACCCTGGAGTGTCATGCCTCGGATTTTGCTCTCGGCCCTGGAGTCATTTACGCCTTCTAGATAAACCAACCGCCCAAACAGTCGAGCCTCTTTCTTTGGGAGGCTGTATGTAAAATTCTTGCTTCCTACCAGCCTCTCCAGTAGGTCAAGGCAGTTTCGTCGGAGGGACGTGAGCGTCTTGGCTACCATGAGGTATGATGCGTCCTTCGGCATCGTCGCCACCCAAAACGCCCACAGCACGAGGCTGATCCATGTCTTTCCCGATCGAACGGACCCCTCAAGTATGTTGATGCGCCGCAGCTCGTTCTTCTGCCACATCCGCAAGAGTTGCCTTTGCTTTTCGCCGTACTTAATCATCTTTCAGCCCCGCGATTAGTTCTGTCAGGTCTCCATTCTCGTTGGGCGCACCCTCGCCTATCAGGTCCCTGATCTCCTTGTACGCCGCTACGTCCCCGCTCTTCGCCCGCTGAAACAGGGCTGCCGTCAGGAGCATAGCGTTATCTATTTCTTCCACGGGGATGCCCATGGCTGTCAGCTTGTTAAAGTCTCGGGTCCCGGTCACATCCATCCCAAGGAGCATGTTCATGTTATCTTTCAGTGTCTTTCTTTGGCGACGCGCCGCACCTGATGCTTTGCCACCATTCTTGCCCCTCTCCCTTGCTTCGCTCTTGGTTCTAACTGGCTTTAGGTTCTTCTCGTTCGGCATCATCACCACCCCTCGCAACGTTACTTACGCCGCCGCACCCACCCACTTGCTTTACGCGGTGTACTTACCCACAATGACCATAACCATACCGACTAAGCCGGCACGGCACGAATTGCACCGACCATTTTGCCCTCAAGCAGCATTGACTTGACCTGGCTATAGTCCAGTCCCATATCGAGCAGTACTGCAATTTGTCCGATTCTCTTTGTAACACCTGATATCTCGTCAGCCGTCATGTAATCGGCCGCAACCGCCTTTCTCGGCGCAGATCTGTCCTTGCGTAGCTGGGCCGCGTTCTTACCAGTAATGGACTTGTAAGCAAGGTCTGTGTATTTCTTGTACGCCCATGGACTTGGGTCAACGGCCTGAATCACATCGGTCATCTCTCTGCGAATGGGCTTCAGCTCTGCGCGGCGAACACGCCGGTCGAGCAGCTCTTTGCGCATGGCGTAGAACTGCCGGACGAGCTCTTTCTTGAATGCCCTGACCTGCTCGGTGTTCTTCAGGTAGGTCATTAGGAGCGTCGCCTGCTCTTCGTTCAGGTGATACACCTTGACTTCTTGCAAGCCGCCCTTTGTCTGTAAGGGTCGCATTTCAAATGAGACCCTTCCGAACTCCTCAAAGTCAGACTCGTGCTTCTGAATCAGAGTCTGAACTGCATGTCGCTTTGTTCCAGCAAACTCCGCTATGACCTCAGACGTCGTGAATGGCACTGCGTCAATTTTATTGGGCTCCAAAAATACCAGTTCGTTCATTTGAGAGTTCTCCTTTCATAAGTCAGGAGAGGCGGCGGGAACATACCCCGCCATGCGTTTCCTCCCAAATTTTGTTACAGGCCATTGGCCATTGCAACCGATGCCAATAAAAAGAGCCGCCCTCTCGGACGACTCTCTGTTGCGGGCCACCTGCCGCAACTCAGGGTTCAACAAACAACTACTCACGTTGTTTTCCGGTTTCCCGGTTGGAGCCGAGAGGCGGTATTGAGCCGCCACGCCCTCACCGCTGTTCCCATGGCTGCGGGTTGGGTTTCTGCTCTGCACTCGGCATACAGTTGGGACCGGGATGCGGAAACCCGGCCCCAGAAGGGAAAAGAAGGGAGGAAAAGTTAGGAGGTCCGGGACACTGAACCACGATACTAGTGTACCATGGCATTTAAATAATTTCGTCTCATGTTTGTATCATCCCACCAATAGCCGCTTGAATCTATCAAGGGCATGTCTCCGCAGTCGATATATGCTGGCCCTCTCATACCCATACACGTCACACAGTGTATCAACAGCCACCTGTGCGGGCCTACGGCCTCGCTGGAAAAATTCCGTCAGGATGCGCCGCTCATCATCCGTGAGCGCCTCCCACGCCCTGGTGTACTGCTTGTCCTCTTTCACCAACCCCTGGATCTTTTCTTTGATGGATTCTTTCTGGATGTACTTGTTTATCATGCCGTCGTCCGGCGTCGAGTCCACGCGGTCCTTGCTGTAATCAACTGCGCCAAGTCCGTCCGATACAGATGCGTATTCCTCCATCAAATTTGTGAGAGCAATCATGTTCTCGTCTCGGTGCTGTAGCATCTCAATGGCGACGCGGTCCCAGTTCACATATTTCTCAAACATATTTCCTCCATCTGTCTTACGCTCTCAAACGTCTGTATATCCGTCCTATGCCCTCTCTCGACCCTGATCTGCACCAGATAGCTCACGCCCCACGCCTCGCTCGCAGGGAGCGTCCTGACGGTCACGGTGACATCTCCGAGTGTCCGAGTAAGGGCCAGCGGTTTGCGGGCTCTGTGGGCCGCTGAGAGGGCGTGGAGGTCATTTGCGCTGAGTGTGGGCTGCGATAAAGCGTCATGCTCTCCAGATACATTGTCTGCTTGCTTACATACTGACACCACTCCCACTCCAGCCGAGCCCCCCTGCTTTGATCGTAATCCGGCAAAAACGCCACAATGTCCGCGCTGTCCATCATGGCTAAGCAGATGCGCATATAGTCCTCCGGCCGCATCCCCTCTGGGAGCTCGGCTGGGTTGATGACGGTAAACCCATGCTCCTCAAGTTTTTCTCTTGCGGTCTGGAATTTACGACGATAATTTTCGTCTCCGGTAATCTTGCCCGCTATGTATGCTTTCATCGCTTGTCCTCCCTCTTGGTCACCTCATACGTCCCGCCGTATTTCCGCCTCCCGCAGTGTGCGCAGGTAATTTTGTTGTCCACGCCGCGGGTGAGCAGTTTGATGTTGTGTTCCGCCCGGACAGCAGCCAGGCAGGCACCGCACAGGTCCAATTTCATGCTTTATCCATCCTTTCTGCCAGCCGGGCCACCTTATCGTCCCGGATATCCCGCGACCGCGCCTCTACGTTAAACAACAGGCGCATCTGGTCGAGCATGATGCCCACGTCCGCAATCTCCTCAGCGATGTTGTCCAGGTTGTCGGCGCCGCGGCCATGCTTGCAGACGGCAAGCTGTAACTCCGCCATCTCTTCGTACAGCATCTTGATCTGCGCCTCCGAGCCATAGTAGGCCAGCGCCTCCTCAAATATGTACTTTTCAACGTTTTTCATTATCACTCGTCACCGTCCATCCTCGCTCCGCAGTTGGGGCAGTATTTAGTCTTGCCTCGCCACCAGTCAACGGGATAATTACATTGGCTGCAAGTGGCGAACAATGTATCGTTACCAGGGTCGGTCTTGATCCACCGCCCATGCCGCACTTCCTCCACATCGGCGGCGGGCATAATCTTGTTCCACTTCTCAACAACTTCTTCGCCCGAATATCCATGTACGCTAACGAGTGTACCGTTGCCGCAAGAATTCTCGCGCAGGGGGCACCAGCGCGGCGATGTCTTGATGTTCGGATATTCCTCGCCGGGTTTCGTGAATCCGATAAAGGCCGCCATCCTGGGGCTGCGCGGTAAAACTCGCTCGAAAGTCTCCACAGCCTTGGGATGCTCACACATACAGTCTCCGCGCGGCCCTTCCGGGAGGCTGTTGCCAGTAATCCGCGCTCTTCCGATCAGCTTCATGTACTCGCACTGCCTGCATACGGGTATCTTTTTCACGTTTCCGCCTCCTTAGGGCCGCGCCATTGCCAGTTGTTAGCAAAACTGCAATTATAACATTGCGTCCGGTCTGTTTTCCAAGCGCACCAGTTGCAATCCATATCGCCTTCGATGGACGCAACTCGCAAATCCTCCACCGCCGCATCCCGCTCCCGCGTCACGCGCTCCAGATCCTCCACCAAAGAGCTCAGGCGGTCGGCAACAGCTTGCCCCATTTGTGGGATGCAGTTTGCCATATCATGACCCTTGCAAAATACGCATTCCTCCCGGCACTTATCCAATCTTGGGCTGCTGACGCAGCACCGCAGCGCCCGTATCAATTCCTGGTCAGTCATCGGTCGCTCCCTCCTGCGGCCCTGTGGGCGCTTCCTCCCAACCTTTCCACCGGCGCTCTCCCAGCTTCTCAATTTTCCATTTGGTACGCCTGTGGCCGTTCTGGTTCAACCAGCGGTTCCTCGCACTCTTCAGCGTCGCTTCTTTCTCTCCGAGCTGTTCCGCGCACTCCTCCATGGTCCCGACCACAGCCCTGCCCGTTTTGATGCGCGTCACCCGGTACACGGCTCTCGGGTGGATGTGCTTTGCTTTCCGCCCGGTCTCCTGCATGCGGATATAGATCATGTTTTTGGAGCACCCGACCGTGCTTGCAATCACGGGGACGGGCGTACATGCGTCGCAGAGACGGTCAATCTCCAAGAGTGTTTTGGTGGTCATGGCTCCTTACCTCCTGGCGTACCCACGCCATATATCGCTTCCAGCAGCCTGTCCGCATTTTCCAGCGTCCTGTTTTTTCGGTATTCAGCCGCCGCGCCGCCAATAGCGGACCATAGCTTTACCGCGTGGTCACGACACCGGTCACCAAACGCCATCAGTCTCGCCTCGTCATCCCTGGCGCGCTTGATAACTTTCTTGTCTGCTGCCCCTGTTTCTCGGCTGATCACCTTACGGTGATACTGCGCGTACACCTCACGCAGACTGATATAGGCCACACGGTCCGCCGCAGATAGCCCAGCCGGTATCGGGTCACCCCTCATTGCGGACCGTTCAAATTCAAATACCATTCCAGAGTCCTCACCGCGCTCTGCCATCCGTGGCACACCTCCCACATAAAACCTCGAGCAATTAGCTGGTTACCCCACCAGTCCTGTTCTTGGCTTGTGCGTCCAGTTTCGTTTTTCATTTCGATGTAGAGTCCATGGTATGGCCCACGCGCCACCGGGAGGCATAAGTCCGGAACACCTGGCTTGACCCCCTGCTCCTTCAGGTGCCTCCCTTCTATTTCGTCTCGATTACCGCCATTCGGTATATGGTGCAGCAAAGCCAGCTCGGGCCACTTTGACCTGATAGATGGCTGACGGGACCACTTGAATACCGCCACCTGATGCTTTGCTTCCGTCACTGATGCGCACCCCCAAACAACCTGTTCAGAATCTGCGAAGCCTGAAACTTCGTCAGCCCGTCTGCGTTAAACCCTTTGCATCTGCGGCGTATAACCTTCAGTTGCCCCTCTGTGGCCGGAGCCCTCCCCCACCGCTTTGCAATATTCAGGTCCCAGATTGGTCGGCTGTCTCCACAGTGCGTATCCAGCGTCAGATAAACCTTGTCCAGAGCCTCCTGCATCGTGATCCTTTCCCCGGACAGCATCGTCATGCCTAGGGAGTCCGGGCACGGGATCGTCAGCCTCCGTCTTTCCGGGAGCGACACTGTCATGGATCCATCCGGCATCTTGAAATAATTAACGTCGTGCGTATTGTACTGCTGTCCCCTGGCCCACAGGTCAACGATCTCCACATTTTTCACCCAACTCTCCGGGCAGTCAGAGGCGGATGCAGCCTTAATTGGGAGTTCGAACAGCATACCCTGTACTTCGTCTGCTTTTCTTGCGGGCACATCGTCCATGCTGATCCCGAGCAGCGACGGGGCTGTGCAAAGCGAGGCTTTCCCCGTCACGCCGACGCAGTCAATCAGAACAAGCCGCTCTTTCCCAGGGTAGAGACGGAGCCCGCGGCCCACCATCTGCGTATACAAGGCGTCTGATTGGGTGGGTCGGGCAATAATTACCGTTTCCACCCGCGGAATATCGGTCCCTTCGGTGAATACCATGCAATTGACTAAACACGGTATTTTGCCAGCAGTAAAATCCCGGATGATACCAGCCCGATCCTTTGTTTCCCCGGTCACCACCACGGCTCCGTCGATCCTGGACGCGATCTCTTCCGCCTGGTGGACCGATACCGCGAAGATCAGTGTCGCCCCAACCGCGTGGCCCCGGTACGCCTCAGCGATTGCATCCGCCGTGCCATCCATGGCCTCATCCAGCTCACCGGGCGCGTAATCTCCGCCCCTGGTGCGCACTCTTGACAGGTCATACCCGATCTGCACTCGCTTGCACAGGATATCGCATAGATACCCTTGCTCGATCCCCCACCTCAGATCGCGGGTAAAAATAATGTCCGAGAATACATTGTCCAGGCGGACCTTATCGCCACGATTCGGCGTAGCCGTAAATCCAAGCGTCAGGCGAGGCTGGAAGTACTCCAGTATGCGACGATAGGTGCTGGCGGCTGCATGGTGGCACTCGTCCACGATGATGGTGTCAAATTCATCCGGTGAGAAGCGTTCCAGCCTGCGAGCCATGCTTTGCACGGATGCGCTAACCACATCCTCTCCATGACTTCGTTCGGCCGCCCGCTCCACCCCATAGGAGCATGCATAATACTTTTGCGGCTGCCGCACCAACTCTTCCCGGTGAGATAAGATCAGCTCTCGACCTCTCCGCGGGATATTTGCGAACGTCACAGTCTTCCCAAGTCCCGTGGCCATCTGAATCAAATATGCGCCGGGTGGCTGGTTCTCTACGGTCTGAATGCACTCCTTCTGATAATCTCTTAACTCCATTTTACCTCCTTGTGTGGGACTCTGTGGTACGCTGTGGGACAGGCTGTCCCACACCTCAACTCATTGCGCCACAATGGATTGAAGGATATTTTTTCACGGTGTGGGACTGTGGGACAACTTTTTTCACTATACGCGCGAGGCGTGTGTGTTAAACTCTTGCTTACTATCTATAAGCACACGTTGCATACACACTCTCTTATATAGTGTGTATTTACTGTCCCACATGTCCCACAGTCCCACAAAACCGCGAATCCATTGCGGCCCTAGATTTCCTACTGTGGGACAGTGATTTATTTTTTGTCCCACAAAGTCCCTCAAAGCGGCAATTCGTGGTCCGTGCCGTCCACGTCATCATCAATTTCCTCCAGTTTTAGGCTAATGCACTCGGTTAATTGCCCGTTGATTCTCTTCCCTCGCGTGTAGTTTCGTCCGCGCGTCTCGATCAGCCCGTTCGACTTCAAATAGCTCAGCGTTGCAGCCGTGGAAAATCCCGCGTCACTTACCACGCGATCGAACACCGACCGGACGATATAAGCCCGTCCAGGCTCCATCACACCAAGCACCTCCAGCGTATCTGAGTGCCCGCATAGCTTATTTGCGTTCTGCACAGCCCAATCACATATGTAATGATAGGCTCTATCCCCTGCGCTTACAGCAGCCTTTGACGCAAGGAAAGCACTGATTTCCTCCGGCGTTATGGGGTCGGCTCTTCCGCCAAATACCCACTCATTCGCCAATCGATCAGCCTCCACAATTACGGCCGCGGCCATAGCCTGCTTCTCCGTGGTGTCGTTGCACGAAAGCGACCGAAATAGAGTCTGGTACTCCGCGGCCACCCTTTCCATTGCGCCGTCCTTGTAGAGGTGCTCCACAAACTCGCGGCCCGCAAAACCGAAATTTCGCTTCAATGCGTTGGATATCCGCATTCCATCTGTTATGACCGCTTCTTGCGCCCTGCACTCAATATCGATCACGCGATTAACAGCCCCAGCCCCAGCCCCGGTTCCCGTCAATGGACTTTCTCCGGTCGTGAGGATGCAATTGCGCCATGTCGGAGTCGTGTCTACGCCGCCCCCACGGTTCCCGCGGGTGCGCCCCACCCCCTGCGCCAGCCTGTACACATCGAACTGCAACCTCCCGCGACTGTCCTTCGCGAGCTGCAGCTCGTCGAGGCAAAGCGGGAGATGGTTCAAAAATGCGGCCGTTTTTTCATGCCCAACCACCGTGGCGTCAAAGGTCTTTATGTAAGATCCGATGGACGGATCGCCCCAAACGGATGCGGCCAGCATCAAGGCCACCGTTTTGCCTGTGCCTGAATCCACACCCCAGAGGTGCACGAAGAATGGGAGTGCACCAAGGGGCTCGAGCAAGACGGACGCAAACGACGACGCCAGCATAATTCTTGCGGTCGTTGACATTCCCCTGCACTCTAGCGCAGCTCTCTCCCAATCGCCCCTGCTCCCGGCCTGTCTAACCGCCTGGAACATGGCGCGAAAATTTGCGTCGCCATCAAATATCAAGCCATCTACAAACGGAGAGAACCCGTCTCCCTTTATGTACCCGAACCTCCCTATGCTCTTGCTCTCCGGGATGATGTCGTAGTTCAGATTCTCCAGATCGTTCATGTATTCCACGAACGCCCGTGCATTCTGGCTGGTGACCGCAATGCCGAGCCTGGCCAGTTCTGTCACCTTATTTGCGTTCGCCAGGACCACCTTGTCTACGATGGTGCTGCGCCATCGATTTCCCTTGCGGTAGGCAATCCGCACTCGCTCTTCCCCGGTGTCAATGTTTACAAGACGCTCCACAGGCATTACCGGATGCGGGCAGGCCGTCTCGTAGCCGAACCCAGCCTTTCTGCATATCCCGCCTTCGTCTGCCTCCCAATCCCCGGCATTCAATTCCATCGGCTGCCCCTCAAACGCCGTGACATTATCCACATACACCGTGTCCCGCTGCTCCCGCATCGTCGTGACATACGCCCGGTACATACCCTTGAAGCCCTTGAAGCCCTTTGACGCGGCATAGGCAGCCAGTTCCTCCATCTCCCGTGCATGCCGGAATGGCTCCTTGGCTGATTTATACAGCTCCTCGTATGGAGCCGGCGTCAGGAAATCGTCCTTTTCATACTCATACCCCAACTTATCACCTCCAGGGGTTTTGGGAGAACCACTCGTCCATGGCATCCAACTCCCGGCAGGCCGTGGCATAAAGTGGAGCGCCCGGCCCGGTTTGCTTCGCCTCCCACAGCGCCCGGTATAACACCGTGCGGCTCTCATACTCGCGCCTGTACCTATTCAGCCTGGCGGCCTCCTCCGACCGCTCACGGGCCGCCCGTGACGCCTCGGCGTGGGTTGGGCGCCGTCCAGTCAGTCCAAGTCCAAAATCCTCGTTGATCCGCAATAGCGCCTGCTGGAATGATATCCCGAACAACTCCATCACAAAGTCGATGACAGACCCGCCTTTTCCGCATCCAAAGCAATGCCAGCCACCAGAGCTCGGGTACAGTTTGAGGGAGGCGGTACGGTCCCCCGTGTGAAATGGGCAACTCACAAACCCCGTCCGATTGGGTTCATACCCGTACCGCTTCGCCACCTGCTCCGCGGTTAATGCTTCCTTGATGCGGCCAGCCAGGCCGTCAGAACGGAAGCTTGCCATCGTCCTCGAAATCGCCAAAGTCATCCGCGGACACATTCACACCGCTTCCTGTGGTCCTGTGCCCCGGCAGTTCACTTTCTGGCGCATTCCCGCCCTCCGACTGCTTCGGGCCGCAGAAGTGCACCCGGTCCGCCGTCAACTCGTTGCTCGACCGCTTATTTCCATCTTTGTCCGTCCATTCCCGGGTGGACAGCTTGCCCTCTACCGCAATCTCCTGTCCCTTTCGAAAATATTTGGATACCATTTCACCGGTCGATCTCCAAGCCGTACAGGGAAGAAATAATTTTGTCTCGTTTTCCTTGTATTTTTCGGACCACGCAACCGTAAAGGAGCACACGGACACGCCCGAGCCAGTGCTGCGCAGTTCAGGGTCGCGCACCAGATGCCCCTGAAGCGTTACATGATTAACCAAGTTCCCCCACCATCCTATAATCTATAATCCGATCCAACGCCTTCCGACTCCTGCAATACGGGCACCTCCCGCAGCCAATCGGCTCTATCTCGTGCCTCTTGATCGCCTGATAGCGCGGAGATAGGCCCCTGACTTCCTCCAACTTTGCGGCCAGCTCCTGGTCCGGTATGTAGAGGGCTTCCAGGTCCGGCTCGTCCTCTTTTGTTCCGACCGCCAGAATAAACGGGAGCATATTCCCCTCAATAGCCTGATAAATGGCGCCCTGAATGTCATACCCCCACGCCCTGACGAATGAGATGCGACTCCACTCCTCGTCGGACCACACATCACCCGTATCTCGCACGATCTTCTGGTCCACAATAGCACCATCGCAGAACCCCATAGCCTCAGAGGCAAACGGAAAACGGTCCACGACCCTACGACACGTGTCTGCGTCCAGCAGGCTGTCGATCTTGATTTTATAGGGCACCCCTGCAATTTCGCCGGTCCTCACCACTTGCTTACGGCCAGACATCAGGAGCGTGTACAGCTCGTCATTCTCCAGGCGAGAGATGATCCTCTCAGCCTGGATGTATTCGGCCCTCAGGGAGCCGTCCCGCTTAAATATCTCGGGGTTGCGCGCCTTGAAAACATCCAAAGCGCCCTCAAAATGGGCGTCCACATAAGACCCGACCAGCAGAGCGGTTGTTTTTGGCATGCAATACCTACCCTCCAACTCGGCCAGGGCAGCAGCTTCACAGCGCTGGAAAGCCTTGAATTGGCTGGCCCCCATGTATGCCATCTGAATCTCGGTGTCGAAATAATTATTACCCGTTACCGTCGGAAGGCTCATTGTTCTCCCCCCTCATCGCTCTTTTGTTCGCTACCAGCCTCCGCCAGCTTCCGTTTTACGGCACAGTCCGCGCATAGGGGCGCTCCATATTTTTTTGTGGTGTACGCCACCATCCACTCCGCGCTCTTCTCCATGGCCGGAACAATCCCTCCGCCGCAGTCGGAACACGGAGGCAGCGGCTCAGTTTTCTGCACACGCGGCTTGTAAGGCCGGACTCGGACCGCGCTCACCACCTCGCCGAACGCCTTGATTCCATGCTCGATGTAAAGCTGGACCCGCACTCCGGGCCAATCCTCAAAATATCCGCTTCCGGCAACCTTCTCGATGTTCTTGGAACGCGCCACGTTTAGGATCATAGGTTTATTGCCTGGCTCCCTCCAGTGGACGACCTGCTTCTTGCTCCTCCCCTCTGCTGTTGTGACGGTCTCGTCGATATTCACTCGCTCGATGGTCAAAACCTTCTCTTCGCCTTCCTGAAAATCTCCCTCGCCGATAAAGTTCGGGTCTGACACCTTCTTCTTCCAATGTGTCTTCATCCCGCAAGCACCTCTCTGACCCATTCAGATAGACTGCGTTCCGTCTCTTCCAGATAGTGCTGGATGATATCTGGGTCAGCGAAGCACCAATCGATGAAATCATCCTCATTGTCTTTGATGTAGGCACGCTGGACGCCAGAGTCCAGCTCAATTTTTACTGCATATGGCTTTGTTGGATACCCCGTCCTTTCGGCCGAGGTGATATCCGGATGCTGCAGGTCCATGCTATTCACGCTTCCACCTCCACCTCTACATCATCGGCCGCTTGGATAATGATCTGCGACGCCAGGAATCGTGCCGATAGTCCCGTCTCGACCTGCAACTCGCGAAGTCTCCTCTCTGCTTCCGGGGTCAATCTAACGTGCCCGCAGAGGCGCGCGTCCGCCTTGTGCACCGTAATTTTGATCTTATTCACTTGACAAATTCCTTTCTCTACCCCATAATTGGGGTGTATTCGTTCTTTATTTGCCGCGCACGGGATTGCAGCTCCTGTGTGCGGCGCTTTTTATTCCGCCCTGCGCAGCCAGTACACGGTCCTCCTGGTCTGCACCCGGATCACCCTCCGGCTCTGTCGGATATCCGCCACAGGGCTGGTAACCAGGCTCGTCCCGCCGAAGTCGATGACCAGCGGATGTCCCTCGTCCGGCTCTACCAGGCGGCCTGTGCGTCCTGTCAGGTAGTTGCGGGGCTTGACCGGGTGGTCCGTCCGGTCCGTGACGCGATCAATCTTGCAGATCATTTCGTTGCCCTCCGCTTCCATGCGCTTCCTGCGGCGGTACCGCCGCTGGTACTCGGCCCGCTCATCCTTGTGGGTCTCATAGTACCGCCGCTGGTACTCGGCCCGCCACATCCTTGTGGGCCTCATAGTACCGCCGATTGTACTCGGCCCGCTCATCCTTGTGGGCCTCATAGTACCGCCGATTGTACTCGGCCCGCTTTCTAGCCTGTGCGTCCATGCCCTCCAATACAGCATCCCGGTCGATCTGCCGCCCGAGGGCAAGGTCCTCGTTCGTAAGCCGGAACGTCGCCTCGATCTCCGCATCGGCCCGAGCCATTTCAGCCAGTTCCGCGGCGGTAAATCCCATCCGCGTTCGCCCCCTCTCTAAATTCCTGTTCCCACGCCCACGCCGCCTCCATCACCTTGTTGGCGTACTCCCGGTCTCCCGTGTCTCGCCCAGCGTTATAGATTGTCAGCGCCGTCATGGTGTCGTACCGCTCCAGCAGCGACCCAAGATGGGCAAGACCGGTCTGGACGTTTTCTTCCGCTGACAGGCCGCTGGGGAAAAACTTCGGGTTGAGCTGGGTAAGGCCGTAGCAGCCTTTGGGGCTGACCGCCTCCGCGTCGAACCCGCTCTCTACCTCAATGAGCCCCAGCGCCAGGCAGAGCGGCACATGGTATGTATCCGCCGCAGCGTCCACCGCCCGAAACAGCTCGTCCGACAGCGGGGTGGGGTTGCGGTATTCGATCAGCTCTTCAATCCGCCCCGTCTCCACGGGCCGCTGGTAGGCCGCTGCGACCGCAATGGGCTTGTCCGCCTCATGGGGTTGGGCGTGGGCTTCTCGCCCCTCCCCAGGCCCCAGGCACGCCAGCAGGCACCCAAGGATGACGCCGCATGTGACTACGCCGGTGATGCGGTCTGTGACGGGGTAGGCACTGGCCGGGGGCTTGTCCTGGATGCGGATCATGCGGACGCCTCCCTTTGCCCTGGCTCCTTCCGCCGGACCTCCAGCCCGGCCAGCTCTAGCAGCCTCCATACTGCGTAGATCGGCATGGTTAGGTCCTCGCCGGATATCAGCCTTGCGACTCCCATCCGGCCAATCCCGAGCTCGTCTGCGATGCTCTGATTGGTCAAATGGCCTCTCGCCTTATATACCGCCAGCCCGTCGCCGAGCATCCGGCTCTTGGCTTCGCACCTTGCCCGTTTTCGCTGGGCTTCCGTCAAGTATACTTTCGGCATTGTGCTTCCTCCTTTCGTCCTAACCTCGCATCAGCCGTCAGTGCCATCCGTCGGCTGATTTAATTTGGCTCGCACCTCGGCCCAGGTAACGTTGATTTCATCAAGCGTCGAACGGACCTCACTAAGCAATGCCTCCGCTCGTTCCATTTCTGCCATGAGTTCGCGCGTTAAATTCATCTCTGGGGTGATTTTCGGTAACGCCTCCATGGTTTCTCCTCCTTTCTAACTCGCCTGGTGGGCACCGGCGACTTGCCCCCGCCTTCACGCTGTGGTATGATTTAGGGGAAAGTGGGTGAGGTATTTTGGAAAAAATTAAAAGCAAAATCAAAGGTTTCCTGTACAGAAACAGGAGATATCAGGCCGCGAAACGTGACGGCCTAAACGTTCTCGTGGAGACCGAAAGCTCAAGATCCAGACGAGCCGAACGGCGGGAAAAAATCAACATGCTCCTCACCTTCGTATCTGCCGTCGCCGCTGTCGTCGCCGCGATATTTGCCACCCTCTCTTACATTAATGCGTAAGGGCACACATTCTCCGCATACGCAATGGAATGTACCCGTAGAATCACGTCCGCAATCTGGACTCGCTATGCGAAAGCACCATATGTATCGATCTCTTTTCACCATTCACCCTCCTTTCTTTTGTTGTCACCTCCCGCCCCGTGTGGTAGAATATGGGCGAGAAGGGAGGTGAAAATGATGCATTACGCTTATTGCAGTGCACCTAATTGCGCGCATAGCCAGCTATACGGAACGAGCAAGAGCACAAACAGCCGTTCCCCATCGAGGACCGTGGAAATGCAAAAGTTTTGCACTGAATGCGGGGCTCCTATGATTGGGAAATGCCCTTCATGCGGCTCGTATCGTGAGAGCATGGAGTACAAGTGCTGTCCCAATTGCGGGAAACCTTACAAATGAGTTGTGGAATTAAAGGGAGCTCTTCGCCGGGGCTTCCTTTAATTTTTCGCCACACCCACCGCAGTACTTTGCATCTGCGTAATGCCACTCCTTGCCGCATTTCCTACAGACACAGTGCTTCGTTTCGGGCCGTAGATTTTTAGGCTGGTTCATGTTATCCCTCCTTTCTAACTCGCGTATTGGTCGCCGTCTTCGGCTAGGCCATCGACGTATCGTTCTTGGGGGCGGGCTCAGGCAGTCGCGTGACCTCGACGGAGACAAGTTCCCGTCCTTCGCGTCTGAGTAGGATTTCTGCCATTTTGGTCAAAACGCACGCCGCGAATTGGAACCGGAACTCGGGGTCATCCATCTTGTGCTCGGGGTCGATGATAGTCGCCGCCATATAGGTGGCCTCCTTTCTACGTTGCGCTGTGCAACTATTGGGCAAAAAAATATTCGCCAAATTGATTGTCTTCGAGCTTAAGTAATGCGGCTAGCTTCTCTGCTTCATCCAGGTCCATCGGGCGCACTCTGTTAAGCTTCTGTGAGGCCGTAGGTGCAGCAATTCCAAGGGCTTTAGCTACGTCTTTTTGAGATATATTCAACTCCGCCATTCGACCTCTCACTTTCGCTATGTTAAGCATTGCAATCACCCCCTTGCACATATGTTGCCCTGTGCAACATAATAATACCCCATTCCTTTACACTTGTCAATAGCGTAGTGCAATTTAATTTTGCTTTCCTACACATCTGTATTGCACAGTGCAAATAATTGTGGTATTATCTGATTGAAAAGGGGGAATCGAAATGGGGAACCGCGAGATAGGACGCAGAATTGAGCAGCAACGAAAGCGCCTTGGGCTTACGCTTGATGATATTGCGCTCAATATAGGCGTTGCCAGATCAACCGTCCAACGCTACGAAAAGGGGTCCATAGATAAAATTAAGCTTCCCGTTATTGAGGCCATAGCTCGTGTGCTGGATGTTAGCCCTGCGTGGCTTTGCTGTAAAAGCGATGATATGCGGCCAGAGCAGATAAATCGCTCATCGCTAGGTAATAAGCAGATAATGGCCGCAAACATAAGACAACACATGGCGTCCGCCGGGGTCACGTCAAAAGAAGTGTGTTCCTTCCTGCACATACCAATGCCCACTTTTTCTGATTGGATTAATGCGAAGACATATCCAAGAATAGACAAAATTGAAATGCTTGCAAATTACTTTGGCATTACAAAAGCAGAACTGGTTGAATCATCAGAAAATAGACTCCCAAAGAACGCAATTCCATACAACGAGCCCCACATAGCCCCCATCGTCGGCTCAATCCCGGCAGGGTATCCGGCGCTTGCGTTTGAGGAAATAGAGGGCTATGCCTCCATCCCTTACGCCGATGCCGAGAGCTATTTCTTCCTCCGGGTATCAGGGGAAAGCATGATAAATGCTGGCATCAAGAGCGGTGATATCGTCCTGATCCGCAAGCAGAGCTGCGCAGACGATGGCCAGATTGTGGCCGCACGTGTGAACGGTGACGAGGCAACGCTAAAGCGCTTCAAGCGTCAGGGTGATGTTGTTCTACTCCTCCCGGAAAACCCGGACTATGAGCCTCGTGTTATCCCTGCCAGTGATTTTGAGACTGGTGACGCTCAAATCATCGGCGTGGCCGTGGAAGTGCGGCACACTCTATAGAAGCAAAACGGACACTGAATCGCGGGTCAACAAGTTCACATCTGGAGGGATACACCACATGGGAATACCAGATAACCATCTTCGCACGGCCATCTATGTGCGCGTATCAACCGAAGAGCAGAAAATACACGGGTTGTCCATCGAGGCCCAGACCGAGGCGCTGGACGAGTGGGCGAAGGCACACGGTGTGAAGGTGGTCGGGCATTACAACGACGCGGGCATATCAGCCCGAAAAAAGCACACGAAACGCCCGGAACTGCTACGTCTGCTTGAGGATGTGAAAGCGGGCAGGGTTGACCTCATTGTCTTCACAAAACTGGATCGGTGGTTCAGAAACATTGCCGAGTACTATAAAGTGCAGGAAATACTTGAGGCTAATAATGTAAACTGGAAAACGATCCACGAGGACTATGACACGTCCACCGCCTCTGGCCGCCTGAAAATAAACATTATGCTCTCCGTCGCACAGGACGAGGCCGACCGCACCAGTGAGCGCATTAAGGCCGTGTTTGACGCAAAGAAGAAAAACGGGGAGCCCGTGACCGGGAACGTCCCAACAGGCTACCGTCTGGACGGGAAGACGATCACCTACGATCATGAATGGAAGGACGCTGTGGATACCTTCTTCTCCACGTATCTTGCAAGCGGAAGCCCGGCTCAAGCCCGCAAGGAGGCTCTGAGGCGAAGTGGGAAGGTTATCTCGTACCAACTCGCAACGTTGATGCTGAAAAACCGTGCATACTCCGGGAGCTTTCATGGTATACAGGGCATGTGCCCTCAGTACATCACGGAAGCGCAGTATGCCCGCATTCAGCGAATGCGAAAGTCAAATCCGAAGGCGGCCCCAACTGGAAGGACGTACCTCTTTAGCGGTCTCGTGTTCTGCGCGGAATGCGGGCACAGGCTATCTGGCGCGTGCAGAGATGTAGTCCGAAAGGACGGGACCGTGTATTCGTCCAAATATTATCTCTGCCAGCATCATTATGTGCGCAGCGGGTGCAAAAATGGCGCTTGCACAAGAGAGCGTTATATTGAAGATGAGCTCATCAAATTGATTCCGGACGAAATAAACCGCACAATATTGGGCGCAAAAAACGCAAGCTCCACTGCTAGGCAGAACAGGGTGGACGTTGGAAAACTGAAACGGAGACTCGCTAGGCTCCAAGAGCTCTATTTGGGTGAGCTGATTGACTTGGACGCATACCGGAAGGAATATGGTGCGATACAAGCAAGCATTCAGAGCGCGGAAGCAGTCAAGGATGCAGATTCGAGGGTATCGGGTTTTCAAATGCTCCTTGGGGTGGACTGGGCTGAATTGTATGCCTCAATGGAGGAAGATGAACGTGGTGAATTATGGCACGCTTTATTGCGGAAAGTATCGATCGACCATAACAAACAGATAACGATAGAATTAAACGAGGACATGAAGGGCGTGTTGAGTCATGTTAAGTAATCAATTGATACCCGACGGCTACTGGATCGAGATCATCCCCGACCGGAAGCCCAAACCGTAACCCATGGCAAGAAGCGACCAGGGCCGGCTGGCCTATGCCGATCTGCTGCGGGTGTTCGCCTGTCTGGCCGTCATCGTGGTCCACGTCTCCGGCGGCTGGCTGGAGTCCCTCCCCGCCGGGACCGCGGACTGGAACCTCCTCAACGCCTGGGACTGCCTGGCCCACTGGTGCGTCCCGGTATTTGTCATGTGCTCGGGCATGTTCCTGCTGGACCCCAAAAAGTCCCTCGCCTGGCCCCACCTGCTGTTCCGCTATCTGCTGCGGGTGGCCGTGGCCCTGGTGTTCTGGGGCGTGGTCTATGCCCTGATGAACACCGCCCTCTTCCGCGGCCTCACCCTGCGGGGGGTGCTGGACGCCCTGTACGTCGTGGTGCTGGGCAGCGTGCCCACCCATCTGTGGTTTTTGTATATGGTAGCGGGGCTCTATCTGCTCACCCCCCTGCTCCGCGCCTTCGTCCGGGGTGCCAGGCGCAGCGATTTCCACTGGTTCTTTCTGGTGGTTTTTCTCTTCGTCTATGTGCTGCCCCTGTTCCTGCGGCTCCGGGGCAGCCAGACGGTGGAGCTCTACGCCAACAAGCTCTACCTCAACTTCACCCTGGCCTACCCGCCCCTGGCCTACGTGGGGTACTTCGTGGCGGGGTACTATTTGAAGGAGTACACCCTGGGCCGGGTGGCAGAGGGCCTGATCTACGTGCTGGGCGTCGCCGGGGCGGCCGCCACGGTATGGGGCTCCGCCGCCCTCAACGCGGGCAACGGCCCGGGAGAGTTCAACGGCCTGACGATGAGCTACCTTACCCCCAACGTGTGCGCCATGTCGGTGGCCGTGTTTGTCCTGTTCCGGTATGTGCTGGGCCTCAGCGACGAGCGCTCTCGCCGGGCCCGGGTCAGCCATGCCGCCGACTACACCTTCGGCGTCTATCTGGTCCACGTGGTCTTCCTCACCCTGCTGCGTTACTTCGGCCTGTCCAATCCCCCCATCACTCCGGCGCTGGCGGTGCCTCTGCTGACTCTGGCCATCGCGGTGCCCAGCTTCGCCGTATCCTGGCTCCTCCACAAGATCCCGGTGGTGGGCCGCTACATCACCTGACCCAAAGGAGGTTCTCCCCATGGATACCCTGCTGGAGCGCCCCACGGCCGGGTGGACGGGACGTCTGGCCTGGGCTGACCTGCTGCGGGTCCTGGCCACCTTCGCCGTGGTCCTGCTCCACACCTCCACCACCTGGCTGGCCCTGGCGGAGGAGGGCTCGGCGGAGTGGACGGCGCTGATGGCCTGGGACGGGCTGACCCGCTGGTGCGTGCCGGTCTTCGTCCTGCTGTCGGGCGCTTTCCTGCTGGACCCGAATAAGCCGCTGACCGTTCGCTTCCTGCTCCGGGGCCGTCTGCCCCGCATCCTCGCCGCCCTGCTGGCCTGGGGTTTTTTCTACAATCTCATTTACTTTCGCAACGCCGGGGTGGCGGGCGTGCGGAACGCCCTGCTGCTCACTCTGCGGGGGCAGACGGAGTATCACCTGTGGTATCTCTACATGCTGCTGGGTCTGTACCTGCTCACCCCCGTCCTCCGGGGATTGGTCCGGGGCTGCTCCCGACGGGAGCTGGAGTGGCTGCTGGCCCTCTGGTTCCTGGCGGGGCTGCTGCTCCCCACCGTTTTGAGCTACTTTCCCAGCGTCGGAGCGCAAAGCTGGCTCAAGCAGCTTGACCTTCCCCTCATCGGGGGCTATCCGGGCTATTACGTGGCGGGGTACTACCTGCGGACCTATGACCTGAGGCCCCATGTCCGGTACGCCGTCTACGCCCTGGGTCTGTCCGGTCTGGCCGCCACCCTGGCGCTGGGGGGCGACGTATACGGCTACCTCACCCCCAACGTGGCCTGCACCGCCTGCGCCCTGTTTTTGCTGTGCAGGCAATGCCGCCTCCGCCCCAGCCGGGTGGCGGGCCTGTCCGACTGCTCCTTCGGCGTCTATCTGAGCCACGTCTTTTTTCTCATGCTCCTCAACCATTTCGGCCTGACTACCCTCCGCTTCACCCCCTGGCTGTCGGCGCCGCTGCTGTCCCTGGCGGTCTTCTTCTGCGCCGCCGGCACCGCACGGGCGCTGCGGAAGCTCCCGGTGGTGGGAGCCTACATTACGTAACCCATAAGGAGTCTGCCACCCATGCTCTTCTCCAGTTCGGTCTTTCTCTTCGCCTACCTGCCCATTGTCCTGGTGGTCTATTACATCCCCCTCCGGGGCCTGCGTCGGGCGCAGAATCTCTTCCTGCTGGCGGCCTCCCTGCTTTTTTACGCCTGGGGGGAGCCCTGGTTCGTGCTGGTCATGATCGCCTCCATCCTGGCCAACTACGGGTTCGGGCTTTGGGTGGACCGGCGCCGCCGGGCGGGGGCCTCCTGCCGCCTCCCGCTCCTGGCGGCCGCGGCGGCCAATCTGGGGCTTTTGTTTG
>Ga0129310_1001114_pt1 | contig 25379 bp, 31 predicted proteins | sample Go1ome_2_FD_94433 | JGI IMG/M metagenome (GOLD analysis project Ga0129310, IMG submission 94433) | Western lowland gorrila individual fecal microbial communities from Wisconsin, USA - Go1022A metagenome | ecosystem: Host-associated > Mammals > Digestive system > Large intestine > Fecal | place... | reverse complement strand
TTTCGTTGTATAATGAGTTTGTCGTACAGGATCACTTTCTTTCGTAATGTTTTTAAGCAAATCCATTATACATCAGAAAGTCCTGTACGATTATTTTTTTATGAAAAAGTTGTAAAGTGGTGTCGCCATATAAAATCACCCTCAAACTATATTTTGTTTCATTATAGCTTGAAGGCGATCATTTTTAAAGTTACTATGAAATTTATTAGTAAAGGTCTGACTAAAGTTCTTTCTTACTTATCAGAACCAGGTGTTGTAACAATTACTTTCGAAGGAGTAATAGAGCTTCTGAATTAGAAGATATTATTAAATTATTTTCCTGTTGTCAGCGCACGTTTCACGAACATTTTCATATATTAAATACTCTTTTTATTTTTGATGCTGTAAACTGAATAACCGGTCCTGATATAATGATTGTCACAATCGTACATAAACCAAACCTTCCACCAAGAAAAACTCCAACAACCACCATCACAATGTCAAGTATCATTCGAACAACCTTTACTTGCCAGGCGTTCTTTTCTGCAAGTGAAAATGTTAATGCCTCATAGGAACCACGCCCTAAAGACGCTGCCGCATAAACGCCCGTTCCTATTGCAAAAAGGATGACTCCCAATAACATGATAAATATATTTATCCATAAATGCGTACTGTACACATGCATATTGGCAAACAGATCGACACAAAAACTATATACAATCTGATATAGAATTGTACCAATCTGTATCTGTGATCTATCATAGAAAAATGCAAATACTATCATAATTATAGCGACTATCATAGATGCCATACCGATACTTACATGAAAGGTTTTAGAAATTCCCTGCCACAAAACTGCAAGAGTCGCACCACCAAAACCGGCATATAGCGCAAGCGTGATACCATATGCCGCTACAACTGAACCAACCACTATTATAATTATTTTCTTTATCCATTCTGATCTGCTCATTATTGTACCTCTTTCCGCTTTTATGGCAACAATTTATACAATTGCAATATTTCAATAAAAACAAAAAAACTATAGACACACTGTTATGTTCAGAAACAGTAAAATCTATAGCCTTCATTCCTGCCGAGACAAGCTCTATATCAATTCAAGCACAATAATAAACATGTTATCTTTATTTGTCAAGGTTCATTATCCTCTCTCCTACATATTTCTGCAATATAAAAGATCAAACCCGCCAAGTCTGATGGTTACTGACGAATCTGATCTTTTATAATCAAATTTCTAAATTTTTCTTCTATAGCAATGCCTTTACTACTGCCTCAAACTCATAAAACAAATCAATATATTTCTTAACAATAGTATTGCAATGTGTTTTTACAATCTCACAATCATAATCATGAGCAAGCTCATTTCTTACTTTCAGCATATCCATCCACGCATCATCTGAAATCAGATTGGCTTTAAAGGACTCCCGTAACACTTCCTTCGGAGAACCTGTTACAAAACCTGTAATTGCATAATATTGTACCAATATATCCTTCATCACTTTCCATGATAAATCAAATGTAATACTGAATTTTGCGCTTGTCCCACTCAATACAAATGAATCCGTAAAATCTCTTTGTCTGGCCTCTGCCAATGCATTAAGTGAATTACAAAACGATTGAAAGCGTCTTTCAAATTTCATGTCCATATTGCTTAATATCCTCCAATAATAAATCATTCTTACAAGTATCCAGATTCAATAAATCTACACTGTATAATGTTGGCAATTCATCGACTTTTTCAACCAGTTCATCAAAATTATCTGCCTCTGCCACCGCAATATCTATATCACTATGTTTGTTGGCTGTTCCCTTTGCCCTTGATCCATACAATATCACTTTTTTCGCCCGATGTGCTCTGCAAATATCCGCAACCTGTCTAATCACTTCTTCCGGTTTCATATGTTATCCCTTACCCTCTAATTTTTTAAAATTCATGGTGCGAAGCTATGTTAATAGCACCTCTTTTTCACATTCTATTACCTTTTCCATTTTTGTGCAATATCCGTTTCACAATTTAACCACACAATCTTATTTCTTCTCCATCACAACACAGTCCCACCATACCTTCAACAAATAATCCAAATCCATCTAATCTCATAATCCTCCTCCGTAAATCCCAATTTATCTCCATCATTCCATCATCAAATGATGAAGATTTCAACAGATATGATGGAAATATACGTTTGGATGAGAACTAAGTTAATTGTCGTATACTGAAATGAGGCAATTACGAATCATCAAGCAGTTTTCGCTTCTTGTGTATGCATTTTCTTCTTTAATGTGACCCGATATAAGATAACAACCAATACTACTGATAAAATATCGGCAACCGGTTGTGCCCAGAGAAGCCCATCCATTCCAATGAAGATCATTGTTGCTCTTACTTCCTGCAACTGATATTTTCCCATGTTCAAACTCACTAAGACCTAGTATTATTTTAAATATCGTCGTCTTACCGACACCATTTTTTCCAATCAGTCCGTATATTTCTCCCTGATGGATATTCAGATTAACATCTTTTAATACCTGATGAGTTCCATAACTTTTTTGAATATCTTTTAGTGTAATCATATTCATATCCTCTGCTTCCTTTCGTATTTGTTGACCTGATTGTATAAAAAAAGCACGGTTGCAGCCACCAATTATTGCGTATATCATGCTTTACATTGGGGTTTACATTGTATATTTTCAGCGTTTTATGATTTAACGTAAAAACCCCCGTTAACGACTGCATAAAGCTATCGTTAACGGGGGGCAAATGCCACAGAACATTTTATACCTTCACCGTGCACTACGATAAACTGATCATCCATTTACGATTTCTAAAAACAATCAGTGATATGACTAACCTGAATAACTCTTCTGTAGTAAGCAACGTATACACACCCACTATTCCCCACTCAAATACATATGCTGCAAGCAGACACAGAGGAATTCCAATACACCATGTTCCAACGATGTCAATAATCATAATAATCTTTGTATTGCCACCACTTCTTATGATACCTCCGCCAAGTATCATATTTTCCACCTTGACCGGAGCATATAATGCAAAAACAATAAGAAGAATTCTTCCAAGCCCTTTTACACTATCGTCTACACGATACAATCCGGTATAAACTCCTGCCAGAAGAATTAACACTGCCGATACAACAACTGCACCAAATAATCCCGCATACATAATCTTCTTTGACTCTTTATAAGCCTCATCATATTCCTTCCTGCCAAGTCTCTTACCCACTATTACACCTGCCGCCGCTGATAAACCACTCAAGGCGCCCACGATAAGGCTCTGTATCGGACAGGTAAGTGTATAAGCCGCAAGGTTCGATGTGCCAAGATGACCATACACCGCAGACTCCACATTTTGTCCAAGGCTCCACAGAAATTCACTGGCCAGAATCGGCATAATTATCATCAGATAATCCCTGATGGTAATTTGTCTAAAATGCAACGACAGTACCGGTCTATCACCATCTTTTCTGATACAGATACCAAAACCTATCACAATAAATGCCAGATTAAATAGCTGCGAAATAAGTGTCGCCATTGCCGCCCCTTTTATTCCCAGACATGGAAATCCAAATTTTCCAAATATCAGCAAATAATTCAGTCCGCTATTTACAATGACTGCTCCCAGACTCGCCCAAAATGGTATGTCTGCATGCTCCTTGCATCGCATCCATGAAGATAAAACAGCACTGACCGCCATCGGAATATAGGAAAATGCTATGATTCTAAAATAAACTGCACCTGCATTGATAATATTCACATCTCTCGTATAAAGTCCAAGAATCTGCGCCGGAAATAAACCAGATACAAACAAAAACATTGCCGATATCATAATTCCACAAATAAGACTCACATCAAAGCTGCTCCATACTTCCTCAGAATCCTCAGCACCAATAAACTGTGCAATTAAAATTCCGGCAACCGTACTTACCACACCAATCACTACAGAGAAAATCAGAGAAAAATTACCGCATAATCCAACCGCCGATATATTGGTTTCTCCTAATTGACCGATCATAACCTGGTCAATAATGGAAAATGAAGCCTGCAGCATACTTTGCATGGTAACGGGAATTGCTATTTTACATAATGATTTCATAAACTTTGACATTACAACAACCTCGTACTTTCCCTTTTTACTAATTGAACCGGCAATACGATCCCGGCTTCATAATCTAATCCATCTTCTAAAACTCTGCCTTCATATTTTACATTGTCATTCACTACCACTCCGATAATTCTTGAATTATTTCTTGCAAGCAAAATGCCTGCCATATTCGGTATATATCCCGACCTCTCCAACTCCTGCTGGACACGTTTCACGGTTTCATCTGAAATCTTTTCTGTTTTACCATGAATCACCTTTGAGACAGTCGCAGTGCTAAGTCCTAATGCATCTGCAACATCTATAATCCGAACCCTGTTCTGTGCCATATTCATCCCTTCTTTATCAGATATTCTGATTATATGGTACTATAGAAACAGGGTTTTTACAAAGGTTAAACGCGTAACCCATTACAAAATTCGCACTTGTTTTTTGTAAATATTGGTTCCTTTTTAATTCAAAACTTCTACTTCATTTTTTCTGATTCTCTTTAAAAATACATATCCCACCACAGATGCTACAAGTTCTGTGATTGGAAATGCCCACCAGATCAGTGCAACTGTCATCTGACCATTTCTGACAAACACGGAAAAAATTCCGGCCAGTGGCAGGATAATGATAATCTGTCTCAACAGGGAGATAACCAATGATTCCATGCCTCCATTCAGTGCCTGATAGATTCCCTGATTATTCTGCCTTTCGGTTTCATATATTTTACACCATGAGCTTATTGACCGGCATCTCCTTCATCTTGTTACTTTCTGCCATCTTAACTTAATCCTCCTTTTTCTGCATAAAAAAAGAGCAGCAAAACTGGATTTACGCAGATTTGCTACTCGTTCGTTCCTCATTATATTTATAATTTTCTAAAAAGTCAAACAAAAATCGATCAAAAATTTCCAAATATACAATTATTAAAATTCATGAACTTTTTCACTTTGCCCAAAAGCCCAGCTCAATATTGCGGCAGGCAATCTCTTTAAATCTTGGCAGTGTAAAATCTATTTTACCGTATCCCCTATCAATATATCTTCTCTTTTCTGAAAGTATTTTTCTACAAATGATAGTATTTCATTTAATTCTAATTCACGATCAATATAATTACTTGGCATTTCCCAAATACAAGAGAATAAGGATTTTCCATCGGCATCTTCCTTCTTTATATATTTTTATACACTTTGTAATATTTTATATACTTCGTGTCAAATGTATCAAACTACTTTGTATCACATCCAATTGCTTTCCGCTTCCTCCAACTTCTTCACCAGCGTATCTTTTAGAACGGTAAATGCCGGAATAAAACTATCACGTATCAGCATAATCATTTCATCTACTTCCTCTTCATTGTATATATGAACAGAAGTATTTCTTTTCTTTAACATGAGCAGCCATACTTCCGGATCATTGATAAATCCTATTTTATAACCAAGCTGTAAAATCTCGCGTGGAGATCCGGTATCTGCTCCTTTCACACTATGCATTCTCATAATTTCCTGTAACGCTTTCCATGCAAGTTCAAAAGTTAGGTTAAACTGTCCAATAATCCCAGTGCGATATATATCATTTGATTCTGCCATCTTGAAATCAGCATTTGCCAATATCATCAAACAATTTGTAAAGTTATCAAGCTTTTTCATAAATCACAACACCATCCTTTTCTATTTCTTCTTTTAATTCATCTGAAATTGATGCATCTGCTTGTACAATATCAAACATCAGAAGAGAATGTGTGTTTTCCTTAACATCCCAATAAAAATTATCAAAGTCTCCACCGTATACAGCGATATCTATGTCACTTCTTTCTGCATTCGTGCCTCTTGCACGAGAACCAAACAGTACAATTCTTGTAACCGAATACTTTTGAGCAAAAGTACAAAGTTCTCTTACTATCCGATCTGATAAATGATATTTCATATTCAGTACTGCCCCCTTAATGTAGAATAAGTACCAATGTATTTTAAAGCATAGCATAGTTTTTCTTAATTAACAAGAAAATGTTCACGGTGGCAAACTTTGTGAACTTTATTCATTGTTTTAATTATTGTGCTATCTGTTTCACGTCAGTTCCACAAATTAGAATTTGTCATTCAAAATTTTCTCCTCCAAACTCCGATTTCTATCACTTTTTATTCTTTACACAGACGAAAATAAGTAAGTATATTTTCGCATCTGTGCAAATATAATCGTTTCTACCCGGTTTCTAATTTCTTCCGGATATATCTTTGCATTTTTAAGCAGTTCAGTTACATCATTTTTCGTAAATCTGAATTTTAAGTTTGCTTTATATAAGGCTTCCGAAATATCTAATTGCTCGTCAAATTCGCTACATATTGTTTTTGACTGGACATTATCCATAAGTGCATAAACATCTCCCGACAAAGGATAATCCATAGTTGTATCTGCCAGTAATCCTGCCCCATTATCAAAAATCGGACAATACGCATAGTCCCCCTTCCCATTCATCAGAACCGCAATATTATGTGTATGACGATCTTCATTCAGAAATAACGCATCAATCGTCAACAACTTGTTCATATAAACACCAAATTCCTGAAGTCCTGTCATGCGTTCTACCTGCTGCACTAAAAAATATAATCGTTCCTCATGTTCTGGTATTCTATACAAAGTCTTGTATAAACTTTCCCCGAAAAAATTCTTGAACAACCGCTCCAGCGTAATAATCTGCCAGTCCTCACTTAGAAAATTATCACTCTTCACGCCATTATAGATCACAGTACCGTATTTTATTTTTTCCAGATCATAGCATACAAATTCATTCCCTGCCAGGGTTGACTTTTTCAGAAGATGCGAAATCATATACTCTGCCAGACCTTCATAACCTGTATAATCTGCTTTATACCATATTCCTTCATTCTCCCATTTTAGCTGGTTCCCTTTTGAAGACTGCCGGTCATTTGTCCAGATATTCTGCTCAAATAATTCTATCATGCGTCTACCTCTCTATGCGGATCCAAAAATCATCTTCTGCCATTCGGCCCTCAGTCTTCTCTATAATCATAATCGGATCATAAAATGGCAGTCCCAGATCCTTCAATATCAATTTCATCTTGTCTCGGCTTTCCGGGAAACACCTTGATTTCAAAAACTCCTGATAATCATTATAATCCGGATCTTCTACAGTACCGAAAGCACGGAACATAACCTTATCTGTATAATTCCTTATTTTCACTTTTCGGTCCAGTTCGTTCACATCAATCATAGTGCATACGTCCTGCTCATACATATACCATATTCTGAGCGGCCACACCTTCTCCGGCACCTTCACTTCCTGCTCATATTCTGGATATTTTTGCAACATTTTTAGAAATGGGACAATTGGCCCACGAATCACTTCTTCGCTTCTCTCCCAACGTTCTACGGTCGGCTTGGAACAGTTGATAAATTCTGCAAATTCTTTCTGCGTCAAATGTAATTCCTTCCGAATCTGTTTAATTTCCTTTGCAGTTGTGTATTCCGGTGTTACAAATAATCTTTCTTTCATAAACTCACCTTCTAGTTTTATGATTTCCGACTTTTTCTTTATTAAATCATAAAATATAATATTTGTAAACAAAAACCATCATTTTGATTGTTTCAGTTGCAAAAAAACAATTAAAATAACGGTTTTTTAATTTACAGGAAATATGCTTGTCAGTTCTACAAACTTCTTCACCAGCGTATCTTTGAGAAGGTAAATGCTGACTTTTGACCACATTTAAATCAGATTTTTCCAATCAGCACAATAAGACCTGCCACCGCAAATGCAATGATCAGATAAGATACCGTTGCAATGCTACGTTTTTTCATTATCGCTTTCCATGAATGAACATATGGAACACCTTCCATACCCTCTATCTTCCAGATCTTGCTATGTCCTACCCAGATTCTATCAATTACAATACCGTCAAACCAGTTCATCACTACAAGGAAAAGTGCTGTCTGAATGTACGCTGTCTTATAATCTGTGACATGATTCCATACCGCAATAAATAGAATCAGAACAATGAACATAATGATACAGAATGGTATCATAAATCCTTTTGCTTTCTTCTTCGTCTCCTCTATGTCTGCAAGCCCACGTTTCTGCGCCTCGGCTAAATATTCATCCGAGTAAAAATATAAGCAGTTCCGTCCACTGTTTCTTGCTGCACATTTCACAAGCAACATAAATAAAAGACAATACAATACAATTTGCAGTAACACGATCATTTCTAATACCTCCTAACTAAAGTCTGTCAATCATTTCCACAAACAATTCCGGTTTCAATAAAACAAGTCCTCCATGTCCCAAATCCGGTAATATTTCAAACTCCGTCTGAGGAAATTTGCTCTTTATATAATGAATATCCTGTTTTCTCTCTTTTTCCTCATTTTTTGCATACCAGTAGTGAAGCTTCGTATCTACTTTTGGAACCGGTTCTGGAACTTTATAATTATTACATGAATCAAATGTTCTCCATATCGTTTTACTGCTACAATGCCGCAAAACATCCGCTACATATTGCAGATCTTCCTTAGAATAATCATCCGTTGCAAATGCTTTTTCCAGCAGTGCCACACCTCCAGCCCTTCCAATCATCATCATAAGATAATCCTTCAAGGCAATAAAACGGGTCACGATCCATGGTAACTGATAAGGTGTAATTCCACCGTCAATAATACAATGCCTTATCTTAATCTTTTGTCCTAATGCTACCAGCAGTGAAATGGAACCTCCCATTGAACAGCCATATACAGCATATAATTCCGTATATCCTTCTTCCTTAAGCCATGTATTCAATTCAGATGCAATCCGTTCCACACTGGTAAAATCACTGTCATTGTCAAAATCATAACCAGGAAGTGCCGGAACCAACAGGTGATAATTCTTCTGTAACAAAGGAATCACGTTTTCAAAATAATCCCATTTCACAACAGATGGATGAATCAGTAAAATGGTTTCCTTATTTTCTTTTCCAAATTCATGAATATTCACTTCTATATACCTTCCTCTTTCTCCTTATCTTTTGTGACGTATCACCTCTTCATAGAGAATCACTGCCCTATCTTTACAGTTAGTCACACCTAACCCACAATTATAGCACAACTCTTTTCAATTACAAGCTGAATTTTACATGAATTCTATTGTTCCTTATATTTCACCTCAACACACAGACTATAAATCACCATAACTGCAACCGTTTCAATCATCACTCCGAGTACCGACAGCAGAATATACGGTGTATTCTGCCCCTTTAACAGAGGCAGTCCTAATATAATTAAGATCAAGCCATAAAGAACAAACAATTTACCGGTAGCACGATTATAACCTTTTATATCTTTCACAGGAAACTGCTTAATATTTGCCCAAAAGCCAAATGCAACTTCCTTCTTTGAAAAGCATGCATTCATTCCCATGCCAATAATGATAAGTGCAATGATCACCCAGATTATAAATCCTATCATATTTCCGCTCATGTTATATTCTCCTCCACTACTCTGTTCTTCCAAATATCTCATACAATATCAGATCCCGCATACGCTCCATAGTCTCTTCATATGCTGCTTCATGAAGGATCGCCCTTCCCTCCGCACCGAGTACATAGATCTTTATGAGATTTGCGACCAGAGTCATATTAGCATCCGGACGGACATCCTCCATAATGGCTATGAATTGATTCGCAATCTGCATTTCTTTCTGCTGGTTCGGTGCCGCCTGCTCCGGAAGCATCTCCACAAGCCGCTTCTCATCCTCCGGAGAAAGGCTTGGAAACACACTGTAATTCTCGTCAATCATGAATTTCAGATAGGTTCTTGCCTCGACAGGTCCCGCCTTTTCCTTTCCATTCAGCGCCATCCTTAACAGATCAGGAATAATCTTTCTCCTGTACTGCAACACCTCATACACATAAGCCTCTTTTGATGGAAAGAAATTATAGAAGGTACTGACACCTATACCCGCCGCCTCCGTAATCTTGGCAACCGACATATGTGTCATTCCATATTGCTTCAGCAGATCAAATCCCGCTGCCAGCATTTTCTCTCTATATTCTGCTCTCTCCTCCTCTGTAAATACCCGCTTAGCCATCCGACTCCTCCAATAACAGTATTCGCAAATAAATACTATTCGCTTCTACTATTTTCCTTCAAAGCTTCCACCATGTCAATCCTTGATATTTTTCTTTTCTGAAGGAGGAGGGACAATTCATATGTAACCCAGGTAAGCAGGAAACCGGTCACGATCGCTTTCACAGTTACAACCGGTGATAACAACATTCCATAATTCTCTATTGTATCAGAATATCCTACCTTGACAAATGTATATGCAATCGGTATTCCTAACAAATATCCTACGCATACCAGAACATGATTCACATTCAGTACTCTGTTTGAGATTTCCTTTCGGTTGAAACCAAGCACCTTCATTACCGAGATATTGGTTGAAGTCTCGGACACGATCATATTAATGATCAGGTACAGTACAAATACACCCAGTACGATTCCCACAATCTCAATCATCAGAATAATCGCCTTCATAGGCCCCATGAGATTATCCATTGTGTCTGCTGTTACCGTCATCTTCGTCTCACTAGCTACAAGCTCTTTATCAAGTGTCAGTGCATCCTTGCTTATGATACAGTTATATGTATCGGCATCCACACCCGCAAGCTCTGTCGCATTGTCTCTTCCTGTATACAAGTAGCAATGCGTATTGTCTGTTACAACTCCACTGATCGTTACCTTATGCTCCTTAAGATCAGCAATGTTATAAAATGTCAATTTCTCTCCCGGCTCCACTCCAAATGTCTCTGCTGCTGCACTTGTAAGATAATATTTGTCAAGCTCTAACATCTCTCCACTGTCTGTCTTGTCCGGAAAATACTTGGAATCTGCCTCTATTCCCTGTGCAGAGAGCTGTACGGTACTGCCATCCACTTCATAGTAATTCTGGAACAACGCCTCGCCCTCATCCGGTGTTCCCTGTTGAAGGGTATTTAATCTGTACAGATATTCGTATTTAATAGAACTTGTAAGTCCATCGTTAAGCAGGGCATCCATACTATCACTCATAACAAGTCCGGCAACAATGCAAAAGGCTGCAATCGCCACACCGATAGTTGTAACAATACTTCTTCCCGGATGCCCCATTACACTTCTCACTCTCATCTTTACCTGAGTCTTGGCATGACTGTTCTTCATGATACCAATGGCTTTTGTGTCTTTTCCTGTATTTCTCAATAGATCCACAGGTGTTTTCTTAAGAAGCTTTCCTGCCTGTATTGCAATCGCTATACAATAAAGAAGCGTCGGCACCACAAGCGCAATTACAACAGAAGGAATATCATAGGTTGGCTTGTATATAAGCGTCTCAAAATCATATTCAATGTAAAATCTACACAGAACCTTAGTAAGCGGTATGGAAACCAGCACGCCAATCACGCTTCCAACCACACCCGGAATCAGACCATATCTTACATAATGTCCTATGATCTGTTTTCTCGAAAATCCCAGAGAAATAAATGTTCCAAGAAGATACTGCTCATTCTTTATATTTCTCCCAAGCACCATGACAATCAGTGTAAGAACAATGACGAACATGACCGGTGCAAACATGGTAGCCATGTTGGTAACGGCATCTCCCTCATTTACCGGCATCGAAATTCTGGTGTTCGTTGTAGCTGCCATATAACTTGCAATTATATAATCGCTGTTCAACTTCTCGCGGACTTCTTTTGAATTGTCCTTATTGTACTTTATGGAATAATATCCGGTCTCCTCTGTATCAATCCGGTCATATTCAGGACGGTCTACAACGATCACTGCAAATTTCTCATTATCAATAAACCCTGTAAATGTCTGAAGCATATAGATATAATCTGCCTTAGTGGTGTATGCAGATACCTTATAGGAATCATCTCCAAGGGAGATCTCATCCCCTATTTTTATGTTGTGAACATCTGCAAAGTCCTGTGTAAGAAGCGCCTCTCCATCTCCCGGTTCATGACCTTCTCTCACATCACACAGATTCAGCTTCTCAGGCATGGCAAATGCTCTGATAGTTACCCCATCCAGATCTCCGCCTTTTACATGGATATCTTTATAGCCGCTATACTCAAGGATTACATCATATTCCTTTTCCAGCTTGTCTATATCTTCCTCTGACAAGGGCTTATATGTAACAAATTCTGCATCCTCTGCCTTATATTCATCTACAAAATCTCTCACAACATTGGTAAGGGTATGACCTGTTGACACAGCCGCCACTATGATCATAGATGTAAGTGCAGTAAGGATAATACTTATAATATAAAATGATTTATTTTTCTTAATGCTGCGTCCAGCTCTCTTGTTGATCGTCATATTACAACTCCATCTCCTCTACTCTTTTCTTGTCTGCGTTCTTCGTATTTGACACAACCTTACCATCTGTGATCTTAATAATACGGTCTGCCATACTGGCTATATTCACGTTATGTGTAATGATCACAACGGTTGTCTTGTATGTATCATTCATACTCTGCACTCTCTTCAAAACATCTTTTGAGGATTTGGTGTCCAATGCACCGGTAAGCTCATCACAAAGAAGGATATCCGGCTTCTTCACCATGGCTCTGGCGATTGCCGTCCTCTGCTGCTGACCACCGGAAAGCTCCTTTGGAAAATGCTTCTCATACTTGGCAAGTCCAAGACTTTCCATAAGAGTATCTACATCAAGCGGCTCCTTTACAAGCTCTGCGGTCATCTCAATGTTCTCTCTGACTGTGAGATCCGGTGTCAGATTATATGACTGAAATATAAATCCAAGCTTATTTCTTCTGTATACTTCAAGTTCCTTAGCAGTCATCTTCTCAAGATTCACTCCGTCCACCATCATGCTTCCTTCTGTCACCTTGTCAAGACCACCGAGTATATTCAACAGTGTACTCTTACCACTTCCACTCGGGCCAAGGATTACAACGATTTCTCCTTTTTCCATACTGAAATCGGTATGATCTAAGGCATACACTGTTGCCTCGCCCTTTCCATATTTTTTTACTAAGTCTTTTCCTTCAATAAACATTCTGCTTCCTCCTCGCTATATGCGAACATTTTCTTCATTTCATTCGCATATATGTTAGTCCTAACTAACCTCTCTGTCAAGTACTTTTGCGAATATTTTTCAAATTTTATTCGTATAGTTGGATTTTTATCATAGAACTCTAATTATTGACACAAAAAATTTAGGGAACTTTTTCATCTATATACTACAAAAAAGTTCCCTAAAGATCCATTTTAACCCATGTCATATTTAATATCTTTTAATGTGTAGCTAACGTTTATGATGTTCACGGTGTCGCACTTCGTGCCATCCTTATTTTCGTGCAACAAGGTGTGCACGAAAACCTTTCTGCCGTTCCATACTCAATACTGTAAATCCGGCTTTTTCTGCCATAGTTATAAATTCTTCCTGCTTACATATTTTCACATCTCCATGTCCCACCAGATTTGCCAGAGGCATTTCCAGATGATTCATCAGCCAGACACCGAGATTCGATGATGTATAGTCTCTCAAGATCAGACGACCGCCCTTTCGCAAAACACAATAAGCACTGTCAAAAAAATTCTGCGGATTCGGATAGTGATGAAAACTATTTGAACATATAATTGCATCAAAAGAATCTTCGTCAAAAGGAAGATTTTCACTATCACCTACAATAAATTCCGTGTTAGAAAGCTCTTTCGCTTGAGCAACATGGATCATCTCCGGTGTAAGGTCAAGACCAACATAATGTTTATCCGGATATTTTTCATGAAGCAGCTGCAACATCGGTCCGGTTCCACAGCCGCAGTCAAGAACATCATGGAATGATTCCTTTTCCAATTCAGCCAAAATCGGAGGATAATCATCCTTGCACATTTCATAAATTCCTGCGTGTCCACTATCATAAATTTTTGCAGCCTGCGTAAATTCTTTAATAGAAAGTTGTTTATATTCTTCTGGTGTCATAAGGCTTTCTCCTTTATAATCATCTAATGTTAGTTGTGACTAACCAATAATATCATGAATTTCCAGAAAAGTCAAAAGCTGGTTACTGTTCACGGTACCAAACTTCGTGCACCATATAACTATATCATGCAAAAAATCAGCTGCCTGCAAAATGTCGACAACTGATTTATGTTTCTAAAACGAAATTGTAAATACTATTATTTACTTTATTATTCCACCGATCTTCATTTACATCACTCCTAAATTTTCACCTTGTAAATAAATCATAACATTTTTGTTGGTTCCACACAATTGAGCAGCCATTAACTTTTCTTTAAATATTTTAACCATTAGAAAATATGTTCTGACATGAATACAAATTCAATGTTATCGTTACTCTACATGATGATAAATTTTCAATCTTTGTGCCTCATTTGCCTCAAATCCAAATTTTTCATAAAATGGTATCTTATCAGGCACTGCACATAACTCTACAAAAATATCTGTACCTTTAACTCCATTGTCATTTATGAATTTTCTTAATTCACTTATTAGCATTTTTCCGATACCCTTCCCCTGATATTCAGGTCTAACGACAACATCCTTAATATAATAATTAAGCCCCATATCACCGTTCATTCTTGCCATAGCAACAATACGCTCTCCGTCCCATATAGAAACTCTGAACAATGTATGTTTCATTGCTAACTTTGTCTGTTCAAGGGATGGTCCATCTCCCCATACCGTTTCCCATAGTTCGATAAATTGTTCTGCTGTTAATTCGTTATGTTTCACTACTAAATCTAACATAAGTTATTCCTCTCCATTGATTTTTCATTTCATCCTAAAATCCTGTTCATTAATTACGAAACTGTTTACTCTCCCACTGTTCCTTTGTCAATACACTTGTATGTCCTATTCTTACTTCATTTAAAAGAGGCACTGGCACTTCATTACAGGTATGATGAAATACAAATCCCAGCTTTTCCTGTACCCTTTTTGACTTCTGGTTTCCATCATAATATCCACACCAGACCGTTGTCATACCCAGTTCTTGAAATGCACGTCTTAGGAGCATTTCCGCTGCCTCCGGTACATATCCTCTTCCCCAAAAGGGTTGTCCGATCCAATATCCCAATTCACATTCATCATCACGTTCCGTCATATCGGTATGCCCATTTAACATTAATTCTATCGCTCCAATTGCATTACTATTATCTTTTTCACATATAGCGTAACATTCTGCTCCATTAAATACATTGCGGATAACTTCTTTGCTCTCCTCTATACTCTTATGCGGCGGCCAGCCTGCAATCGGACCAACTGCCGGATTCTTTGCGTATTCAAACAGACTATCCGCATCTGCGTCTGTCCATCTTCTTAATATAAGTCTTTCTGTTTCTATCATATAATCACCTCTTTTCCCTGTCACACATAAATGCTTTTATAGCTGTCTGAAACTGTTGCACAAAATAACCTTCCACTAAATTTCTGTCTATATATTCAAAGCACAGATAAAATTTGTATTTCTTATTTACCACTATCTCTTTTTAAGATTCGTCCATCCCATGCATGATAGCCGGCAATATATTCATAATCCGGATATTCTTCTATCTCATATAATTTCATTCCATTATCAGATGTACAGATTACCACATCAGATATATTATAATTCTCTAGTTCTGATGTTTCAAAATATCTTACTCCATTAAGATATATATATTCTCCTTTTTCAATCGCCTCATTTTTATAACCCTTATTATGCATGAAATAATAGCGACTCCAAAACAAAATAACAATCAAAATGGCAATCAATGCCACAGATTTCTTTTTATCTACAATCATTCTCATTCGTTTCCTCTTAATAGTTCATGTTTTTACAGTGTCAGACTTCGCAATAAGAGTAGGCTTTCCAATCCGTCTACGACCATATATAACCGTCATGCCAATTCCATCTTTGTCATAAAAGTCTTTTAAAGATGCCAGTTCTCTTCCAATAAACATAGGATTGTACCCCTTTTAAATATTTTTATTCAAATCATTTTTAATAAAATCAATTTGAATTAACAATTCGCAATTCATATAGCAATATATTCAAGAATTTGCTTTGCAATTTGTCTTAATTCTTTCCCATTCCTTATTTTCGTGTTTTGCACGAATTTTAGTAATGTTATTTTACCCCTAAATTTTCATCTATGTATTCAAAATAAGGTTTCTTATTAACCTCCGTGCTATGTTTCAAATACCATTTAGCGGTATCTTTCAATCCCTCTTCTAACGACATGGTTTCTGGATATATTTTGCTTTGACGTGATACATCTAAGTAATACTCATAATTATAAAAACTAAAATAATTTCTCTGCTCAATCTCCTTATAAACATTTACAAAATCCGGTATTTTTCCTAAGCTTTCATAGCATTTTGTTACCCAATCTTTAATCGATACCGCTTCAGCATTACCAACATTTAAAATATGTTCTTCTGGCTTTTCTTTCATGATTACCTCCATCAACCTGCATAAATCTTTTACATGGAAAAATTGTAATTTCATACTGCCATCTTTGGGTAAATAGAACTTTCTATCTGCCAAGGCGCAATCAAATACAAAAGCCTCTCTATACACATTATTCATTGGTCCATATAAATAAGGCGGTCTTAATATATATGCATCTTTCACTCTCTCAAGTAATGCCTTTTCAGCCGCTATTTTATCAGTTCCGTATGCACCCCAAAATTTATTTTTGGATTTCTCTGATTCTTCCAGAAATGGCTGAACACCATACTCTGGATACACAGCACTTGAACTAATCATGATATACTGATCAAAAGAACCCAATTCCTTAACAAGATCAATTATGTCATTCTCGTTATAAGCCGTTATATCAGCGACAACATCAAAGAACGTATCCTTCAATACACCACCTAAATTATGCCTATCCCCTTCAATGAGTTTTACGCCCGGAACTTGTGACTTAGAATTTCTGTTAAGAACAAATACCTCATATCCTGCATTTACAAAATATTGTGCCACATATTTACTTACAAAAGTTGTTCCACCTGTCACTAATATCTTTTTCATAGTCATCCTCCTCAAATCTATACTAAAGTTTATATTGCATGAAATTCCCATTATGTACAAATCCAAAATCGGTATATAATTTGACACCCATATCCGATGCTGTAATCTGTATTGTTCCACATCCATATTCTCTGGCATCATTTACAACACGGGATAACAGTTCCCTTGCAATCCCTTTTCTCCTATATGCCGGGTTGGTAAACATACTAGACAACAATCCCATTTTTCCACTCGGACATCCAAAATATGGCGGTTTCTCCACAAAGGACATTCCGCTTGTTCCAATAATACGTTCTCCATCAAAGGCAAGCCAGGATACAAATGTTCCGTCTGCCATATGACGAGTATAATAATCTCTCAGTGCAGGAACCAAATCAATCTCTTCTTTTGCTCCCTCCTCTCTAAGCTGATTGATCCTCATATCAATAAAGGTGTCAATCTCTTTTTCTGTCAGTCTTTTGTATTCTATATTCATCCGCTCCACTCCCTCTTACGCCTCATACTTATCCAATATCCCCTTGATCTCTTTCAGCGTTTCGGCGAAATATATGCCCTCCTGCCGCTCCTGCGTTGACAAGCCCATTGCGATCATATGGGAAAGCAGCTCCTTCATACTGTCATAATACCCATTCAGGTTATAGAAAATACACGGAGCCTCCAACTGTTTCAATGACACCTTCGACATCACTTCTGCAATCTCCTCTAACGTACCGGTGCCTCCCGGAAATGCGATAAAGGCATCTCCAAGTTCAATCATCTTTGTCTTACGCTCCGTCATATCCTTTGTGATGATCAACTCGGTCAGACCATCATACTGTACCTCAGCATCAATGAAAAATTGTGGCTCCACGCCGGTAACTTTCCCACCTGCCTGTAATACACTTTCTGCAACAACTCCCATCAATCCAGACTTTGAACCGCCATAGACAAGTGAATTACCACTTGTTCCAATCCATGTACCAAGCTCCTTTACTGCCTTTGCAAGTGCCGGATCATTTCCTTCCAATGCACCCAGATAAACTGTAATATTCATACTCCTGATTCCTTCCCGATTCATTTTCCATGATTACTTTTTCTTACCTGCAATTGCGCATTGCTTCTATCGTTCTCGCCAGATCCTCTTTGGAATGTACAGCAGATACAAACATGGATTCAAACTGTGACGGTGCTAAATAGATTCCCTGCTGTAACATCGCATTAAAGTATGCCGCATAAGCCTCCGTATCCGCTGAGGTTGCACTGTTATAATCTACAACAGGCTGCCCGGTAAAGAATACACTCATCAGCGAACCTACCTGGTTTACCTGTACGCTATCCCCAAACGTATCGCGTGCTGCGTCCGCTAATTGTCTGGTTGCCTCTGCGATCTGCGGATAGATATGTTCTGCATTTTCTTTCAAAATGCGAAGCGTCATAATTCCCGCTGTCGTTGCAATCGGATTACCAGACAAGGTGCCTGCCTGATACACACCGCCAAGCGGAGCTACCTTTTCCATGATCTCTCTGCGTCCACCGTACGCTGCCATCGGCATACCACCACCAATGATCTTACCAAGTGTTGTCAGATCCGGTGTAATTCCATAATATTCCTGTGCACCGCCAAGCGATAACCGGAAGCCTGTGATCACCTCATCAAAGATCAGTAACGCACCATACTGTTGTGTGATCTCTCTTAACTCCTCTAAAAATCCCTGCTTTGGTGGAACCACGCCCATATTCGCAGCTACCGGCTCCACAACTACGGTTGCAATCTCTTTTCCGTATTGTTCAAACAACTGCTTCACAGAATCGATATCATTATACTCTGCCACCAATGTATTCTTCGTATAATCTGCCGGTACACCCAAAGAATCCGGTACGGCCTGCGTAAGTGCGCCCGATCCGGCTTTGACTAACAGACCATCGGAATGTCCGTGATAACATCCGCGGAACTTCACAATCTTATCCCGTCCGGTATATCCTCTTGCCACACGGATTGCACTCATGACCGCTTCCGTACCGGAATTGACCAGACGCATCATCTCCATGGATGGCATGATCTCCTGTACCAGTTCTGCCAGAATGGTCTCCTTCTCTGTCGGTGCTCCGAATGTAAGACCCTTTGCGCAGGCATCCTGTACTGCCTTGATCACCCGGTCATCGGCATGTCCTAAGATACCCGGTCCCCACGAGCATACATAATCAATATATTCCTTACCGTCTACGTCCACAATCTTTGATCCCTTTGCATGATCGATAAATAACGGACTGCGGTGTACTGCCTGATAGGCACGAACCGGACTGTTCACCCCACCCGGCATAATCTTCTTGGCTTCTTCAAACATATTCTCTGATCTTGTCATTGTTGTCACTCCATCTCATTCTATTACATCTATCTTATCTATCTGCCTATATCAAATTTAACCACAGTTAAATTCACTATTCCAATCAATTCATTCTTGCACGCATACCTATTTCTTATGCATCCTCTTCTAACCACTTAACCACATCTAACGCATGATACGTTATAATGATCTTTGCACCTGCGCGCTTCATTGCGATCATGTTCTCCATAACGATACGCTTTTCATCAATCCAGCCGTTCTGTGCTGCTGCTTTGACCATGGAATATTCACCACTTACATTATAGACTGCGATCGGATAATCCGTCCGGTACGACATCTCCTTTACCACATCCAAGTAAGCAAGTGCCGGCTTGACCATAATAATATCTGCTCCCTCCTCGATATCATTTTCACATTCCCGCACCGCTTCTTTGCCATTCGCCGGGTCCATCTGATAGGTTCTCCGGTCACCAAATGCCGGAGCTGACTGCGCCGCATCCCGGAATGGGGAATAATAGCCGGATGCAAACTTGGCACTGTATGCCATGATCATTGTATTCAGGAATCCATTCTCATCCAATGCCTGTCTGATATATTCAACTCTTCCGTCCATCATATCAGATGGTGCAATCACATCCGCACCTGCTTTGGCAAGGCTTACCGCCATCTTGGCAAGCAATACCAATGTCTCATCATTTAAGATCTCATGTCCGCATACCAGACCGCAATGTCCGTGTGAAGTATATTCGCAAAGACACACATCTGCAATGACCAGCAGCTCCGGTGCCTTTTCCTTAATATGACGAATCGCACGCTGTGTAATGCCTTCGTCATTATAGGCCTCGCTTCCCTTCTCATCCTTATGCTCCGGAATACCAAATATAAGAATTGCCGGAATGCCGGACTTTACGATCCGATCAAGTTCCTCATCAAACCGGTCAATGGAATATTGATAAATGCCCGGCATGGAATCTACCGGATTCTTCACATTCTCGCCTTCCGTCACAAATACCGGATAGACCAGATCATTCTTACTGATAGTTGTCTCCCGTACCAGATTTCTCATTGCATCATTTACACGTAATCGTCTCATTCGTATCATAATTGTTACCTTCCTATATCAAAATTTATATCATTAACTCTGCAAAATACTATGCGCTTTGCTCAATATTTTAATTATATCCATAATCACAACGTATTCAATGCCTGTAAAACACCCGGCACATCATTCACTAATGCTACCGCATCCGCACGCCCACATTCCTCTAATAGCCGCTGCTTTGTGACATGCCCGATACAGATCATCTTTACCGTGTCCGACAAAGTTATATTCTGCTCTCGCAACCCTTCAAAAAATGAGCTGACCCCCGATGCACTGACAAAGATCAGATAATCAAGCTGCTGCAAAGCACGGATATCCTTGGTCAATTTGCCCTGCACATCATAGATTGGAAGATCCGTACATCGTATGCCCTGCTCTTCCATGTAAATAACCAGATTCGGATTACCCTGCACCGCCCGTGGAATCAATACCTTCGTCCCCGGCTTCGCATATTCCGCAAATTCCTTTGCCAATACATCAATCGTATATGCAGATGGTACAAAGTCTGCCTGTAATCCATACTCGGAAAGCTTCGCTGCCGTTCCACTTCCAAGTACCGCTATCTGAATCCGGGAAAGTGTCCGAATATCAATCTTTAACTGCCACATCCGTTCAAAGAACAGCCGAATCGCATTCTGGCTGGTGAACATTAACCAGTCATATTCCTCCAAATGCTGCATTTCCTCTGAGAGCTGTTCCATCGCCTTTGTCTGCACCACTTCCATATCGCACAGCAATACCGGCTGCATGGATAATTCTTCTACACCACATTTCAGCTTATGCCACAACAGACCGGAGGCTGTAATCCCAACCTTCGGTAATGCCGCCTGGTCACAATAGGACAACGCTGCCGTGTCTCCGATCACGATAACCGCAGGAGATGGCAGCTTTGCCTCCTCCACATTTTCTGCAATTGTTTCCAATGTACCGGTTACCTTACGCTGATAGCAGGTGGTTCCATCCGAGATGACCGCAACCGGTGTACCGGCTTCTTTCCCGGCATCAATCAGCCGCTTTGCAATCTGGGAAAGATTCGACAATCCCATCAGAAATACAATCGTTCCTTCCACCTTTGCAATCGTATCATAATCGTAATCCGGCTCATTGGTTGACGTCTTCGTATGTCCGGTGATCACATGAAAACTCCGGCTCACTCCACGATGCGTAACCGGAATTCCTGCACATTCCGGAACTGCAATCGCGGATGTTACACCTGGAATCACCTCATAGGCAATCCCCTCTGCCTGTAATGCTTCTATCTCTTCTCCTCCTCTGCCAAATACAAAGGAATCGCCACCCTTCAGACGCACTACATACTCATGCCGCCTGGCGCACTCCACTAATATCTTATTAATCTCTTCCTGCTTACGGTAATAACTGCCCGCCTGCTTACCCACATAGATCTTCTCACAAGATACCGGAACCTCCTCCAATAATTCTTCATTGGCAAGCCGGTCATAGACAATGGCATCACATTGCCGGATCTTCTCCAATCCTTTTACCGTGATCAGGCCTGCATCTCCGGGACCTGCGCCAACCAAATATACTTTACCCATGTTGCAATACTCCTATCTCTATCTGCTCTATTCTATCAAACGTATTGTTATATTCCCTCTTTATCCGACACTCAAAATCATACTGCATGCACTTTTCCGTTTTCCCTGAACAAATATATTGCATTTATACGCTATTAATTATTACTGGATTTTAACTTCTGCAATAATCGTTGCACCTGCCCTACGGCAAGATTGCTATAGTCTGACCTCGGTGCCCTGCCATCTACATAAATGAGTGTTCCATCCATTTCCTTCATAATGCGAAGTTCAATCTTATCCGCAGTTAAATTCGTCACAACGCCAACTGCCTCATGACAACCTGCATTTAATAAATGCAATACTTCCTGTTCCGTCTGTAATTGCAGCCATGCATCAGGATCGGATATCTTTTTCACACGTTCTGCAATCTCGTCCTGTTCCCGTCCTTCGATTGCAATAATTCCCTGACCTCCGGCTGGCAGCATATCTTCTACATCAAAATAATGATATTCCAGGTCTTCCTCCTGCAACAGATTCAAGCGCCGCAACCCGGCAGCCGCAAGCACCACTCCATCATATTCTCCGTCCCGCAGCTTACGCAAACGTGTCGGTACATTTCCCCGGATCGATACACATCGTACATTCGAATATAACTGTTCGATCTGACATTGCCGGCGCAGGGAACTCGTTCCAATGCGATACGGCTCCAATGCACTGTGCTGATTCTCTGTCACCTTGCATTCCACCACTGGTTCCGTATGTTGTGTCTCTATTTCTCTTTCCTTTTCCACCCAGTCACCCGTACCTGACTCTTGTTTCCTCTTTTTCGGGAAATGTTCCATCTGTAATGGATGACCTTTCCTTGTCACCAGAACATCCCTTACATCTTCTCTTGGAAGCACTCCACATATCGTAAGTCCCTTAGCTAATTCCATCGGCATATCTTTCGCACTGTGAACCGCCAGATCGATCTTCCCCTCCTGCAAGGTTTCCTCAAATTCTGTTACAAATACACCTTTTCCACCAAATTCCATCAATGGTTTATCTAAGATCCGGTCTCCCTCTGTGCGAAGGATCACTGTCTCACACACACAGTCCGGATATGCTTTACTAATCGCATCGATTACCAATTCCGTCTGCTTTCGAGCTAATTCACTTCCTCTTGTACCGATTCGGATTTTCATAACTTAACAGTCTCCTTCATTCTTTCAGCATTACTATACTATTACTATTCCTGCATTCCAATCTCATTCATAACCTGTTCTTCCGGGATCTCACCCGCATGTTCTAACCCATACTGCAATAACCGCTCAAAGATCTCTTTTCGTCTCTCTTCCGAATCAACCTTAGAAAGCACCTGTTCCCGGCATGCTCCCATATTCGCCAGTAAGGTTCCATAATAATCCGGAATCTCTTTCTGGATTGTTTGCTTCAAATGTGCCGCTGCTACCGGGCTTTGCCCTCCGGTCGAGATTGCAATAACCAGATCATCCTGCTTCACCATTGCCGGAAAAATGAACGAGCAATCCTCCTTCATATCTACCGCATTTACTAATATATTGCGTGCTTTGCAAAGTTCTGCAACATGATGATTCCGTTCCTCACTGTCCGTTGCCGCCACTACAAAATCCATGCCCTTTATATCGGAATCCCGAAAGGCACGGTTCACAATCTCAATCTGTGATGCATAAACAGAAAGTGCATCACACACCTGCTCTGCCACAACTGTAATCTCTACTCCAAACGGCAGTAATTTCTTCACCTTATGAAGTGCAATCTTACCACCACCAACTACGAGACACTTCTTATTATTCACTTCTATCATAAATGGAAAGTATGCCATTCCTTTATCTCCTGTCCTCTTTCTTACTTTCTCTCACAATCTTTGTAAGAACCATCTCTAACTGCTCACTATCCAATGCATCCCGCAGATAAGAGATCATTTTGCGGAACCATTTTTCCTGAAATTCCTCTTCCTGCTTGACCTGAAATTCCCGGATCAATAACTTCTTCTGCACGTCCTCTACACAATCCGCTAAAATGCTCTTCGCTTTGTCAATCTCATTTAGCTTGATATTGTAATTCTCACTTGATAGGTTCTCAAAGTAATCAATATCGTACAGCGTAACCCCATCTAGCTGTGCCAGATCCTGATCGATATCATACGGAACTGCCAGATCGACCAGCAGATATTCCTGCGCCTTCCCACAATTCTTCTCAAATGCATCCTTTGTTATGGTATAATGCGGACTTCCTGTCGCACTCACAACTGCCGACACCCCGGATATTGCTTCATATCTCTTGTCAAATGGTGTCCACGAGATCCCTTCTCCCCCTTGCAGAATCACTCTATCTTCCCCAATATGGGATCGTGTTGTTCCCGTCACGGAAATCCCCTTCGCAGTCAGATCTTTTGCTACAATCGAACCAATCTTTCCTGTCGCACCAATGACAAGCACCTTTTTCGGCAACTCCTTTTCTTCCAGATAAGACTCCACCATATTGGCAGTCAACGTGCCGATTGACACCGGCGTATTCGAGATTGCAGTCTCTGATTTTGTCTGCTTCGCGCAGTTAAATGCTCCCTGAAAAATGATATTCAGCTCGCTATTCACAAATCCCTGCTCCTTCGCAGACAAATACGCTTCTTTGACCTGTCTTAATATCTCATCCTCACCTAATACCATGGAATCTAAGCCTGCAGTCACCTTATATAAATGCTGTATGGCACGTTTTCCCGAATAATACAGGCAATACTGCTTCATCCATTCCCGGTCAATCTTCTTATATCCGGCAAACCAGTTCTCTATCTTACTAAGATATGCCCTACTTCCCGTAAAATAGCACTCACTCCGGTTACAGGTTGACACGATCACTCCACCTGTAATCCACTGTTCCTTAATCAATTTATCTAAAAAGACTTTCGCCTCTTCCTTAGAAAATGCAAAACGCTGACGCACATTTGCAGGTGTCTTCTTAAAACTTACGCTTATGCAAAACATGTATGTCTCCAACCTTTCAGTCCTACTTTACTACAAATACCACACCGTTACAAGACCTCTTACCCTTGCACAGCGTAAGTGAGACGGACGCGCATGTCAAGAGTGTATGAACCCGGCTTTTGGGTGGTGTCATGTTGCGGCAGGCACATTCGCATTACGACTCGCACGCAGCAGACACTAATACTCCTTATAATAAGCGAACTCACGTAAAAGAAGATATGGATTCTTGAATGTATATATGCGTTATACGAATACATTCTTAATCCATATCTTCTTT
>Ga0129310_1001113_pt1 | contig 25397 bp, 22 predicted proteins | sample Go1ome_2_FD_94433 | JGI IMG/M metagenome (GOLD analysis project Ga0129310, IMG submission 94433) | Western lowland gorrila individual fecal microbial communities from Wisconsin, USA - Go1022A metagenome | ecosystem: Host-associated > Mammals > Digestive system > Large intestine > Fecal | place... | reverse complement strand
TGCCTAAAAACTACTGTATAATGCAGATATGGGCAGAATCCGGAAAATCGGCTCTGCCCATTTGTAACTATTCACAAGTCTTATATCAGTTTTTAACGTTTACACAAAACTTGAAACGGTCTCTTTATTACATTCTCCACTTCTCGTGTTACAATTACATTAACTGTACCGGAACACTCATGCATTCTGTCTGGCGACATAATTATCTCTTTTGTACCATCATCCCTGCCCCAATACTCATGTGATACTCCTGTTATCCTAATTTGATATGTAAATATATACGTTGCTACTCCTGAATCAACCTCTATTCTTTCATACTCTTCAAATTCTACATCCTCTAATTCCCATTCACCAACACCTTCTGAACCAATATGTGCATTTTCTTCATCAATGAAATTCGTACCTGAATATGCAATATCACTCCATATAGAATCGAACACTTCTTCTGATACTTCATCTACAAATGCTTCATCCGTGGCATTTAGAATCATCGTTACCGCATCTGGTGCTTCAATATTATAATCGCGCGCAATTGCTCTATAAAAATCGTAACCCACAAATGGAACTAAACTTAAACACTTACTTGAATTTACTGAAATCCTAGTTTTCTTAGAAAATTCTTTTATTAACTCTTTTCTAAACGAAAGACTTCCATCATCAAGTATATTCCACCAATCCTCTTTTATATCATCTGTTACAAAAATAATATTTTTATTATTTGATGCTGCATAAGTATATGTTTCAGCCCATACAAGTAAATCACCATATTTACTAACCCCATCCTTTTTCATGTCTTTATATCCTGGCGGTGTTTTCTTTTTATATCTATATTCACCTTCTTGACACTGCTTATATATAAATGATGCTTGAGGTTCTGGCATTCTACGAAATTTTTCTTTCAGTATATGTACCTTGTCTTCATCCCATTTATTAAGAAAATCTAAATCCTGGTGTTCATCAAAATATGTTTCAAATTCATCATTAAGTGTTTCCACTTTTTCCATCATTTCTTCAATAAGTTCATCAATCTCAGGATATCCATTTTTTGATAATTCCTCACATTGTCCCTTTACTTTATTCTTTATTGAAACGATAAGCTGACTGCACATTTGAGATGCATTTTCCAAAGATTTTATTTTTTTACCATACTCATCTTTCCTATGCTTTTCGTACTCCCAATGTACATTAAATGGCACACATACATAATCCTTTATACATTCTAAGCATTTGAATAATCCGGGTGGAAATCCATCACCTGTCCGGCGTATGGAAATCACTAATCCATTTTATTGGAAATCACGATTCCGCTAAAAAGGAAATCATTTTATCTATAAAACCTTATAATGAATTCATGCACCATTCGGTGTAAATACATTATAAGGAGGTCACACTTATGACCAAGTACAGAGAAATTATCCGACTTACAGGCTTGGGATTTTCTCAACGCGAAATCATGGCAAGCTGTGGTGTCGCACAAAAAACCGTTGTCAAGGTTCAGAAACGTGCCAGAGAATTAAAACTTTCATGGCCACTTGATGAATCCATGACAGATACTGAGCTCCAAAAACTCATGTTCTCAAAGGAGAATACAGTATCACCTAACAAGCGTATGCCTGACTACGATTACATCCACAAGGAACTACTCCGTAACGGAGTCAGTAAAAAGCTCCTGTGGACAGAATACATGGAGGATTGCCGTGCAAACGGTGAAGAACCGCTCATGTATTCTCAGTTCTGCTATCACATCCAGCAGGATGAACAGAAACGACGTGCTACCATGCATATCAACCGTAAACCCGGCGAACAGGTTGAAGTAGATTGGGCAGGTGATCCTGCAACAATCGTTGATCCGGATACCGGAGAAATTATCAAAGCCTACATATTTGTTGGTGTGATGACCTATAGTCAGTATGCATACGTGGAAGCATTTCTGGATATGAAACAGCGATCATGGATCAATGCACATATCCATATGTACGAATATTTTGGCGGTGTTGCCAAAATTCTCGTACCGGATAACTGTAAAACTGCAGTTGTCCACAATGGTGGCTTTAAAGACCAGCAGATCAATGAAACCTATCAGGAGATGGCCGAACACTATGGCACCGCTATTATTCCGGCACGTGTCAGGGCTCCCAAAGATAAACCGAATGCTGAGGGAACAGTGGGAAATATTTCTACCTGGATCACAGCAGCGCTTCGGGATGAACAGTTCTTCTCCCTTGCCGAATTGAACCGGGCAATCAGAGATAAGCTAGAACTGTTCAACCAAAGGCTCTTTCAGAAGAAAGAGGGTAGTCGGCGAAGCTTATTTCTTGGGGAAGAAAAACCATTGCTGGCACCATTACCTGCTACCCGTTTTGAACTGAGCGACTGGAAAACAGCCACCGTCCAGTTCAATTATCACATATCTGTGGACGGAATGCTATACTCCGTTCCGTATGAATACATCAAAAAGAAAGTTGATGTAAGGGTAACAGACACCACGATTGAAATTTTTTACAACCATAACCGCATTGCTTCCCATCGTCGTCTGAAAGGACGCCCTGGGCAGTACAGCACCATTACGGAACATATGCCGGAAGATCACCAGAAATATCTGGAATGGAACGGTGACCGCTTCCGTAAATGGGCTGAGCGGATTGGCATAAATACGTACACTGTAGTCAATGCGATATTGACCTCCAAAAATGTGGAGCAACAAACCTACCGAAGTTGTATGGGCCTTCTTAAGCTTGCTGAGAAGTACTCAGATGCGTTACTGGAAGCTGCCTGTAAAAAGGCCTTATCCTATACAGCATCACCCAGTTACAAGAGCATTAAAAACATCCTTGTAACCGGTTCGGAAAAACTGGCATCAGAAGCAATCGATATCAAGGCCACACATAAAGCACACGGCATCACACGGGGTGCCGATTACTATCGGAGGTAAACACATATGACCAATCAGAGTACAATGGATAAATTAATTGAAATGCGTCTTACCGCTATGGCAGATGCATTCCGTAACCAGCTGGATGACCCTAAATTCAAGGAAATTCCATTTGAGGACCAATTTGGTATGCTGGTGGATATCGAATACAGCAGTCGCAAAAACAACCGTCTCAAAAGACTGATCAAGAATGCCGGATTCGACCAGCCGGAAGCGAATATCATGGATATCAACTATACTTCCGGACGCAAGCTGAACAAAGATATGATTCACAGACTTGCCACTTGCGAATATATCTCTGAACACCGGAATCTTTTTATTACCGGCGCTACAGGCTGTGGTAAAACTTACATGGCCTGTGCCTTTGGCATGGAGGCTTGTAAGCAGTATTACAATACCAAATATGTCCGTCTGCCCGATCTGCTTATAGACCTGGAGATGGCACGGACAGATGGCAACTACAAAAAAGTCATGGCTAAGTATGCCAATCCTGTTGTCCTGATTCTGGACGAATGGCTTCTGTTGAAACCAACAGATTCAGAACAAAGGGATATCTTCGAATTGCTCCACCGGAGACGCAAGAAATCTTCAACGATTTTCTGTTCCCAGTATGAATTCGAGGAGTGGTACGACCAACTGGGTGGCAATGACAGTCCTCTGGCAGATGCAATCATTGACCGCATTGCCCATGACAGTTACCGCATCAACATCACAAGCATTGATGACGAACATGACATCTCAATGCGTGAGGTTTATGGCTTAGACAAAACATTACGCGAGTAAACTCGCATACGATGATTTCCACTTCCCGGACATCTGATTTCCAGATTTCCGGAAGTGCGATTTCATCGCACGAGAATATTCAGCATTCCAATACAAACTCTGCGTAATCTGGTGATGAACGATATATTTTCAACAATATATTGGTATCTAGAACTACAACATAATTTCCACTTTCCAGCATTTCTCTGATTTTAACATCAGAATTACTATGCCCTTCATCCCTATATATTTTATCCTCGTCTTGTTTATCATAAGTATCTTCCATATTCATTCTCCTTTTCATTATGCACAAATTTCAAATTCAAAAAAAGCTTTCAAAAAATGTCTGTATTTTCTCCTTTGTGTACTTATCCTCAACCTCTTTTAATATATATATCGACAATTCATTTAGCGAACGTGTAAGTGCTACATAAAGTTTATTCTTTGTCTTATTCGTCTCGGTATTATCGTTAAACAAATATGCTGCCAAGTCATTTGTGAGAATGAATAAACACTTCTCACCCTCCATTCCCTTTATGTAATCTATAGATTTTACAAAAATCTTATCTTCTTGTTTTATTGGGCTTTCGTCTTCAAAAAGATTTATGATAATGCCATATCTTCTTGAATCTATTTTTTCATATTTGCTCAGCGATGCCATTGCATCTTTTTTCTTTCCAGTACTCCTGAACTTTTCAATCATCTTCCCAGCATAATGATATGCTGCTTTTTTAACTGTCATAGTATCTTTGGTTGGATGATTCTCAGACAGCAATGGTTCAAGCTCTTCCGCTAAATTATCTCTTATGTTATTCTTCTTATAGTCGTGTGTTTCATACACCCCTTGCTTCTGGGATATATACATCAAATCATATTTTTGTCTTTCAATTAATGTGTGGCAATCAATTTCACTTTCATAATATACTGATAATTGACCGGAGTTCTTTTCAGATTTCTGTTTTTCATTTTCATCTACCAAACGATTTGACAGTTCTAAATGTAATTGCGGACATCTATGACATTCTGATATATATCTAACATTTTGCTCGTATATAGACATAAGATTTCTTAAACATTTAAAACCTTTTAAATCCTGCTTCGGATCTCCCATCAGTATCATGGGGATTCCTATTCCACTTAATTCTTCTATAATTTCTTGCATATGCTTATCTATGTCCTGTACTTCATCTATACAAATTGCACCGCAATATTTTACAATTGCATTTTTAATTATTTGTCTCCCATCTTTTATATTTTTTGTATCCTTTGATTTTTTACATAATACCCATTTAGCATGTTCAGGAATTACTGTTTGATGAAGTACATTCATATCATCAAGTCTTTTAATCTTTGCGTTTTTATACTTTGCGTCCTGTGGTAATTCTGCAATAGAAATTTTTTCATATTTCTTTCCATAAAGCAAATGATAATATGGCTTTATTATTTCCCTATACAAAAATGAATGAATCGTACTCACTATTACATTTTCCGGAATTTGCACATAATGTTCGCACAACTTTCTACGAATACAGTCTACGGCACTATTAGTAAATGCAACGCAAAATATTTTCTTTTCCGCATCAATTTGATTACGAAGAAGTATTATTTTATCAGACATCTTTGTAGTCTTGCCTGCTCCTGCACCTGCTATATTTATTTCCACTTTATAACACCTCTCCTGACTCTTGTGAAAGAAAATCTATAACTTCCTGGATATGTTTTGGCATTTGAAAACCTTCTAATTCTCCACTGGCTAAATCTTTACAAATTGTAAACATATCAGATGCTTTTGCATTTTCCCACGCTTCTGTGAGCTGTTCAGCTGTCATATCATCCCAACCAAAAACATCTCCATATTTATTCTTCAATATCTTATAGTTGTCACCCGTATTTACAATTTCCGGTTCTAAAGTATAATACTCGGTTGTCCTAACACATATTTCCTTATCATCACTATATTTATCATGTTGCTTCTTAGCGTTAGGTTGATTATCATAATCACGAATAATGCCCAATTTATTGCCAGAACCTTCATTGACTTTTTTCCAAATATTCATTATTTTTTCAAACCCTTTATGAAATGACAGCACTTCAATGTCACTTAAGCTTTCTTTTGAGTCAATATAAGATCGAATTAATAATTCTTCCGATATTCCCTCAAACAGAATACATTTCTTAGAGAAAAATAATTTAAAAAGATCCAAATTAGGGTTCTTTGCTAAATATGCAAAATCATCATCTTCCAATTCATCAGCAAATGAGTAAGCTTTTCCATTATGTAAAACCACCACATTTTTTAAATTCATTTTGTTAACAAATTCAGTGCTATGTGTGGAATAAAATAACTGAACAGCTTTATTCTTATCCGTAAATGCTTTTAAAAAGCTTACCATTAATCTAGTATTATTAATACACAAATGAGCTTCCGGTTCCTCTATCGTTAAAACATTCAGAGCAGTATCTGTTTCCTTTCCAAGCAATGAATTAATCAACACAAACAACAATACTAAGTTGCGATGTCCCAATCCTTGCATTGACAATTCTTCTTCTGAATATCCCAACCTAACACTACTTAAAATAGATTGCATTGGTGGCATATTAGGCAGAATATTAATGTGTGAAAAAAACTTCTTTGCATCCTTTAGCTCAGATGTTTCTTGCCAGTTAATTATATCATTAATATCACTAATTTCTTTTAGTGACTCAAAGAAATGACTATATTCTTTTTCTATTTTCAATTTATCCTGATCAGAAAGTCTATCTTTCAATAAATCAACCAAAAATTTTGAACCCAGCTGATTCTTAGTTTTTGAAAAATCATCTCTTTCTGCCTCGAGAGCCTCGTACTTGAACATTCTCAATGCATCATATGACACATTACTGCCATCCGGAACTTTTATTGAATAATTATAATATTCTACTGGTAAGAGATTCATTTTAACCTCTTTTAAGTTTGCATCGTTAATTTCAGTCTGAGATACAACTTCTTTTACCACTCTGAATATATCTTCGCAATTCTTAGGAGCGAACTCATATTTTATTCCATATTGAATTTCTCCATCTTCGATTGCATACGACATATCCTTAACATAATATTCCTCTGCACCACTTGCATTAATATTCACTTCAACACTTACTATCGGTAAAAATTCCGCAAATTGCTCAACGGTAATCTCATCATTCTTAATTTTATTCTGATTCTGAATAATTTTCTTATAATAGCATTTCTTAGTTTCATTGTTTATATCAGTCCATGATAATTTCTTACTGATATGTGTATTATCATCCGTCAAAAAAGGAAGCGTGATTGCTTTTAAAAAGTTACTTTTACCACTATTGTTTTCCCCTATAATTGTTACTGTTTCTGCTAAACCTATATCTATATTCCTTAAATTTCTATAATTACGTATTTTAACATATTTAATCTTCACATCTTCACTTCATTTTTGCAATACAGCTATCAATTGTTAGTAGATATAATTTAAATAATGACTTCTCCAATTATTTTTTGTACTTTCTCCGACTGTATCAGCACCCTCATCTTCTCATTTCCATCCTCAACCTCCGGCTTACCACACCTCAGATTATCCGGATGCTCTGACACACAACAATCCTTGTACCAACACTCGCCCATAAGTGCCCCCTTCACGGACCACCTCTCATTTTGTGTAAATTCACCCACCAATGATTTCATCACTCGCTCTGTAGAATATCTCTTAAACCCTGCCAAATACTGTAATGTCTTCTCATCATCAATCTTTGATAAGTTGATTCTATGGTTCTCAATTGCCGATAAAACCGCTTCCCGGATTTTGATTTTATCTGTCTTTCCGGTGCCTGTCCATTCCACCAGCTTGTCAAAGGCAAGAATCAGGTATTCAAAACAAATCATATCCAGAATTATAATCTTCCCTTCTGCCTTATCTGCTATTGATTTCAACATACGATACTTGTTACGAATATCCTGATTATCAACCACATAATCAAATGCAATATAATACTTATCGTCCTCTTTAATCTTTAGATCCGACAACGCATCCAATAAGCCCTGATTGCTTTCTTTACTTTCGACTACAAGTGTACCATCAAAAAAAAGTTGGTTAACCAATTTCCAGAAGTGAAGTCCAGCACCGGTATCTTCTGTCCATAAATATTTCATATCACAGCTCCTCTTCCAGTGTTATCCTATTATTGTCAAACTTCAACACCTTAAAACTCATATCAGAAACATTGAGACCATCGCAATTTCTTAGGAAAAGCATATATTGATTTGACGGCTCAAAATTAATGAACCTTCTGACCTCATCATTCATCAAATTATCTGCATTATCGACCACAATAAAACTATCTCTGCACTGTTCAATCGATTCTGAGAAATTATCTGATTTGTAATTAAACAATTTTATATCTTTGTATTCATCAGTTAATCGTAAATCTTCTAACATTTCATAAAGCACAGTTTTACCGGTACCACTATCTCCACCAACAAGGGTTATTCTGTCGTCAAATTCCAGATTGTATGAAAATGGATCTGCTTTAAATGTAATATTCTTATAAATCATCTGCTTCTCTCCTCTCATACTCCTTGCCCCACCATGCATTATATCCTCTCCCTCCGGTCACTATATCAGAATCATTGAATCTGATTTGCACATCATCCGGGATATCAAAAAGCATTGGTCTGGACATAAAAATCTTTATATTATCCATTGTAAAAATGATTTTAAGCACATTCGGACCACATTCTTCTACATTAACCACCTTATCCGGATGCTTTACAATATTAAGTAATGTCTTACATCCGGATGACAAATTACGAATTGTACCCAAGCCATATTTTGTTTCAATATGCTTATCGGGTGTCAGCTTCGCCTCATCTACCTGATGAATAAGATTTATTTCATTTTGAGACATTTCTTCATTACTTGTATTCAAATTGAAATACAAATCGTTTTGAAGTATCCAGTCTTTGGAATCTTTTTTTTCTGTATATATATCTATCATTCAGAGTCACTCCTTTATCAAATTCATCATTCAAATATTCTACAATCCTACAAAAATCATATAAATATCAATTCCAGCCATATATACATCTTCAAACTTACAAAAATAATAATTTTACTGTTCTTTCAATCTCCTCTTCAATCTTTTTTAAATTTTTTTTATTTTCCACTTCAACATGTGCTTGTTCTCCAAGTATAGCTAATCTGTGATGAACAGAATTTTCCGGATTAAAATTTGGAATATTAATATTCTCCAATATATGATTAGATTTAAACCATGATATATATGAATCAATAAATTCTCCAATTAGTTTAGAATTGACAATAGCACAAAAATAATATGCTTCTTCTCTATCTTCAAAAGGAACCATTACATTGTTATGATCTGGTATAATTAATTTTCCTTTTTCAGAAGAAATAACACATGCCTCCATTCCTTTTGAGGCCAATGCTTTCCAAACCACTTTATATGGTGCACTAGTATATTCTCCTATGTTATATAAAACATATTCTGGAACATTAACATTTTCATAATGTTTCTTATAAGTACCTCTTGATGTTAAAATCTGCAAAAACATTTCAGAATTAGGATTAAAATTTGAATCATAAAAATACTTATACAAATTCTCACTTTCTGATTGCAAAGTATCTTTACTCACCGGCTTTTTCATATTCTCTTCGTATGGAATTATCACTTTATAAGGCGTAACATATTTCCATTTGTGAATATCCTTTCCTCGTACTAACGGATAAAGATATTTTTCTTCAATTGCACCATTAAATTGAGGTATTGCTTTTTTACTATTTTCTGGCGTATTCCTGATAATAACTTTTCCTCGTAGTTTGTCTAACACTTCAACCCAATAGATTCCATTCGCACTTGTATCAACACCTTTTCTCGCCAAATAATTACATTTACCTTGCATTTTTGAAAAAATCTCTAATTGTTCTTCCGTTCCAATCATCCAAGAAGAATTATAAATATTATTTACAGGTTTTGCTATTAACGAAGTAAAATCTACTTTAGTCAAAACTGACATTAATGTATCTTCAGCATCAATTATACCTTTTTCTAATTTATACCACTTATTATATTGAACAGGATATATTGTTTTTTCTCCCTTTTTCATATATATAACTGCTGTTTTATTACTTGCCCCTAGCGACAAAAATGGTTCAACCAAAACGAAATCATCAACCTTAACAACTTTTACTGGAGTATTACCTTTAATCAAAAACTTTCTAAATCCCTCTCCTCCTCCATACGCTTGAAGTAGGTTTTGGTTAATTATAAATGCAAGTGTTCCATCATCTTTTAAGAAATTATCCATAACCACATATGTCAAAAGAACAGATATATCATCATGTGCATTTCCTAGTCGAGCTTTCAATCCTGTAAAATCAAAAATTTTATATTCATACCAATGTTTGTGAATACTCTCCCTATAATCTTCCGGTAGTGTTTGCCAGTTGACCCATGGTGGGTTTCCAATTAAAAAATCAACTTTCTTATGAAATAGTGGAATAAATGCATTTTTTATGATTTGTAACCAAACATTTAATATTCCTTTTTTATTTAATGTTACTAATTGTTGATAAAAATTTAACGTTAGTTCTTTTAATTTAAAATCTTGCGCATCAACCTTGAATTTCTTTGATATTTCTATCCAAAGTTCCTTTTCAAAATCTTTCTGCTTTTTTATTCCTTTTCTTAATTCATCCAACAAGCTAAATAAACTTGTTTTATGAACACAAAATTCTTTAGGTATTTCAAAAATTCCTGCTCTAGTAGCTATTTTTTTTACATAATGATCCTCTCTGTTCTCCTCCAATATAGTAAGCATTGCATCACAATGATAAATTGGAATTTCAATATCACATGATGTATTATTAATCAAATCACCTAATGCTAACAAATAATTTGCTCTTGCAGTAATTACAGCTAACGGATTTAAGTCAAAACCATGAACATTTTCAACAATATGTTTTAATAACTCTTCATCTGGCATTTTTCCTTTATTTGTTTCTATCATTTTTTTTATAGCAATAACGATAAATGTCCCAGATCCACATGTTGGATCTAATATACTCTTTTGTATATCGCCATTAATTTCCAATTCATTATATGTTCTCTGAGCCAACCAGTCTGGACTATAATACTCTCCTAATGCATGACGCAAAGATTTTGGCATTAAATAGTTATACAATTTTCTTAATAAATCTTGAGAACCACTATCATCTAGATTTGTAGTCTCATAGAAATTGTAATCACCTAACTTTCTTAAAAGCTGTTTTACTTCATCATATATCTCCGTATCCCATTCATCCAAGTACCAGCCAAAAAAATCATTTTCTATAAAATTATTGATACCAAACTGTACAAATAATTGCCCGTTTTCTATATTTTGCAACTCTTTATATGCGCAATCCATAGACGCAAAATTCATCTGCGTATTTATATTCACCTTCATTTTTTTCTGATTAAGCATTTCTGTTACTAACAATTTGATAAACATTGCATAATATGTCTGAATTGCAAATATAAGATAATCTATTACAATATTCGAACGTGTAAAATTGTATGTTTCAATAATTTCTCCAATATCCAACTTCAAAGTTTCTTCATTATATCCAGATACTTCTCTAAATAGAGATTTCCACTGATCAAACATTATTTTTGTTTTACAATTCTCACATTCATTTAACTTGTTATAAAAACACTTTACAATTGATTTTGAGAGTTCAGAATCAACCCCAAAATCTTCAATCAAATTAGATACACATACTGCTTTTCCTCTAATATTAGAAGAAAAAAGTCTCTTTAGAAACTCTTCCATAGAGCTTTCATTAACTTCCTGCGGGACAGAATTATGCCAATCAGTTGTCAAATAATATGTATATATTATACGTTTACCATCAAAAATAATCCCAAGTATTTTCCGCTTATCTACTTTTTCTTTTATAGCATAGCCTTCAATTTGTCTGTGAACTTCTTCTAGATAAGAATTATTCATTGATTTACGAGCAAAATATACATTTTGGGGTTCGATTGCACCTGGTACTTTATATTCCAAATCAATACAATTATAAAAGCAATCCATTCTTCCACTTTTTACGTATTTTTCATATTTAGGATTAAATTCAACACCAATTGAATTTGCCACATCCATCAAAACCGGAGTAAATTCCATCTTGAAATCTTCTTCTGTTTTTTTTGTTTTATATACTTCAAATTTGTCTATTATATATTTCATTCTTGAAATTAAAGCTTCACCTTTGTCATTCATATATTGCTCTATTTCCAAAATTATGTCTTTGTCAGAATTCGTATAATCCATATTGATCTCCTAGCTATATTTTTTAGTTTCTCATTACATAGCTATGTTAACACAAATCCGTTAATTTTTCAATTGATACTTACATTTAAGAAATATTAAAACTCGTATGTAAAAACAGATAATTTTTCTCTAAATTATCTGTTCAAAGATTAATAATCCCCCTTATCTGCTCCGATTCCATCGTTTCTCACTGCTATAATGGTCAACTTTCTGTAGTTCATCCGACTTCTTCTTATCCGTCACATCCACAACGCTCATATAATCATCATACAGTTCCGAACTATACATTTTCACATTAAGCTCTTTTAGTACCAGTGAATGAAGTTTCATATCTGCTTCAAAATCATCAATGTGCAAATATTGCTGTAAGCTGGGCTTGAATCGTTCTTAAATAGTCCTGGGAATATCTTTCTTCCTTTCCTTCGTCCTTAAAGGCTGCCAGAAGCTCGTTCTGCCATGCAATCACATCTCTAACTTCAATTTCATCAATCTTACGGTCTACAAAATATGGTAAAATCTTTGTTCTTATGATATGACTTTTTGTCTCCCAGGTACTCTGCTTTAATCTTGATGCCTTATCCGCTTCATATATCTCATAGAAGCTGCCAAAGGTCATATCAAGCTTCGCCTGAGACTTAAGCATTATCTCATGTTCCCAGGCCACTGCTTCTCGCTTTGTTTCAAAACCACGTTTTTGCGTTTGCTTTCGTTTTCCTGTGATATCTGTGTAACGATATATCACTCGCCACTTACCGGTGACATTATCTTTATAAACCGACATATAATCAACTCCTTCCTCTACTCTTTGCTATAACACATTCTTTCATAAAAATATGCTTTACTAACTCTTGCAGCTACTGTAATAAGTCCTTTCTCTTTCAATTCCTTATTAAGCTGTCTTACAATCTCATAAGCCTTTGACTTTGAAACTGTTAAGATTTCTGCAACTTCATCCACTGTTAAAAATGTCTTTTCTTCCATATCTGCTTCGCCTCCTTTCATTGAAGATTTTGTTTGTTGTATTCTCGTCCCCGTTCTGACAGGCAACCCTGCTCGGCGCTGTGCCATCCCTTGTACCTTTCTTTATTTGTACTCAGGCGCTCGCTTCATATCGAAGGTCTTGGCGGTTTGTTCGGTTTCGTACACTCATTTAGTTCGTGCTTAACTTTTATCCGTTAAGTTATGTGCTGTTATTATATTAACTCTTTTCAGTTAAGTCAAGACCTTTTCTACAGAAAATTAACTTTTTTTGTTAAAGTTGTTCTTGATTACATTATTTACAGGTGCTATACTAGACTTAAACAAATTGATTTAACTATTATGCTAATGGCAACATTAACGGACAAAAGGAGGCAACTATGTTAGGAAAAAGAATACGATTATTCCGAAGCAGAAAAGGATTGAAGCAGAAAGAACTTGGCGAGATGGTTGGATTCATGGGCAAAACATCTGACGTTCGTATCGCACAATACGAAACGGAAGCCCGTACTCCGAAAGATGATCTTATCAAACAGCTCGCAGATATCTTTGGTGTTACACCCAAAGCAATCACAGTACCTAATATTGATTCATATCTTGGATTGATGCATACCTTCTTCGCCCTTGAGGACGAATATGGATTTAAAATCAGTACCGACAAAAATGGATTACCATGTATCACCCTCGACGAGGAACACCAGGCTTATGACCAGATAGCACCTATGCTCTTTGCTTGGCTTACCCAATATTCCAAGTTTAAACAGGGCGAACTCTCTAGGGACGAATATGACAATTGGAGATATAACTACCCTAATATTGAACCGACCACCGGCTTTGTAAGAAATGCCATTTCTGATGATCTTGATGCGGAACTCCAAGATGCATTATCAGAAGAAATGAAAGAACGTGGTCTGCTTTAATTCCTTTTCCAATGGCAACAGATCATACAAGTGACGGATAGATAAAAAGAAGACCTCACCGAAATTCCTCTCCAGTTTGGAAAAGAAAATCCGTAAGGTCTTCTTTTATATCGTAATTTATATCATTTTTCGTTTAACGCTTTTGCGTTAGATTGTGTTGCCAAATCGTTGCCAAAACTTAACTTTTTTTGTTTGGAATAGTTGTAAATACTGGCTTGATTTTCACAAAAGGTTATTCAAACTCAATAGTCCCAGGCGGCTTACTTGTAATATCATACATTACCCGGTTCACATGGCTGACCTCATTAATAATCCTGCTGGTCACCTTCTGAAGTACCTCGTAGGGAATCTCTGCACTCTCGGCGGTCATGAAGTCAATGGTCTTCACCGCTCTCAGTGCGATGGCGTAATCATAGGTTCTCTCATCCCCCATAACGCCTACGGATCTCATGTTGGTCAGGGCTGCGAAGTACTGGTTGATCTCGCGGTCCAGGCCTGCGTTGGCGATCTCCTCGCGGTAGATGGCATCGGCATCCTGTACGATTTTGACTTTCTCGGCGGTTACTTCACCGATGATGCGGATACCCAGTCCGGGGCCGGGGAACGGCTGACGGAATACCAAGTGCTCCGGAATGCCAAGCTCCAGTCCTACCTTACGAACCTCATCCTTGAACAGGTTGCGCAGGGGCTCGATGATCTCCTTGAAATCTACATAGTCGGGCAGACCGCCTACGTTGTGGTGGGACTTGATCACTGCGGATTCACCGCCCAGTCCGCTCTCTACCACATCGGGATAAATGGTTCCCTGTACCAGGAAATCCACGGCACCGATCTTCTTCGCCTCTTCCTCGAAGACGCGGATGAACTCTTCGCCGATGATCTTTCTCTTATGCTCTGGCTCGGATACACCGGCCAGTTTGCTGTAGAAGCGCTCCTGTGCATTCACACGGATAAAGTGCAGGTCGTAATTGCCGTTGGGACCGAAGACTGCTTCCACCTCGTCGCCTTCGTTCTTACGGAGCAGGCCGTGATCTACGAAGACACAGGTCAGCTGCTCACCGACTGCCTTGGATAACAATACGGCTGCCACGGAGGAATCCACGCCGCCTGACAATGCACAGAGGACTTTGCCCTTGCCGACCTTCTCCCGGATGGCCTTGATAGACTCTTCCACGAAGGAATCCATCTTCCAGTCTCCGCAGCATCCGCAGATGTTACGCACGAAGTTATACAACATCTTGGAGCCTTCCACGGTATGAAGTACTTCCGGATGGAACTGGATTGCATACAGTCCACGCTCTACGCACTCTGCCGCTGCCACGGGGCAGTTGGCTGTGGTAGCCACGGCACGGAAGCCGGGAGCCAGTTTGGAGATATAGTCGAAATGGCTCATCCAGCAGATCGTATTCTCGGATACATCGGAAAACAGTTTTGAACTGCGGTCTACCTTCACCTCAGTCTTGCCGTATTCCCGAACGGCCGCACGCTCAACCTTACCACCCAGCACATGGGTCATCAGCTGTGCACCGTAGCAGAGTCCCAGCACGGGAACTCCTAAGTTAAACAGATCCTCGGAGCAGGTAGCTGCACCGGGTTCATAGCAGCTTGCGGGGCCGCCGGTCAGGATGATTCCCTTGGGATTCATCGCTTTTATCTTATTCAAGTCTGTCTTGTAAGAGTAGATCTCGCAATACACATTGCATTCTCTGACTCTTCTGGCGACCAGCTGATTGTACTGTCCGCCAAAATCAATGACAACTACCAGTTCTTTTTCCATGGTTGTCCTCCAGTATTTTTTTCTGTTATCTATTATAGGGTATGGTGCAGGGGAAGTCAAACCCTACTGCACCAGTTCTTCCAATTTTCCGAAGGTATAGCCCATTTCTTCCCATTTTGTGAGAAGTTCATCCAGGATCTCGCCGTTGGTCTTCGAAGTATTATGTAACAGCACCACGGCTCCCGGATGGATCCTGTCTATCAGTTTGGAAAAAGCTTCCTCGTGGCTGGGCTGTGCATCCACATTCCAGTCCACGTACGCCAGGCTCCAGAAAAAAGTAGAATATCCCAGATCCTTTGCCATCTGCAGGTTGGTCTCACTGTATTTTCCCTGAGGCGGTCGGTAGTACATGGCCATTTCCGTGCCGGTGGTCTCCCGAAAAAGAGTTCTCACGTCGTCCATTTCTTTCTGAAAAGTCGTCGGATCCGAGATCTTCGACATATCATAATGATGGTAAGTATGATTTCCCACCGTGTGTCCTTCCTCCACCATGCGTTTCACCATATCCGGGGCCGATTCCAGAAAATGTCCCACCACGAAAAAAGTCGCTGACACGTTATGCTTTTTCAGTGCATCCAGAATATTGGCGGTATTTCCGTTCTCGTAGCCGCAATCGAATGTGAGATAGATCTTTTTCTCTCCGGCATCTCCCACATAATAGGCATTGTATTCTTTTAATTTGTCCGCAGAAGCCGTACCGCTGGGCTGAGTTCCTTCCGCACCAAACCCCAGCCCCCAGTTCTCCGCGGAAAGTACCCCCTGCGTATTCTCCAGTGCACTCCCTGCCGTCTCCCGGGTATTCATCTCCTGCTGCAGATGCAGTCCGTAAGCGATGGCCCCCATGCCTCTTCCCAGAAAAAACGCACATATAAAAAGAAGCAGGAGCCAGAGTATTTTTTCGTGTTCCCTGAAAAAACGTTTCATGTGGTATCTCCTCTCAGAACTATCCGCTACTACTTTATGCAGCTGTTCTTTAGAGCATACCCGCATCCTCTTTTTCTGCTTCTTTTTCTATGTCCCATTTTCTGTTTTCACTGAAAAATCAGTTCTGCAGCTATTCCTTTTCCCGCTGTTTCTTACGCGAAACAATCTCATAGACGATCACAGCCCCCCAGAACAGCAGGCTGATTTCTTCCGCCACACGCCAATACCACATACCGGAATACCACACCTTTACGGTTCCCTGGTATCCCGACGGCAGAATGGCCCGGACATGTCCGTTCTCACCTACGGTCACCGGGAATTTCTCCCCCGTCGCCACATCCTTGGCATGATACCCTTTATACAACAGCATGGGCAGATCGATGTAATAATCTCCCTCTCCTGCAGCCGTCGCCACCGTGGTCCGTGTCGTCAGGTTTTCTTTTTCAAAGGAGTCCACCGCGACGCCCTCTGACGGCCAGGCATCATGATAATAGAAATTCCATTCCACGCCCAGTGGCAGATACTCCGCTCCCAGAATTCCGGAATGCCCCATGGAAGACATGGAATAAATCCGGAGTGCTCCGTCCCTCGTCTGCAACAGATCGTTGGTCTGGTAAAGGGAGAAAAGAATACATCCCCCGCAGATTGCCGTCAGGAAGGAATATTTTAACAGCTTATCCTTGGATTTTAACATCCAGTATCCCGCCGTACAGGCCACCATGGTCATGGTAATGGTCGCAATGATCGTCAGTCTGGTGGGGAACTGGATCATGGTGGTCAAAAGTCCCAACAGGGAATTAGCCTCCTTCAGCGCATTCCAGGGGAAATAATAGGTGCTTACCACAATAGCGATGACTCCCAGAATAAACGCGATCTCCGCTCCCTTATAATGGGACAGATCCTGTTCTTTCTGCCGTCTGCGGATGGCAAAATATACGATTACTCCCAACAATACGGCAATACCGATATAGATAGGCTCCGTATCCTGCATTCCCAGTTCCTGGAACCGGGAATTGTTTCCGGCATTCTGCAGGGTAAAAAAGATCTGTGATCCCAGAATACCTCTGTCCTGAATGTAAGTACCGCTGTTGTAGGAATAACGATACCGGTCGGCCAGCATCATATCCAGCATCGGAAGCAGGAACCAGATATTGGCCAATACTGTCCCCACTACGACTTTGACCAGTTCCACAAACGTTCTCTTACGGAACACCTTGCGGATGCACAGCAGGCACAGTAATATCGTAAATGCACCGGAGATCTCACAGCTTAACACATGGCTCTGAATGATCCCGGAAAATCCCAACACCGGCAACAGCCAGTAATGACGGTATTCCTCCTTTTCCGTGTCTTCCGTGAAAATCAGGTAAAATCCATAGCATAACAGCGGCAGAAAGATCATTGCCGTATATTCTCCTACGGCGCTCCGGTTGTAAATATTGTAGACACGATAAGGGGCCAGTGTATACAGTATACTGCCCAGCATTCCCGTCATGCTGTCCCGGAAGATTCCCCGGAAACAGATATAGGCGATCAGTGCCGTGACCAGATTCACCAGAAATACATATCCTCCGTAGGCAACGGCGATGGGAAATCCGATCAGCCGTAACACCGCCGGAATCACCAGAAACGTATCGCAATAAAACAGGGAACTGGCATATCCGTGTCCGTACAGCCACATCGGTTCCACTCTGGTGGGAAAGATTCCCTGCTGCAGGCTCTGGGCCAGAAATTCTATCCGGAGCAAATGGAACCCGAGATCCGCTCCCATGATAATATAATCCACAAACAAAGGCAGGGAGGTCAGGATCGCCAGCGCCGGAATCCCGAACCAGGCCAGCTTTTTTTCCAGCGGAAGCGGGTATTTTCCCATATAGACATACAACATAATGAGAAAATCCGCAATCAGGAACACCAGAAGAAATATGGTAAGCAGCATCCGGTAAGCCGCTGTTGTTTTCACCAGCCGGATGTCCGTAATGGCAAGTCTGCCGGATCCGTAATAGTCTGCCTGAATGCTGACCTCTTCCGGTTCCAGACTGCTTGTCACATAGATGTCACAGGAAGCTTCCGTTCTTCCGGAATACAGGGAAAGTTCATTTTCCAGAAGTTCCCTGTAGATTCCCTTACTACTCTTTATATTGATCTTATTTACTTCGTTATCTTCCGCATCATAAGTCACATAATAGGTGTATGTTCCGGGAGTCAGCGCAAAGCCGCTCATTTCCAGCCAGGTACCGTTAATATCACTGCTTCCGTCCACCGAATATCCGGTTTCCTCCTGACGTACTCCCTCCTGCAGGGCTACCCTTGCATCCGCAAGCGTACTGACGGTCCGGTCTCCCCGCAGGATTCCGACTACCGGCACCAGTAATAACAAAAGTTCCAGAAGCAGCACGATACGGAATTTTTTATTTTTCAGGATTTCCGATTTTTTCCACAATTCCATTTTCCTATGCTGCCTCCTTTCGTAATTCCTGTTTCCGCATCTTTCGCTGTCTGAAAATACAGTAGATCACAATTCCAACGACTCCGAGAATACCGATTGCCACTGTCCCCCACTGTAAGCTACCGCCTGCTGCACTCATTTGCAGTTGCGGCGCTTCTACGAGAACCAGTTCCGGCAGATCTTCCTTCTGCCGGATCCACAGAGGCTCTCTGGTGAGCAGCAGTTTATTCGTCAGAAACTGCGTGGATACGAAAGCCACGGCAGCCACAGCGATCTCCAGAATTGTTGCCTCTGCAAAAGACCGCTCCCGGCGGTAATATTCCAACACTCCACAACCTGCCAGAACCATTCCGCAGACAGCAGGAATCATAAAGATCACAGGGGACTGTATGCTGAAAGTCAGCACCTGAAATACCACATTCCGGCGGAGCAGATCCCAGGGAAAGCTTCCGAGACTCAGCAGGATTCCCAGCATTCCACACCGGAACAGACCTGCTCTTCCCAGCATCTGTCTGCGATAATAGATGCAACAGAACAACAGCATCAGCATTCCCACGATAAAAACCGCAAACGAGGATTGCAGCAGTAAGGTGGTTCCCAGTGTCAGAAGCACCCATTGCGGCAGTTTTCCTTCTCTTTGTCCCACTGCTCTCACCAGGAACAGTAACAGTACCGGCAGAAAAGCATAGCCTAATGCCTCACCAATCGCTGCTCTTCCGTATAAAGTATCGATATACCACGGTGCCCAGCAGTACAACATCGTGCTGAAAATACCGAGTTTCCAATCCCGGAATGCCTCTCGGAAGGTCACATAGGAAAGAATCACACCAGCCGCATAAATACACATCAAGAAGCAACAATAAGCACTTTCCAAGGGTAATCCAATCTTTCGCGAAAACACCGGCAACAGCCAGAACAGATTTCCATCCAGTCCCGCAGTCCCATGTTCATACTGCCAGTTTACTGGCATGGCAATCCGGAATATGCCTGCCGACAGATTCTCCTGCAGTTCTTCCAGACGTACCAGCTGATACGGAACTTCCGATGCATTCAGACAATAATTGGTAAACAGCGGAAGAGCTCCTGTCAGAAAAATGCCAAACAGACACCAAAATATACCCTTTTCTTTTATTTTCATTTTTCTGTTATCTTCATGCGTTTTTCCTCTCCCGCTTTTTTTGCAGAGTCACACCTCCGATCAGTGCCAACAGCACCTTTTCTTCCTTGCGTAAATGCGTGGTTCTGCGGAAAAAGAGCATACCTCCCCACAAGAGCAATGCCACTACCAGTGCAATGCCAAGTCCCATGGGCTGGCTGTCTCCCATACCGTTCTCCGAATAAAATACATTACTGCCGTTCCGGAAAAAGGTGAACAGCAGATGAGCCGGATACAGACCTCTGTACTGAATGGGTCTTCCCGATACATGCTGGATCATAAAATCTCCCCGCAGCATATAGTCGCCGAAAGGTATCAGAAACCAGGCACTCAGTAATACACTGTAGATGACGGTCTTGGCCAGCGAGCAGAAGGTCTCCTTCCGGAATACCTTTTTGATCAGCAGCAGACACAATAAAATGGTAAATGCCCCCACCTGTTCTCCCGTCAGCAAATGAGACTGTACCAGCCCGGTAAAAACCATAAGCGACCAGCGGCAGGAACAGAATTCCGAAGGTCTCTCCCAGAGAACCACAGATAAACGTTTTGGAGAGGCGGTATACAGACAGTGTGTACAGCATGGTACATAACAGTCCGATATAACGTTCCTGAAAGATTCTACGAAAACTATAATATGTAATCCCTACGGTAAGAATATTAATAAGTTTCCTGTATTTACCGCTGCCACTTCCGTTGAATAATCATATACTGCTTTGGGGCCGAACAGACCGATGATCCCCACCAGCAGGAGAAGAAGTTCTGCCAGCAGAATTCTTCGGAATGACCTTCTTTTTTCTATCTGCAATGCCCTGATTTTCTGAATAAGCTCCATAAATGCGGCTCCTTGTCCTTGGTTGTAATAACCTGTTTATTTTATCATTATATAAGGGAATATGCAACAAAAGCGGCCTTTGCGCATAGTATAATCTAACGTTTACAACAGGGAACAAAGCGCTCATGGATTGTAAGGAAATGATCCTGTCGGAGGACACTTACGACATTATTACGGATTTTTCTGCTTCGGAATTTCTTCAGGAAGGAAGCGACTGTTATGAAAGTATCGGAGAGGAATTCCTGATCCTGTATCTGAGCCGGCTGGGCATCCGCAGTCCGGATGTGGATTTTTTCCCCTACCCCAACATGCCGAAGCTCTACGGACTGATGCAGCTGTCTCCTTCCGATGCGTCCCCTCAGCCACCGGTGGAAACTCCTTTTGACCCGGAAAGCCTGATTGCCAGCGGCATCACACAGGTTCAACGTCCCCCTCTGAATCTCACCGGGCAGGGAGTGATCCTCTGTTTTATCGATACCGGCATTGATTACCGGGATCCTGCCTTTCTGGATGAGACCGGGAACAGTCGTATTCTGGCTCTCTGGGATCAGACAATTCAGACCGGCACCCCTCCGGAAGGGTTAAAATACGGTTCCGAATACCACAGAGAGGACATCAATCGGGCGCTGCGTTCCGAGGATCCTTATTCCGTCGTTCCCTCCCGGGATGAGAATGGCCACGGCAGCGTTCTGGCCGGAGTTGCCACCGGAAGTGTGGTGCGGCAGGGCAGTCCTTATACCGGTGCCGCCCCGAATGCGGATATCGTTGTGGTGAAACTCAAAGAGTGCAAACAATACCTGCGCAGCTTTTATCTGGTACCGGAGAATGTCCCCGCCTATCAGGAAAATGACATTATGCTGGGCATCCGATATGCGGAGTCTTTCGTGCGTCTCTTTGAACGGCCGGTGGTCATCTGTCTGGGGCTGGGCACGAATCAGGGAGATCATGCAGGAAGCTCCGCTCTGTCCCGGTATCTTTCCTCCCTCGCGGTCCGCAGAAGCCGCGCCGCCGTGGTCTGCGGCGGAAATGAAGGTAATGCTTCCCACCACTATCATGGCATGTTAAACAGCCAGACCCCGGAAGGCACTGCCCGGGACGTGGAGATCCGGGTCAGCAATGGCTGTATCGGTTTCTGGCTGGAACTCTGGGGGACTCTCCCGGATGCTTTCAACTTAAGCGTCCGCACCCCCGGCGGAGAGACGATCCCCGAACTGCGTCTGGGGTTACAGCAGAGTGTCACTTATTCTTTTATCTACGAAAAAAGCAGAGTCACAATCGACTCTGCTCTGGTGGAAGAAAATTCTGGAGAGGAACTGTTCCTCCTTCGGATCCAGAATCCCACTCCCGGCATCTGGACCTTCCGCGTCTCCGCCTCCGGCAGCTTATACAACGGCAGCTTTCACATGTGGCTGCCCATCACGGAATTCTTAAACGTTCCCGTGTATTTTCTGAATCCCGACCCTTATATGACTCTGACAGAACCTTCCATGGCTCCGGAGGTTCTGAGTGTCTCTACCTACAATGCGGAAAATAACAGTTTCTACGTGGAGTCCGGCAGGGGCTTCGGGCGCACGGGACAGATCCGTCCGGATCTGGCGGCTCCCGGAGTCAATGTCTCCACGATCCGCGGCCGCCGCACGGGAAGCAGTCTGGCTGCCGCCATCACCGCAGGAGCCGTAGCACAGTTTTTCCAGTGGGCCGTCATTGAAGGAAACAACCGGCTGGCGGAAAGCCGGGAAATCCGCAGTTATTTCATCCGTGGCGCCCTGCGCACCCCGGGGCTGTCCTATCCCAACCGGGACTGGGGCTATGGCCGCCTGAATCTGGAAGAGACCTTCAATGCCCTGCTGCGGGTATAGTCAGATGATCTCCTGCAGCGCATAGACCGGCTGTACCCCGCAGACACCGTTGATCCTACGCACGCTGCGCTCCAGTTTTTCCAGTTCCTTTTCTGAGGTTACGTCCGCTTTCACGAGAAAATCATATTCTCCCTCCACCTGATAGCATAAGGTAACCTCCGGCTGCTGCCGCATTCTGTCCATAAATCCTGCATGATATTTTTTATGCTGTACCGTAACTTCTAAAAACACTTCCATAAGCCACCTCTTTTCCCAAGTTTTTCACTCGCTCACCCTATAATCGAGCAGGCTGACTCCTGCTCGATTTGTTTACTTCGTATACTATCTCGCTTAAAAGCTCGATGATATACATTCGCCAAATACAGATTCTTGTTGTGCAAGCACAGATCTATACTTGGCTCATCATATACACAAAAGAGGAAAGACATCGCATCCACGATATCTTTCCTCTCTGAAAGTGATTGCATCATACCATATTCCGTCTGCACTTACAAGTCGTCTGATAAATCTTATCAGAATTTTAATATTTCGGACAATACATCTTGCCGTTTTGTACGCTATACGCTTATTTTGCATCCGCTTTGGAAAAAATTCTCGCATAGCCATAAGACAACGGGCAATCCGTCATATCCGCGAAACATAGTGGAAAATTCTCCTTCTCCTCCATACGGTTCGGACAATCTCTCCTGCCGCACCCCAGACAGATCCCGGCACATCGGGTAAAAGTATCCTCTGTCAGTTCCGCGTAAAATACCACACTCTTTTTGGGAATCATGCAGTAAGCTTCATTACAGGTAACAGGCATTTGTAATTCCTGCAACAGCATGGGCAGATTTTCCAGACACAACCGGTTGCGTAATTTCTGATGGGAATCCCGGGCTTCCATAGTCTCTGATCCGGGAGTCCCGGCCTTCGGATCCTCCGATCCCAGGAAATGCAGCCTGGCCACATGCAGATCCCTGTGGGCGGCCACCCACTCCGTATAGGCCTGATAGCTTTTTAATAATAATTCGCTGGACAGCACCTCAATCATATAACTTTCTGTCAGAAGTCCGTTCTGCAGATATTTTTCCTGCAAGTCATCGATCCCTTTTCCCAACGTAATGCCAACAGCCAGAAAAGACCGTTCCCCTCGGGGAATAGTCTCTTCAAAATCTCTGTCCTGCCATCCCGCTTCCGCCTCCAGACAGGGAACCATCTGCTGTGCTATCTGTTGCAGATTGGGATATTCTTCCGGATCATAATGATATTTTTTCATAACACCGTGCAGGAATTGTTCGTTCCTGCACAGTGCCGTAATCTCTGAAAATAATTGCTGCATTCTCTCACCCGCTGTTTAGTCCTGTTTTACATGCAGGCATCTCACCGCGTTGAGAACAGCCAGTACCATAACTCCTACATCTGCGAAGATAGCGACCCACATGTTGGCGATACCCAGCGCACCCAGGATCAGACAGATGCCCTTAACTGCCAGCGCAAATACGATGTTCTCGTATACGATGCGCAGACATTTCCGGGAGATCCTCATCGCCAGAGCAATCTTGGCAGGGTTGTCATCCATCAGGACCACATCTGCCGCTTCAATGGCTGCATCGGAGCCAAGCGCTCCCATGGCGATACCGATATCCGCCCGGGACAGTACCGGTGCATCGTTGATGCCATCGCCTACGAATGCCAGCTTTTCCTTCTCACTCTTGTCCTGTAACAGCTTCTCCACGCAGCTTACCTTGTCTGCGGGAAGCAGTTCGCTGTGTACCTCATCCAATTTTAACTCACCGGCCACATGTTCTGCAACTGTTTTGCTGTCACCGGTCAGCATAACACATTTCTTCACACCGGAATTTTTCAGGGAGGCAATAGCTTCCTTCGCACCGTCCTTGATCACATCTGAGATCAGGATGTACCCGGCATATTTACCGTCTACCGCTACATGAACCACCGTACCTACACCGGTATTTTCCGTATAGGCCAGATGCAGACTCTTCATAAGTTTTGCATTACCGGCGGCTACCTGCCTGCCGTTTACTTTGGCGGTAACACCGTGTCCGCTGATCTCTTCCACATCACTTACATTGGAAGCCTCCAGTTCCTTGCCGTAAGCGGTCTTCAGGCTCTTGCTGATGGGATGACTGGAATAACTTTCCGCATAAGCGGCATATTCCAGCAGTTCCTCCTCTGTGAAATCCCTGCCGGGGTAAATACCCGTTACATCAAATACACCCTTGGTCAGAGTGCCGGTCTTATCAAATACCACATATTTCGTCTCGGACAGTGCTTCCAGATAATTGGAACCCTTCACCAGAATACCGCAGGCACTTGCCGCCCCGATTCCACCGAAGAAAGAAAGCGGAATGGAAATGACCAGTGCACAGGGGCAGCTGATTACCAGGAAAGTCAGAGCACGGATGATCCAGGTGCTCCAGGCTGCCGGGTTGCCCATGATCAGGTTGATCACAGGAGGCAGGAT
>Ga0129310_1001112_pt1 | contig 25427 bp, 28 predicted proteins | sample Go1ome_2_FD_94433 | JGI IMG/M metagenome (GOLD analysis project Ga0129310, IMG submission 94433) | Western lowland gorrila individual fecal microbial communities from Wisconsin, USA - Go1022A metagenome | ecosystem: Host-associated > Mammals > Digestive system > Large intestine > Fecal | place... | reverse complement strand
TATAACATTTCGGCGCGGTTCGCCGAAAATTTGAACAGTTCCTCTCGCTACGCTCGCTCCACTGTTCAAATTTTCCCTTGCTTCGGAGATGAGCGTAAATCTTATGAAAGGATATGATATGGGTTTAACTATATCATACAAGGATATGATATGGGTTTAACTATATCATACAAGGCAATATGGAATACCGCAGACTTACGCCAGACGACCTTGACATATTCATCAGCATGCGCATAAACCAGCTTCGCGAGGAGGGCGCAAAAGAAGAAACCGACCTGCGCCCGGCGCTCCTTGATCATTACACCCGTCACATGGCAGACGGCACGTTTGTGTCCTGGCTGGCAGTGGACGGCGGAAAGATAGTGGGCACCTCCGGAATGTCGTTTGTCGAAAAGCCGCCTTATTTCGGCTGTCCCAGCGGGAAAATGGGGCTTCTGTCGAGTATGTTCACCGACCCGGCATACCGTCGGCGCGGGGTAGCCAGAAAGCTTCTCTCACTGGTCGTCGGGGAAGCCCGCAATTACGGCTGCGGCACCGTGCAGATAACCGCTTCGGATATGGGCGTGCTGCTTTATACGGATTTCGGGTTTGTTAAGAACGGGAATTTCATGCAGTACAAGCTGTAGAACGTTTCTGAAAATCACGTGAAAATTTCGCGGCGCGAGTTGACAAATAATTGATTACGGTGCTATAATTATCATGTTGCAAAAATACCATAAAGAGAGGTGAGCAGAGTTGAAAAACGGTGACAGTCACGGGCGAAGTACACGGTATCGCGCCCGGAAAAATACAGTCGGCTCTGCCCGCTGTTATAATAAAGCATAAATAGGCGCATACTGTGCCCGGGTCACTTTCTGTCAGATGCAGCAAAAATTTGATCGAAAGGCAGGGTACTATTATGGCAAACAATGAAATCATCATCAGAGATCATGCAGCTGAGATCGCGGAGATAATCAGGGGCGATCTCTCACCTAAGGCTTTGCAGGAGCGGCTGGAGGAATTCCACGCCGGGGACATCGCAAAGGCTGCGGAGCTTCTCAGCGCCGGCGAGCGCACAAAGCTCTTCCGGACGCTGGAGCCGGAAGCACTGGCGGACGTTTTTGAATACATTGAACCGGAAAACGCCGCGGAATACCTCCGGGAAACCGACCTGCGCAAGACCGTCCTGCTGATAGGCAAGATGGAAACGGACGCCGCAGCGGACGTCCTGCGGGAATTCCCTAAAGAAAAAAGGAACCAGGTCATTGACCTTCTGGACGGCGATTTCAGAAGAAAGCTGGAGCTGATCGTATCCTTTGACGAGGACGAGATCGGCAGCAGAATGAGCACCAACTACATCTCGATAAATTCTGAAATGACCGCCGCAGAAGCCACAAGAGCGCTTATGACCCAGGCACGGGAAAACGACAATATACAGACAGTATTCGTGACGGCGGCGGACGGCTGCTTCTGCGGTGCGATAGGTCTGCGTGAGCTTCTCATAGCCGAGAAACACTCCGCGATCAAGCCGCTGATACAGGCGGCGTTCCCGTATGTATACGGCAGCGAGGAAGTGGACAGCTGCATCGAAAGGCTGAAAAGCTACTACGAAAGCAGCGTGCCCGTTCTTGATAACGACAATCGTATTCTCGGCGTCATCACCCTCGAAAACCTGCTGGAAGCAGTAGACGACGAAATGGGCGAGGATTACGCAAAGCTCGGCGGTCTTGCCGCAGAAGAGGATCTTAACGAGCCGCTGAGAGCCAGCCTAAAAAAGCGCATGCCCTGGCTGCTGATACTCCTTGTGCTCGGAATGCTCGTATCAAGCGTTGTCGGCGCGTTCGAAAAGGTAGTTTCACAGCTTACGCTCATCATGGCGTTCCAGTCGCTGATACTGGATATGGCGGGAAATGTAGGCACCCAGTCGCTGGCGGTGACTATCCGCGTGCTGATGGACGAGGAACTCACATTCGGCAAGAAGCTGAAACTCGTCGCAAAGGAAATGCGCGTCGGATTATTCAGCGGACTTATCCTGGGAGTACTCTCCGTAGTTTTCGTCGGACTTTACATCATGCTGTTCAAGGGTTACGACGCGGGATTTTCGTTTGCGGTTTCTGCGTGCATCGGCGCGGCGCTCATGCTGGCGATGCTCATTTCAAGCGGCATAGGTACGCTTATCCCGCTGTTCTTCAAGAAGATAAAGATAGACCCGGCAGTGGCTTCCGGTCCGCTCATCACGACCGTGAACGACCTTGTGGCTGTGGTCACCTACTACGGGCTGAGCTGGCTCCTGCTGTTACAGGTGCTTCACCTCGGCGGATAAAATCGAAAATTAACGGGAGGGGTTCGCCCCTCCCTTTTGTTATCATACAAGCTGCTCTCTGAGGGAACTCAGCAGCTTCCTTTCCCGGCGGCTCACCATCACCTGCGTAAGCCCGAGTATCTGCGCCGTTTCACACTGGGTCTTTCCACGGAAGTAACGCAGTATCACGATATCGCGGTCGGTGCCCGTAAGCTCCGCAAGACACTGACGGAGCGCCAGGCGGTCGATGAGCTTTTCCTCGCCAGAGTCGCATGATACCGTCAGTTCCTCGCCCTCGTTCCCGCCGGAATTCAGCGACACCGGAGGAACGGCGGCGCACAGCGCTTCCGCGGCTTCCTCCTGAGATACGCCGAGCGCCTTTGCGATATCCGACACCCGTGGCTCGCCGTTCGCCGAGAGTCTGTCGCGCTCCCTCGCCGCCTTTACGGAAAGCTCCTTTAGTCCGCGGCTCATCTTGACGCTCCCGCCGTCCCGGAACAGCCTGCGTATCTCGCCGAGTATCACTGGGACTGCGTATGTCGAGAAGCACAGCCCGCGCTCCGGCTCAAAGCGGTCGCATGCCTTGATAAGCCCCACGCACCCCGCGGAGTACAGCTCCTCATACTCCACACCGCGCCCGCGGAAGCGATTGGCCAGCTTATGCACCAGCGGGAGGTTGCTTTCGATGAATTCATCGCGCTCCTGCTTTTCCACGTCAGTCCCCCTGCCCGGAGCTTTCCGGTATCCTGCCGCTCAGCCGCTTTTCCAGCGTGACTGTAGTTCCCTTGCCCGGTGCGCTTTTTACCGTCACCCTGTCCATGAAGCTTTCCATCACCGAGAAGCCAAGCCCGCTGCGTTCCTCATCCGGAGCCGTAGTGAACAGCGGCGTCATAGCCTGACCGATGTCCGCGATCCCAGTGCCCCTGTCCTTTACGCTTATCGAAAGCAGCCCGCCGGAATACTGCCGCATATGTAACTCCACAAGCCCAGTGCACCCGCGGTATCCGTGAACTATGGCGTTTGTGACCGCCTCGGACACCGCCGTGCGTATCTCGCTTATCTCCTTGACCGTGGGGTCGCACTGCGCCGCGAAAGCCGCCGCCGTACTCCTCGCGAAAGCTTCATTCACCGACAGCGGCGCAAAGCTCAGCCGGCATTCGTTAAGTAACTCCCGTTTCATTCTTCTCACCCTCCGCTATAAGTCCGGATAATCCGGAAATTCTGATCACCGCCTCTATCTCCCGTGAGGCGTTTTTTATCACGATGTCCCCGCCATAGGCTCTCACGGCGCGCAGCCTGCCCAAAATCAGTCCGATGCCGCTGCTGTCCATGAATCCCACTTTTCCCATGTCTATCACCAGCATTTCAGGCTGGCAGCGGGTTATCATGTCGTCAAGCTCCCGGCGCAGCTCACGGGCTGCGTGGTGATCTATGTCCCCGGAGATCTCCGCTGTCATGCGGCTTCCGTCACCGGTCATGTTTATCATATCATTTCCCCCTTTCATTGCTACAAGTATATCACGCCCCCTTTGAAAAATCTGTCGTTATGCCGCAGGATTTAATTTACATTACGGCGATTTTTTCACGATATAGGAATACCTGCGCCGGATTTTGTGTATTATTATACAAACCGGGCGCCATTTGTTGAAAAACTGCACAAATACCAAAAAAATATCTGTGCACATACAACAAAAACGCGCATAATCCCTTGATTTATGCCAAAGGATATAGTACAATATCCACAGAAACAAAAGAACAGAATTGGGCAGAAATGCCAATTGTGAAAGGTGACGAATTGTACAAGGCTATTTTTTCGCGCAAGAATATCTCAGAAGTGCCGGATTACTACGACTGCGTGAGCGATCTGCTGAAAGACCGCGAGGTACAGCAGCTCGGTGATTTCACGCACCACAAGGGCACAACCAGATTACAGCACTGCGTGAATGTTTCCTACTATAACTTTCTTCTCTGCCGGAAGCTTCATCTTGACGCGCGCTCCGCAGCCAGAGCCGGACTTCTCCACGACCTGTTCCTATATGACAGGAAGGAGCACGAACCGGTCGAGGGCGAGGGCGGGCACTGCTCCGGACACCCGAAGGTAGCGTTTTTCAACGCGTCGGAGCGCTTCTCCATCAACGACAAGGAGGGCGACATGATCGCAAACCACATGTGGCCGCTCTCCCCGCACATGCCGCGCTGCGCTGAGACCTGGGCGATACAGCTGGTGGACAAGGTATGCGCCGTAAGCGAATTCAGCGCCATGGCGTTCCGCAAGAGCTGCCGGAAGCTCCGCCTTGCCGAGGCGTTTTCGCTGACGCTGCTGATACGCCTTACGATGATCTTCTGATCATTCCCGGGAGAAAAGCCCCCGGAAGAACTCATAAACTGCAAATTTTATCTCGACGCGCTGTCCTGTCATATCCGCAGGCAGCGCGTCGCTGCTTATTTCGGAAGCCATCGGGATACACAGCGGCGGGAACATCACGCACCACCAGTTATGCCCCTCCCCGCTGCCGAGGGTTATCCGCAGCGCCAGGTAATTCCCCGCCGGGAGCGTCACATTTTCGTACTCCCGGGTGGTGAAGTACATTTCCGTAAGCTCCGCATGAGCGCCATAATCCGCACCCTGCTGCTCCAGAAATTCGCAGCAGGTCTTTTCTATTTCCGGCAGGAGCTCGCGCACCTCCTCCGCTGCTTCGTCGCGGGTTGAATACCCTGAAAGCTGAGTGCTGTATTTTTCAAGCACCATGTCCCGCAGCTCCAGCTTTATCGCCTGGTCGTAGTCGCTGTCGCTGTTCGCCGGGATATGCAGCCGCAGCACCTCCTGCGGTATCTCGTCGCACTCCCGCGCGAACGCCCCGAAGCTCCCGAAAAGCACTGCCAGAGCAGCGCCCGCCGCCATAAGTACATCAAGTATTTTTGTCATGATATCCCCCTCAGTTGTCATATGTTTGTCGGTACCAGAAGCATTGGAAATTTTCCAGAATTTATTCAATTAAATCGTGCGCTACGAAACTTTTTTCTGTTATTTACGGACTATATATTTAAAGATAAATCACGCATTTTATATACAGGAGGTAATTATGAAAAAACGCCACATCGCGCTTCTTACAGCCATAACGCTGCTGTGCGGGTGCTCCGGAAACTCTGAACCGTCCGAAACGGAAAGCACCTCCGAGCCGCCCGCGGTGACTGCGGAAATTTCCGCGCCGGAGCAGACTGACGCGCCGGAATCCGACGCCCCCGCCGGGATAACCGGAGGAGATAACGCGGACAGCACGCCCTCCCAGGGAGTTGACCTCAACTCCGGGAACTGGACGGAAAACGACAATTTATTTAAGCTGAACGGCACCTGGTGTACGCCTGAGGAGCTTCCGCTCAGCAAAACAGAATACCAGATTCCGGACAAGTGGCGGACAAAGGACATAGAATATACTTTCGGCCAAGGCATGATGTATCTAACCGTGCGGGAAAAAAACGACGAGCCTTTCTATAACACCAATCCCCCGGAGGTATGGTACATAGACCTTGCCACCGGCGAGGAGCGTCTGGCGTTCTCCGGCTCCGAGGGCTGGTACGACCAAATCGTGTATGCCGGGGAGAAATACCTCGTCATTTCACACAGCAATGAAACCAGCGGAGAGACCCGCGTATTGGACGCGCTCACCGGCGAGGTTCTTCTTAATTTCCCGGAAACGAGCGAAAATATCCTGCTGACGCCGCAGATGGGCGCTCAATTGATCTACGACACCATGTACATCGGCGGTCAGTACACCCTGCCGGAGTTCGGCGAGTCCGTCGATGCTATATTCACGATCGACCTCCTTACCGGAAATCTGAGCCTGTTCGGTATCAACATAAAATCTCCCTCATACGGCTCGGCAAACCTCTTCTGGTATGATGATGGTACGATGATTACAATGACCAATATTCTTGGCGAAAAAGCACTGGCGGAATTATTCGTCGGAAGCAAGACGATTTACCAGGATATGGACAGCGGATATTATACAGTAACTTCCGTCCAGGACAGTTCAGATATCCTCGGCTACAAGAACAGTGTTTACTGGAGCGACCACGACCAGGAACATGATGATCCCGCTGATTCGCAGCATTTCCTGGGCGAAACCGGTTACTCCGTATCCGCCTATGATCTGCGTATAACCAAGGACTGTGTTTTCGCCGCATGGCTCAACACTCCCTGGATCAGTGGCACAAATCTGATGATAGGGAAATATGATACGGAAACCGAAAGCGCCAGCGCGGCTATCCTCGATATGTCCGGTAAGGGAAGTTTCTCAATAAGCTCCGATAATTACAACATCTATCTGATTAATAACACCACCAGAAAAATCACGATTTATTCGTTAGGCCAGCAATAAGGAGAACATATGAAAAAACGCCGCGCCGCGCTTCTCACAGCCATAACGATGCTCTGCGGGTGCTCCGGAAACTCTGAACCGTCCGAAACGGAAAGCACCTCCGAGCCGCCCGCGGTGACTGCGGAAATTTCCGCGCCGGAACAGACTGACGCGCCGGAATCCGACACCCCCGCCGGGATAACCGGAGAAGATAACGCGGACAGCACGCCCTCCCAGGGAGTTGACCTTGAATCCGGGAGCTGGACGGAAAACGACAATTTGTTTAAGCTGAACGGCACCTGGTGCACGCTTGAGGAACTTCCGCTGACCAAGACTGAATACCAGCTGCCGGAAAAATGGTCCTACAAGCAGATAAAATACGAAGCCAAAAACGGTATGCTGCATATTATCGCCACCGATATCATACCCCAGCAGCCGTGCCCTCCGGAGGTCTGGTATATCGACCTTGCCACCGGGGAGGAGCGGCTGGTGTATACCGGAAGCGTGTTCGACAATATAGTATACACCGGCGAGAAATACATTGCCGCACTGAGGACAGGAATAGAGACCGACGAACTAATCGTGGCCAGCATACAGACCGGGGAAACGGTATACCAGGGTAACTGCCGCCAGGGCAACTACAGCCTTACCCCGTACTTAAACAGCCAGGCGATTTATGACACAATGTACATTGGCGGAGAATACACCCTCCCGGACTTCAACAAGACTGTTGACGCGATATTCACCCTGGACCTGCTGACCGGCACCATCGACCTCTTCGGAATAAATATGAGCGGTCTTGCCTACGGCTCCGCGAATCTGTGCTGGAACGAGGGTGGAATAAAGACCAACCTTCTGGGCGAAACCTCGACGCCGTATGCCCACATCGGCGATAAAATCGTCACCAGCGATATGGTGGGCAGCTACTACACCACAACGCAAATAGGAAACTACACGGATATTCTCGGCTCCAGGTACCAGCTGTACTGGACGGACCATGAAGCGTATCACGAGAGCAACGAAAGCGGCCAGCACTTCGTCGGCGAAACCGGGTACTCCGTTTCTCCCTATGACTTCCACATCACCAAGGACTATATTTTCACAACATGTCTGGGCACAGAAGACGGCGTTTTACACAATATACTGATAGGAAAATTCGATATCGAAAGCGACACCGCACAGGCGGCTCTTATCAGCGTACCAGCCAGCGACGACTTCATAAATACTTATGTTGACAACTCTGCCGCCTATATTGTGAACTACACCACCGGAAAGATAACCATGTTCAGTGCAGGAGATAACTCGTGAAGAAAAGGAATATCGCGCTTATTGCCACGCTTACGCTTCTCTGCGGGTGCTCCGGAAAATCAGACCCGCAGGAGCTGACGGAAGAAGCGTCCACCGCAGAAACGCCGCCTCCGGTAACTACCACAGCCTATACAGACGCCCCGGCTCCCGTCGGGGTCATCTGTGATACGTCTGATTCTTCGCAGCCGGACGTCAGCGTTGACCTCTCGGAAAACCACTGGACTGAATTCAGCAACATATTTCAGCTGAGCAAAGGCTCATGGTGTACGGTCAGCGAACTTGGCGCGGACATGACGGAATACGCTCCTTCCATCGACCTCAAGAGATACGAGCTTTTCGACCATTGCGACGATCTGCTGTTTTTCCGCAGCGTCGGCAGCGTGGTTCTCTGGGACACGGATTCCGGCGAGATACACGAAATATACACCGGCAGCGGCACCCCGATAGCGGCGGACGACACTTACCTTGCGGTGCGGGAAAACCACGAAATAAAAGTAAACAAGATCGACAACGGGCATACAGTCGTGACCATACCGGAGCAGCAGGGAAACACATCTTTCGCATACACAAACTACGCCTGTCTGAAATACGGCAGATTCTATTTTGACGGCGCTGTCCGGCTTCTGTCATGGGGAACAGACCTGCCGGCAGTGTTCGTCTGCGACCTCTACTCCGGCGACATAAAGCTGTACAAGACCGACGCATACGCGCCGGAGCACGGCGTTGGCAACGTCGTTATGACTATCAGCAGTGCGTGGAAAGTGGTGTATAATCTCAGAAACCAGTACTTCACCGACGTTGACTATGACAGCGACTTCTTTATTCATCTCCAGGAGCTGGAGGTCAATGAATTCATGTTACCGCGGGTGAAGATATCCTTTTACGACCAAGATGACTTTGAACACGTTCTCGGCACCACCGGGCTGGGATTCTATCCCCTTGACGCCGCCATGCTGGAAAACGGACTGTTCGTGATACAGCTCCAGCAGGACGCAAATGATAAGATACTGTATATCATCGGGAAATACGACTTTGATTCCGGCGAGGTGACGGCGGCGAGATACGACGACCCGTTCTGGGGAGAATCCACCCAGGTCGTTCCGGAGGACGACCATATACTTCTGGTGAACCGACAATCGTCGCTTGCCATACCAAAGCACCAGATTATATCAATATCGTAACGCATGAAAACGGAATGTAAACATCCGCTAAAATTTCACAAAATCTATTGAAATAATCGGCGCATTGTTGTATAATATAATTGTGGTGTCATGCACCGCAACTTTGTAACGTGAAAGGAATAATCATATGCCGTTTGACGAGATAAACAGAGAGTTCTCATTCCCCCTCCAGAAGATAATCGACGAGCAGAAGCTCGAGGTAATCTACATGCCCGAGGACGGCGAGAACACACTTATTTCCGACCATGAGATAAACCGTCCGGGACTTCAGTTCGCCGGATTTTACGAATACTTCGACAAGCAGCGTATCCAGGTAATGGGCAAGACCGAGTGGGCTTACCTCAACACACTGGAGCCGGAGGTACGCCGCAGCCGTATCGACAATCTGCTCAGCTACAAGTTCCCCGCGCTGATGGTGACAAGAAACCTCGAGATATTCCCCGAGCTGCTGGAGAGCGCAAAGGCCAACGAAATGCCGCTGCTGCGCACCGAGGAATCCACTTCCGTTTTCACCTCCAAGCTCGTAAACTTCCTGAACTTACAGCTTGCTCCGAGAATCACACGTCACGGCGTTCTCATTGAGATATACGGCGAGGGCGTGCTTATACTCGGCGAAAGCGGCGTCGGTAAGAGCGAGACCGCGATTGAGCTTGTAAAGCGCGGTCACAGACTCATCGCAGACGACGCAGTCGAGATAAAGAAAGCCTCCAACATAACCCTGGTGGGAAGCTCCCCGGACAATATCCGCCACTTCCTGGAGCTGCGCGGTATCGGTATCATCAACGCACGCCAGCTGTTCGGTGTCGGCGCGGTTAAGCTCAACGAGAAGATCGACATGGTAGTTGAGCTGGAGCTGTGGAACCCCGAAAAGACCTACGACAGAATGGGCGTAGACACTCACTACATGACCATTCTCGGCGTCAAGGTGCCGCTGCTCACTATCCCGGTAAAGCCCGGACGTAACCTCGCGGTTATCCTGGAGGTCGCAGCGATGAACAACCGTCAGAAGAAGATGGGCTACAACGCCGCAAAGGATCTGCTCCACCAGCTCGGCATAGACTCCGACAGCGAAGAGATCATGTCTGACCTCAACATCTAATATAAACGAAAGGCTGAAATCAAAATGAAGTATAATATAGGTATCGACCTCGGCGGAACAAACATCAAAGTCGGTCTGGTCGATGAAAATTACAATATCGTTGCAAAGGCTACCTGCAAGACTGATCTCCCCCGCCCCGCCGAGGAGATCGCAGACTCCATCGCTGAGACCGTATGGAAGGCTCTCAACGAAGCCAAGGTAACTATCGACGAGCTGAACTCCATCGGTATCGGCACCCCCGGAACCGCTTCCAGAAACACCGGCGTGGTTCTGTATTCCTGCAACCTCGGCTTCCGCAATACCGACCTGCGCTCACTGGTCGGCGCACGTCTTGGCAAGGAAGTTTACGTTGAGAACGATGCTAACGCCGCAGCGTTCGGCGAGGCTCTCGCAGGCGCAGGCAAGGGCTACAAGGACGTTGTTGTCGTAACCCTCGGCACTGGCGTCGGCGGCGGTATCATCATCGACGGCAAGATATACACCGGCTTCAACTTCTGCGGTGCTGAGCTGGGTCACACCGTTATCCAGTACGGCGGCAGACAGTGCGGCTGCGGCAGAAAGGGCTGCTTCGAGGCTTATTCCTCCGCTACCGCGCTCATCAACATGACCAGGGAAGCTATGGAAGCCCACAAGGACAGCAAGATGTGGGACATCTGCTCCGGCAGCATCGACAACGTTGACGGCAAGACTGCATTCGACGGCTGGCGCGCCGGCGACAAGGCGGCTTCCGATGTTGTCGATATGTACATAAGCTACCTTGGCTGCGGTCTGACGAACATCGTCAACACGTTCCAGCCGGAGGTACTGCTCATCGGCGGCGGTATCTGCAAGGAGGGCGAGAACCTCACAAAGCCGCTGGAGGAGATAATCGCCAATGAAGCCTACAGCATCGACCCGAACCAGTCCACAAAGCTCGGTATCTGCCAGCTCGGCAACGACGCGGGTATCATCGGCGCTGCGTTCCTCTACACGCTGGCTGACTAAGGAGGGCGTATGTACTACATGTCGCAGGACGGCTCTGTCCTTGCTGAGAGCAGCCGTCTGTACGTCCGGGATAATGCTGTGTATGCGGTAGTTCCGGGAAGCGAGGACATAAAGCTCGCAGAATACGAGGTGTATGGCGAGGCGCAGGAAATGCTCCACAAGGTATACGCCGCCATCGAGGACGGCGAGAACGTATTCTCGTTCGAGTAATATTGCCGCATGCTCCGCGCATACACTCTTACATACAAAATAATCCCCACCGGAGGTCAACGTGAACTACACCAGACTTGATGAAACTTGCCGCGAAAACCGCATATCCTGCGAGCCGGAAAAGCCCCTGGCGCCGCTCACCACCATGAAAATAGGCGGCAAATGCGACCGCCTGGTGACAGTCACAGACGAAAATCAGCTGCTGACCGCAGTGAACTGCTGCCGCCGCGAGGGAATACCGTATTTCATTCTCGGCAGGGGTAGCAATCTTCTGGTAAGCTCGCAGGGATACCGCGGCTGCGTTATAAATCTCGCGCCAGGCGAAGTCCCCGCGGTAATCAGCGGAAACGAGGTAACTGCGTGGGCAGGTTCTACGCTCCAGCGGGTGTGCGTCCTTGCGCGGGACAACTCACTGAGCGGGCTTGAATTCGCGTACGGTATCCCTGGTTCCGTCGGCGGAGCGCTTTTCATGAACGCTGGAGCTTACGGCGGCGAGATGAAGGACGTCGTGAAGTCCTGCCGATATATCGGCGCCGATGGGGAACTACACGAAATGCAGTCGGCTGACATGCAGCTTGCCTATCGCAGCAGCATTTTCTCTCACGGGGAGTATATCATAACCTCCGTCACAATGGAGGTTCACCCCGGCGATAAGTTTGAAATAACCGCGCGAATGGACGAACTCATGCAGCGCCGCCGCGACAAGCAGCCGCTGAATTACCCTAGCTGCGGCAGCACGTTCAAACGCCCGGAGGGGTACTTTGCCGCCGCTCTCATCGAGGAATGCGGACTGAAAGGCTTTACCATCGGCGGGGCGCAGGTCAGTGACAAGCACAGCGGGTTCGTCATTAACCGCAATAACGCCACATTCGAGGACGTAATGGCGGTGGTACGCGAAGTCCGCCGGGTAGTCCTTGAAAAAAAGGGCGTTGAACTGGAATGCGAGATGCTTATTCTCGGGGAGCACTAAGGAGCACACATCATGGAATTTGTAATAGTCACCGGGCTTTCCGGTTCGGGTAAATCCTCGGTAATGAAAGCGCTGGAGGATATCGGGTATTTCTGCATAGACAACATGCCACCGCAGCTTATACCGGATTTCGCTTCGATGTGCAACGACAACGCCGAGATAAACAAGGTCGCGATAGTCACCGATATCCGCGGCGGAGCGATGTTCTTCAAGCTTGAGGAATGCATAACCCGCCTGCATGTCCGCGGAATAGACGTCAAGGTGCTGTTCCTGGAAGCTTCCCGCGAAGTTCTGATGAAGCGCTACAAGGAAACGCGCCGCAAGCACCCGCTTGACGAGGTTTCCGGCGGTGACATCGGAAAGGCGATCGACGCGGAAGCCGAGCTTCTCAGCAAGATACGCGAGAGCGCCGATTACATAATCGACTCCACGAACCTCAGCACCGGGCAGCTGAAAGAGCAGATCGCCGGGCTGTTCCTGGAAAAAGCGTCTGACGGAATGATCGTCAGCTGCATGTCTTTCGGGTTCAAGTACGGTTCTCCACTGGAAGCGGATTTGGTGTTCGACGTGCGCTGCCTGCCGAATCCGTTCTACATTCCGGAGCTTAAGCACAAGACCGGGCTTGACAAGGAGGTACAGGATTACGTCATGAGCTTCCCGCAGTCGCAGGAATTACGGGACAAGCTTTTCGATCTGATAACATTCCTGATACCGCATTACGTCACCGAGGGAAAGAGCCGCCTGGTCATAGCCTACGGCTGCACCGGCGGAAAGCACCGCAGCGTGACATTCGCGGAACAGACCGCAGCCTATCTGAAAAAACAGGGACTGAGGGTACGCACGCTACATCGCGACGCGGACAAGAAATAAAACAAAGGGTGGAAAATTCCACCCTTTATTATATCGGAGGTAACTGAATGTCGCTTAAAGAACGGGCACGCCGGCTGAAGCGCGATGTCCCGGCAGTATTCCTATGTCTGAGGGACAAGGAAACGCCTATCCCCGCGAAAATAATGGCGGCAGTCACTGTGGCATATGCGCTGTCCCCTGTTGACTTGATACCGGATTTCATTCCCGTGCTCGGTCAGCTGGACGATCTGATACTTGTTCCCGCGTTCATCGCGCTGACTATAAAACTGATACCGGAATCCGTATGGGAAAGAAACCGCGCGCTCTCCGAAAATTTGTGGCAGGACGGAAAGCCGAAAAAATGGTACTACGCCGTCCCGATAATTCTGATATGGCTGCTGATAGTGTGGCTGATAGTCAAGGCGATATGGCTATAAAAATGGGACGGAATATTCCGCCCCATTTTCGTATTTGTAAATCAGATCTTGTCCAGTGCCTGTGCGATATCATCGATGAGGTCCTGTGCGTCCTCAAGTCCGCAGGAATATCTTACGAGGTTCGGGAATACGCCGCACGCCTGGAGTTCCTCGTCGTTCATCTGGCGGTGCGTAGCGCTTGCCGGGTGCAGGCAGCAGGTATGCGCGTCAGCTACGTGGGTTTCTATTGCGCCGAGTCTGAGGTGCTTCATGAACTCCTCAGCCGCCTTTCTTCCGCCCTTCATGCCGAAGCTTACAACGCCGCAGGTGCCTGTGGGCATGTACTTCTGCGCAACGTCATAGTACTTGTCGCCGGGAAGTCCGGGATAATTCACGTACTCTATCTTGTCATGCTGGCTCAGGAACTTCGCAACCGCAAGTCCGTTCTCGCAGTGGCGCTTTACGCGTACGTGCAGGCTCTCCAGTCCCAGGTTGAGAATGAATGCGTTCATCGGAGCCTGTATAGAACCGAGATCTCTCATCATCTGTGCGGTAGCCTTTGTGATGAACGCGCCGCCGATACCGAACTTCTCAGCGTATGTGATCCCGTGGTAGCTGTCATCGGGAGTGCACAGTCCGGGGAACTTGTCCGCATGCTCCATCCAGTCAAAATGACCGCTGTCAACTATGCAGCCGCCCACAGCCGCGCCGTGTCCGTCCATGTACTTGGTTGTGGAGTGAGTAACGATATCAGCGCCCCACTCGAACGGACGGCAGTTGATGGGCGTTGCGAACGTATTGTCAACGATAAGCGGAACGCCGTGAGCGTGCGCAGCCTTCGCGAATTTCTCGATATCAAGTACGGTAAGCGCGGGGTTCGCGATAGTCTCGCCGAAAACAGCCTTTGTGTTGGGCTTGAACGCCGCGTTCAGCTCGTCCTCGGTGCAGTCCGGGCTTACGAACGTGAAGTCAATGCCCATCTTGCGCATGGTAACGTTGAACAGATTGAACGTACCGCCGTAAATGGAGCTGGAAGCCACAACGTGATCGCCGCAGTTCGCGATATTGAACACTGCAAAGAAGTTCGCAGCCTGTCCGGAGGAAGTCAGCATGGCGGCGGAACCTCCCTCAAGCTCGGCGATCTTAGCCGCCACAGTATCGTTGGTGGGGTTCTGCAGACGTGTGTAGAAGTATCCGCTCGCCTCAAGGTCGAACAGCTTTCCCATATCCTCGCTGGTAGCGTACTTGAATGTGGTGCTCTGGATTATCGGGACCTGTCTAGGCTCGCCGTTTCCGGGAGTGTAGCCGCCCTGGACGCATTTGGTACCTAAATTATATTCGCTCATTTTTTCCTCCTGATAAAACAAATACCCAGTATTCCAATCTAGATTACCGGGTTTTGAAGTACGATAAATCGGGGCGTCCGGAATGCCCCCTGTAAATAATATTATACTACCAATACCCGGCAATGTCAAGCAGAATAAACGGCAGCGTTTTTATTAAAAAACACGGAAAAATCCTCCAATAATAAAGAAGCCGCACATGAAGATAATAATAACGTGCAGCCATACTGTACAATATTATAATAAGGAGAACCATGTATGAAAAAGCTTCTTGGCATAGCAGCGGCAATCGCAGCAGCAGCGTCTATAACATGCGCAGCTTCAGCAAATAACGGCGGCGTGGTCGGCGGAGTCATAGGCGCTGGCGAGGATATAGTAAACGGCGTCGTTGACGCGGGCGAGGACATCGTGAACGGCGTGACCGGCAATGGCTCTGCAGGCACTAACAGCACAACCTCCGGCTCCGGAATGACCTCCGGAACTACCGGCACAACCAACGGCACTACTGGGACTACCTCCGGTACGACAACAGGCACCGGGGACACTACAGGAACCACAACAGCTCCCGGAACAATTAACGGAACCACTAGCAATACCACTTCCGGCAACCCGCACACCGGCGTTCCCTTCAATATGGCGGCGGCAGGTGCAGCAGTCCTCGGTGCAGCGTGTCTTGTGCTCACTATCCGCAAGGACAGATAATTTAAGTAAGTTAAGCAATTAGTAAATGCGTGTTTCTTTTAACGGGAACACGCATTATTTTTTACCAAAAAAATTATTCGAATTGCCTAAATTTTGTTGTAATTTGTGTGTAAAATGACAGTTGCATTTTTTTCGGTTTTATAGTACAATATACAAGAGGATTTAGTGTTTGCTATCCACACAACTATTTTAGGAGGATCATTCTTATGAAGTTAAGAAATGTTATTTCAGCTGTTGCTGCTGTTGTAGTTGCTTCTGCAACCGTTGTTACAGCCAGCGCTACTTCTTATTTCGGCGGCACCAACGAGAACAAGTCCGGTATGATGGCTTGCATCCTGTCTGATGACCCCAACGTACCCCTGTTCACTGATTATGAGCCCATCTCTGACCTGGTAGGTTTCACAGTAACCATCAAGGCTGCTGACAAGAGAGAGGTTGAGTCCGCTGTTGCTGACGGTCAGTGGATCGGCGGCGCTTTCATCTTCAATTCTCAGTCCACTGGCTGGAACCAGCATACTTGGGCAGTTGAGGGTACTGGCGATGCTGATGAGTACTTCAAGCCGACTGACACCAGAGGCGAGTATGTACTGACCTATACTCAGGACAAACCTATCTTCGCTTCTACCGATACATATGCACAGATCTGCCTGCACAACTATGCAGATGCTTATGCATTTGACGTAGTAAGCTACACCCTGCTGAACAGCAAGGGCGAGGATATCACCAAGACCGCTGCTGATGACACCAAGCCGGCTGACACCACAAAGCCCGCTGAGGACACCAAGGCTCCCGAGGAGACCACCGCTCCTGTTGAAGAGCCCGAGGAGACCGTAGAGGTTGAGGATACCGTTGACGTAACTGTTGACACCACTATCGACGCTACTGTTGACGCTACCGTTGACACCACAGTTGTCGCTGCAACCGCTGACGCTGCTGATGACAACAACACAACCAACACCGACGCTAACAAGGGCAACCCTGACACTGGCGTTGCTGGCGTAGCTGTTGCTGCTGGCGTTGTTGCTCTGGCTGGTGCTGCTGTAGTAGCTTCCCGCAAGAGAAAGTAATCAATAAGTAAGTGATAAGATAGTTCAAACACTAACCGCACCCCCGAAGAAATTCGGGGGTGTTTCTCATTTGTCAGTGTTTTACTTTACAAAATCAAAGAAGAATGCTATAATAAATATACGCACAGCGCTCCGGCATATGTCGTGCATTTCTGTGCAGAATACAGAAGAAAGGAACAACGCAATGAAGAAAATACTGTCGCTGCTGCTGGCGGCCGTAACAGCGGTCTCGCTGACGTCCTGTGCCAACACAGTACCAGAGCCGGAATATGGCCAGGCGCAGACCGGAAACGCTGTCACAGCAGAAGCTTCCACGCAAACGGACAGCGCTGATGTCGTTTCGCTCGAAGCGCCGACGTTATCCTCAGACAGCCGGGAAACGCCAGCTGATACGGCGCTTGAGTCAGGATCCGATGAAATTACGGTATCCTCAGACGCGCCGGAACAGACTTCAGCCGCACCAGAGCAAACCACAAGCTCCCCGGAGCAGACAACCAGCATAACAAGCTCAGCGACTGCCGACCCGCAGGAATCCACTGCCGGCATTCCGGAGCAGAACGCAGCACCGGACGAAAACGGAAGCTACACCAGACGCGATGACGTCGCACTGTATATCCACACCTACGGGCACCTGCCGCAGAACTTCATCACCAAGAAAGAAGCCCGGGAACTTGGTTGGAGCGGCGGCTCCGTCGAGGATTACGCGCCCGGAAAGTGTATCGGCGGCGATCATTTCGGAAATTACGAGGGACTTCTCCCGGACAAGCCGGGGCGCAGCTACACCGAATGCGACATAGACACCCTCGGGAAAAGCGGGCGCGGCGCCAAGCGCATTATATTCTCAAATGACGGGCTGATCTACTACACCGAAGATCACTACTCAAGCTTCACATTACTTTACGGAGAGGAATAAAACTATGAAAACACTTCTTATCGACGCAGCCTCCATCGGCGGAATGGACATGATCCACGGAAGATTTTACGCAGCATTCGATTTCCCCGAGTGCTACGGTGAAACCCTGGACTCCCTGCACGACTATCTCGGAGAGATAAACACCGAAGCAGAGATAAAAATTATCAACAACTCTGCGCTCGAAGGCTCCATCGGCGACAGCGAGGCAAAGGCGCTCCGCCGTGTGCTCACGGACAGCGCCGCTGAAAACCCCAACATCAGAGTGGAATTCGTTGACTGATAAAAAATGCAACTGCGTCATAAAAGGCGCAGTTTTTTTATTATTATATGCTATAATAGATGTAAGCACTTGTTTCAGATAAATACTCTAAAAAGGAGCTGTACATATGCCGAAAAATAACGAACCCGCTGAAATGACCAGCATACAAAGGCTGAAAATGCTGTATCTGCGAGATATTTTCCTCAGATACACCAGTGACACGCAGTCGCTCACACGCCAGCAGATAGAGGAGAAGCTCCTGGAATACGGCGTTTCCGAGGGACGCAAGGCATTTGCCGAGGATATTGAAGCACTGCGCGCCTACGGCATGGATATCCAGTCCACAACAGGGCGCACCGCGAGTTACCAGCTCGTCAGCCGGGATTTTGAGCTTGCGGAGCTGAAGCTGCTGGCGGATGCCGTAAGTTCATCGCGCTTCCTGACGGTGAACCAGTCAAAGGAGCTTCTGCGCAAGATAGAGGGGCTTTGCAGCGACGGCGACGCACAGCAGATACGCCGCAACGTATATGTTTCCGGAAGAACGAAACAGCCTAATAAGGCGGTGCTTTACAATGTAGACACCATTCACCGCGCAATAAGCGGCGTTGGCGGGCGGCTCAAGATATCATTCAAGTATTTCGAATACGACATAAACAAGCGTAAGAAATACCGCGACAAAACCAGGGTATGTTCACCTTATGCGCTCGTATGGGACAGGGATCACTATTACCTCGTGGCGTGGAACGATCACCGCGAATGCTACTCAAACTACCGTGTTGACCGCATGGAAACAGTAAAAATCACCGATCAGCCTGCACGTCCCCTCGACCGCGATTTCGACCTCGCGAAATACGTCACGACGCATATCTCCATGTTCACCGGCGACGAGGTGGAGGTCAAGCTGCGCTGCAACAGCTCTATCGTAAATGCGGTACTTGACAGGTTCGGTATGGATTCACGGCTTATCCCGGAGAGCGACGGAGAGCATTTCGTAGTGTATATCAACATCGTCACCAAGTCCCCGTTTTACGCATGGCTGTTCCAGTTCGGCGGAAAGGCGCAGGTGCTTGCTCCGGAATGGGTGCGGCAGGAATTCATCGAAATGCTGGACAACGTAAAAAAGAACGCATAATGTTATGTAGGGCGGAGTTTTCCGCCCTTTTGCATTGCCAGGAAACGCTGAATAAAACAAAAACGACAGTTCAAACGAACACACGCGTCTGATTTTGTTACGCTCCGCTTTATTCGGCGTAGCTCTTTAAAACGCGTCCATCAGTGTGCCGATCATCTTGAACGCCTTGGCGGTGCTCATTCTGCGGAAGCTTCTGTGACTGCACAGGGACTTCACCGCCATGAACGCCAGACCTCCGGCGATAAGTCCGGCGGCTCCGCCCTTGATATAGGATTCTGTTCTGCGTGACATAATAGATCATCTCCTTTTTGAAAGTTTACTCAAGTATTCTGTGCAAAAATCCTACAAATATCGAAAAAAAGCCGCCGGAAATATCTGCGCGTTACGGCGCGCACGCCCGTAAAATCATGCCACAGCACAAAAAGACAGGGGAAATACGGCAGGAAAAGTGGTTTTTTGTGCTGTTTGCATATATAAATCTATGTTTCAGTTGTCCGAATACAGCAACTTGCCAAAATGAAATTTCTTTCAAAAAAACTTGCAAATTTCTCTTGACAAAAAAAGAATATTGGTGTATAATCTAACCATAGCAAAGGGGCTATGACAGACAGACTTCAATGGCGAAGCCTGCCGGTCATAGCCCTGCTTTGTTTATTCAAGTAACCTGGAAGCGCAAGGGTATATGCGGTGCCTGAGCGTTTCATAAAAAAGAAAGGGGACGGTTCTTAATGAACACACTATTAACTCTTGCAACGGAAGCCGCTGTGCTTTCCGCTGAACAGCAATCCGCTGTACAGGCTGTCGTCGATGAAACGATGTACAGCGGCAGCGACGTAAACGGCATATGGTACCTTATCGGTGCGGCATGGGTATTCTTCATGCAGTGCGGCTTCGCGATGGTCGAGACCGGTATGACGCGTTCCAAGAACGCCGGCAATATCATCATGAAGAACCTCATGGACTTCTGTATCGGTACTGTGGTATTCATTCTTCTCGGCTTCGGGCTTCTGCTCGGCGAGGATACACTGTTCGGTCTGGTAGGTATCCCGAACCTGGATATCCTCGGAAGCTTCTCAGACTTCAACAGATGCGCTGAGTTCGTGTTCAACCTGGTGTTCTGCGCTACCGCCGCAACAATCGTTTCCGGCGCGATGGCAGAACGTACGAAGTTCCTCAGCTACTGCATCTACTCCGGCGTTATCAGTGCTGTCGTTTACCCGATCGAAGCTCACTGGGTCTGGGGCGGCGGCTGGCTCGCTCAGATGGGCTTCGTTGATTTCGCTGGTTCTACTTGTATCCATATGGTCGGCGGTCTGTGCGCCCTCATCGGCGCAAAGATGGTCGGTCCGCGTATCGGCAAGTTCGGCAAGGACGGCAAGCCTAACGCGATTCTTGGTCACTCCATGACCCTCGGCGCTCTCGGCGTATTCATTCTGTGGTTCGGCTGGTACGGATTCAATGGCGCTGCCGCTTCCGATACTCACTACCTCGCAAATATCTTCCTTACAACAACAGTAGCACCTGCGGTTGCAACCGTAACTACTATGATCTTCACATGGCTCAAGCACGGCAAGCCCGATGTTTCCATGTGCCTTAACGCTTCCCTGGCTGGTCTGGTAGCCATCACAGCTCCCTGCGCTGACACCGACTGCCTCGGCGCTGCTATCATCGGTCTTGTTTCCGGCTTCCTGGTATGCTTCGGCGTTTGGCTCCTCGACTACAAGCTTCACATTGATGACCCGGTCGGCGCAGTTGCAGTACATTTCTTAAACGGTATCTGGGGTACCATCGCAGTTGGTCTGTTCTCCAACGGTAACGGTCAGAACGGCGGCGTTGCTGCCGTAAACGGCACCGGCGAGCACGCTGTAGGTCTTTTCTACGGCGGTGGATTCGCACAGCTCGGCGTTCAGCTCCTCGGTATGGTTGCAGTACTTGCGTGGACAGCAGTTACCATCACCCTTACATTCTGGATCATCAAGAAGACAATCGGTCTGAGAGTTTCCCGCCACGAAGAGATCGTTGGTCTGGACGCTACAGAGCACGGTCTGCCCTCCTCTTATGCAGACTTCGTTCCTGCAATGCACGTTGAGCTTTCTACCTCCGGCAAGGAGAAGGAAGTTGAAACAGTTAAACTCGGCTCCGCTCCCGTTGAAACAGCAGTTCCTGTTGCTTACAAGAACAGCAAGCCCGCCGACGGCACAAAGATGAGCAAAGTCGTTATCCTCTGCAAACAGGATAAGTTCGAGATACTCAAGGCTGCGATGTCCGATATCGGCGTAACCGGTATGACAGTAACCAACGTACTTGGCTGCGGCATGCAGAAAGGCTCTACTGAGTTCTACCGCGGCGTAAAGGTCGAAACTCACCTGCTGCCTAAGGTAAAGGTAGAGATCGTTGTATGCAAGGTTCCCGTTGAAACAGTCGTAGAAACCGCTAAGCAGGCACTCTACACCGGCAAGATCGGCGACGGTAAGATCTTCGTATACGATGTTGAGGACGTCGTAAAGGTTCGTACCGGTGAAACTGGTTACGATGCTCTCCAGGACGTTGAATAAGATTTCTTCATAACCTTCCTGAATATAAACCGCATAGCAGAACCCCCCGGGCAACTCCGGGGGGCTTTGTATAAATCAACGGTATCCAAGTTCCGTCAACTGTGCAGAGATCAGTGAAGCAGATCTGCTCACCCATTCCTCCATCATATCCGGCGTCAGATAGCGGAACTCCTCAGAATACTCCGGAGGATTCTGGTAGAACTGCTGAATGTTCCTTATCTGGCGCTCCACATAGTCCGCTCCGTAATAAGGGATACAGCTAACCGGGTAATGCGTTATCCCGCAGAAATCCCGGAAAACAGCGCAGTCCGGGTGCTGGCGGAGGTAGAGGTGGTCGTTGGCGTACCACTCCGGCTTCACGCGGCGGTAGTATTCCTCACGGTCGGAGGTGTAAAGCTCCCGTTCACGCTCCTTACACGGGTCGTTTACCAGCCGCACCCACAGTACGTCCGCCATCAGATGGCAGTAATACCCCAGCAGGAACTCCTGCGTATGCTCGTCCATGCTCTTTCCGGAGATCATTTCCTTGTAGAACCTCTCGTACTCGCAGTGCCCCTTGCCCCGGGAAGTCCAGTGCGTGACCTCTTTCGGAGGGTCGAACCCGCCCGGCACCGGGATTCCGCAGTCCGGCGCGACGTTCCCGGCGAGAAAATCCTGCGTTGGGAAATGGAGTTCAGCGTTTATCTTCTCTGCAACGCGCAGATGTGCGAGCCAAGTCGCCATATTTTACCTCCCTATTGCAAAACCTGCAGAAATGTGATATCATATTATAAAGCCGAAAGGAGACCGCCATGACTGACGAAAAGGAAAAGAAGCCGCTCCCCGAAAAGCCCCAGGACAAGCCTGCCGAGCCGTCCTCCCACACCTGGGTGGACGATATGAAGCAGGAGCTTGAGGACTACATCGAGGACCAGGGAATATACATCAGACAGTAACAAAAATTCCGGGATATGTCCCGGAATTCTACTTGTTGAAAAATCGCCTTCCCAGGCTGTCGGGAAGCCCTCAGATCCTGGGAACCCGCACTACGGCTAAGCTTTGTGCCTGCCGTAGTGCGTGGTGACAACGAAGATGAGGGTTTATCAACAGTCTGGATTCCGGGATACGTCCCGGAATTTTTTATTATACAGCTATGTAACGTCCAAGCGTCATAACCGGCGCGACTTCAAGAATATAGTCCCGGTCGCAGCGCATTCCCTTTGTGCTAAGATGGTCAGTAACGCAGCGCTCAGCGGTTGCCGGAGTGTTGTTCTCGCGGCTGAGATGACCGAGAATTATCTTGGTAGCTCCGCTGTCTATCAGCCTTGCAGCGAAATCCGCGGCCGCGTTGTTGGAAAGATGCCCCTTCTCCCCCGCTATCCTGCGCTTAAGGTCGGCGGGATAATTAAGGTTCTTTGCCAGCATTCCCGGGTCGTAGTTGCTTTCAAGAAGAACAGCCTCACAGCCCAGGAGGTTTTCCTCCACCTCTGCGGTTATCTTCCCCAGGTCGGTGCACACCGCAAGCTTCTTTCCGCCGAAATCCACGGTATAGCCTACGCTCTCCGGAGTGTCATGCGGCGTATGGAACGCCCGCACCTCGAAATCCGCGCTTTGGTACGGCTCGTGTATTACGTCGTACAGCCGCACCTCCTCCGGGATAGTCTCCCGTACCGTGCTACGCAGCTGCGCGATAGTCCCCGGACTCGCGAACACGGGAATTTTCGTGTGCTTTGTAAGCTGCAAAAGCCCCTTTATATGGTCGATATGCTCATGCGTAATGAAAATCGCTTCTATCTGGTTCATCGAAGTTTCGATAAGCTCCAGGGAGCTTTTCATCGCGCGGAAGCTGCACCCCGCGTCGATAAGGATTCCATGACCGCGGGTGCCGATAAACGTCGAATTGCCGCTGCTGGAACTGCATATCGGGAATATACGTGCCATCAGAGCGCCTTTTTCAGCGCCTTTTCCTCGGCTGTGGGGTCAGGCTCGTCCACTTTCTGAATATCCGCGCCAAGGCTGCGGAGCTTTATCTCCATATTTTCGTAGCCACGCTCAACGTGGAAGATGTCATATATCTCGGTAACTCCCTCTGCGCCGAGAGCCGCAACGATAAGCGCTGCGCCGGCGCGCAGGTCGGTAGCCTTGACAGGAGCACCCTTAAGTCTGTCAACGCCCTCGATGACAGCCACTCTGCCCTCAACGGAGATGTTCGCGCCCATTCTGCGCAGCTCGTCAACATAGCGGAAGCGATTGTCGAAAATGCTCTCAGTCACCATGCTAGCGCCCTTTGCGCAGGTGAGGACCGCTGCCATCTGCGGCTGCATATCCGTCGGGAATCCGGGGTGCGGGTTGGTCTTTATGCTGGTTCCGTAATACTCGGGACCGCCGATAACACGCACTGCGTCGTCGAACTGCTCCACCTGGACGCCTATTTTTACGAGCTTCTGTGTGATAGGCTCGAGATGCTTCGGGATAACGTTTCTGATAAGGATATTGCTGCGTGCCGCCGCTGCTATCGCCATAAACGTACCCGCCTCTATCTGATCGGGAATTACGCTGTAGGTGGTGCCGTGGAGGTACTTCACGCCGCGTATCTTGATAACGTCGGTTCCGGCGCCGAGGATATCAGCGCCCATGCTGTTAAGGCAGTTCGCAAGGTCAACGACATGCGGCTCCTTGGCGGCGTTCTCGATGATGGTGAGTCCCTCCGCCTTAACGGCTGCCATGATAGCGTTGATAGTCGCGCCGACTGTGTTCTTGTCAAAGAAGATCTGTGTGCCGATAAGTCTGTCGGCTTTAAGGTTCACCATACCGCCGTCTATCTCGTATTCCGCACCCAGCGCAGAGAAGCACTTCAGATGCTGGTCGATGGGTCTGTCGCCGAGATTGCAGCCGCCGGGCATGGAAACATGCGCGCTGTGGAAGCGTCCAAGCAGCGTGCCCAGGAAATATGTTGTGGCGCGCATGAGCTTTGCTTTCTCATACGGCACCGGGATATTCTGAAGTCCGCGGGTGTCGATCTCCACGGTGGTCTTGTTCAGCATGCGTATCTTCGCGCCCATTTCGGACATGATCTGTAATGTTATGCTGACGTCGCTTATGTTCGGTATATTTTCAATGATGCAAGGTTCATCGGAAAGAATAGTGCACGGGAGTATTGCTGCGACCGCGTTCTTCGCACCGCTTATAAATACCTCTCCGCTCAGGGTCTTTCCGCCCTTGATAACGTATTTTTCCAAAACTGCACTTCCCCCTTGTTCTCCGAATGAGAACATGTTTATATATATTACAGCGTAAGCCGGATATATCTTATGTATGTGAAAAGGGCATAGTTATCCCTCAACGATTTACACCATTATATTATAACACATAATCCATAAAAAAGAAAGTACAATTTGCAAAAAAACAAGCCAGTCAATTCATTTTGGCAGATTGAACAAAAATAAAAGCACCGATTTAATATTTTTATGAAATAAAGTCCGTCAGTGCTTTCAATTATTATTGGCTGGATATCCTGCCGCTAATCAAGGAAAAGTATACACTCCGCGAATTACCGCGTTATGAAAAAATTACAGAAGTTATTCTTAAAATGCTGTCGCATTTGTCAGTTTTTTGAGGTGTGATTTGTGTAATTTTACATCTTGTATTATTTTCCTTGCTGTATTATAATTATATTGTACATTTGGGCGCCCGCTTCCCCGCGGAATCGCTCAACAGACAGACTTACTCAGTCTGAATTTGAGGAGGAATTTTATCATGAAAATCAGAAACATCGTTTCCGCAGCAGCTGCATGCGCTGTTGCAGCCGCAGCATTCGTAAT